>Ga0209181_10001062_pt1 | contig 49036 bp, 35 predicted proteins | sample MAT05_FD_187208 | JGI IMG/M metagenome (GOLD analysis project Ga0209181, IMG submission 187208) | Freshwater microbial communities from Lake Fryxell liftoff mats and glacier meltwater in Antarctica - MAT-05 (SPAdes) (version 2) | ecosystem: Environmental > Aquatic > Freshwater > Ice > Liftoff... | reverse complement strand
CGTTCGAGTGCGGAGCACGGACGTCGGCGGGTTGTTTGTTGAAACTGCTTTTGTCATCAGCGTGACCAATGTCAACGAGGAACCGACTGCAATCGCTCTGAGCAACGACACGGTACCTGAGAATACGATCGCTGGAACCACTATCGGCATGCTATCAACGACTGACCCTGACGCAGGTGATACCCACACGTTCACTTTCGTCGTAGGTACCGGCGATGACGACAACGCTTCGTTTGCAATTGTCGGCAACGAGATTCAAACCCTTTCAGCCTTGGATTTCGAGACCAAGTCGAGCTATACGGTCCGTTTGCGAAGCACGGACGTCGGCGGGTTGTTTGTTGAGGCAGTTTTTGTCATGACCGTAACCAACGTCAACGAGGTTCCATCGAGCGTTGCATTGAGCAACACGAATGTATCCGAGGTTGCGGCGATAGGGACCGTTATCGGACTTCTCTCCTCGGTCGATCCTGACTCTAGCGATTCGCATACCTATTCGTTCATCACAGGAACAGGCGACGACGACAATTCGAGTTTCTCAATTATTGGATCGCAACTCCGAACGGCTACCGTACTCAACGCCGCAGCAAAATCGAGCTACAGTATTCGCGTTCGATCGACGGATGCAGGCGAATTATTTTCTGAGTCAATTTTCGTTATCACAGTCAGCGACACGAATGAAGCGCCGACTGCAATAGCTCTGAGCAATAGTTCCGTTGCCGAGAACACATTGTCTGGTACTGCCGTCGGGAATCTTACTACGTCGGACTCTGACGTTGGGGATTCACATACGTATTCACTCGTTAGTGGCACAGGAGATGACGACAATGCGTCGTTTGCAGTCGTTGGCGGACAGCTTCAAACACTTTCCGCTCTCGATTTTGAAAGCAAGTCAAGCTACACAGTACTTGTTCGAAGCACAGATGTCGGCGGCTTGTTTTTTGAAACTGCTTTTGTGATCAGCGTGACCAATGTCAACGAAGAACCGGCTTCTATCGCTCTGAGCAACGACACGGTACCAGAGAATACGATCGCTGGAACCACTATCGGCTTGTTATCAACGACTGACCCTGACGTAGGTGATACCCAAACGTATACTTTCGTTGTAGGTACCGGCGATGACGACAACGCTTCCTTTGAGATCGTGGGCAACGAGATTCAAACCCTTTCAGCCTTAGATTTCGAGACCAAGTCAAGCTATACCGTTCGAGTGCGGAGCACGGACGTCGGCGGGTTGTTTGTTGAAACTGCTTTTGTCATCAGCGTGACCAATGTCAACGAGGAACCGACTGCAATCGCTCTGAGCAATAGTATGGTGGCAAACAGTTCACCTTCGGGCACAGTCGTTGGTTTACTCTCATCCACTGATCCAGATGCCGGTGATTCGCACACCTACATTTTAGAGGACGGACCAGGAGACAGCGACAACGCAAACTTTGTCATCGTCGGAAATGAGCTCCGTACCGCAGGCTCATTGGACTTTGGTTTGCAATCAGTTTATGATGTGCGCGTTCGGACTACAGATTCGGGTGGCCTCGTGTTTGAAACGAGCTTTACCATTTCTGAAGCCATTTGATGAAAGTCAGTTCCCTTTCAGAAGCTAAAGACCAAGCCTGTTTGTAATCCGTGGATCAGCACACCCTCTTTCTGAAAAGGAAATAGAGGGTGCAGGTCACCGACAGGGGTTTCTGGAGGATATTGAGAAACGATTTGATCAATCTGCGATCCGGGGCGAACGGCATTGCTCCAGTAGTGCAGATTGTATCCTACAGTGATTTGCCAATTGGAACACAACTGTGTTTGCAGCCGAACGGTTAGCTCGGGAATTACAATCATTTTCCGATCAGAATAGGAGCCTATGTTCGTTGATTGAGCGAGCAACCCACCTGCGAAATTGGCACTTCCACCACCGGGCACCGTGTTCGTTGTATTGCCTCGAATGTCGACCTTGGTTTCATTCATCCCAAAAGCCAAACCCGGTCGAATGCTGAACATCGACCGACCAATTCGTTCGCGATAATCTAAGCCAAAAACGCCGCCGTGAAACTGGTTTCGAGTCTCGAACTGATCCGAAATTTGCTTTGTTGTCCCGACTAGAATCGGACCTTGGCCTGCCAGGTATTGAGAGAATTGATCGATCGAAAGTTTCTCATGCAGACCTGCATATTGGTAGCCAAATACTACATCGACTTGTGAACTCGGCCCCTTTGCCCATCGTTCTCGAAACAGTGCATCAACCATTTGCAGATCGGTGGAGCCAATTACACTTAGGTTGCCACGGAGAACATTTGGGTACGAGATCAAACTTGCAGCCTCCCTGTCCAAAGTCGAATCGAATACTGGCCTTGCAAGTATTGGGAACTGATTGCTGTCAAATGTGTGACGTTCGGACTGAGACGGCAACCCAAAATAATTGACTTCGAACCCTGACTCGTGGTTTCGATCCAGCCATCCACCGACACCGAACTTGAATCCAGATTGCGAGGCTTTGCCGTACTCAGTATCCAGCAATGACGTTGTATTTGGCGAATTCAAAACACCTGCATTACTCAATGGGGTGCCGACCGAGCTGCTCGTTACCAAACTAGGAATGGAATAGCGATCGATTGACAGTAGAAGGTATTCGGCATCTACCCAAAACACTCGCGAAGTTAGTTTGCCATCATTACTCAACACCCGTGACAACCCCGACTGATCACTACCCCTAAATTCGTTTTGGGAAGTGCTTCGTTCAGAAAAATCTTCGTCACTCTGCAATTGCTGCTGCTGACCGAATGCAGAGCCTGCAATTAAAAGCAGAGCCAGCAAGGATGTAAGGCGTGCGGCAGAATTAAATTTACCTTCTGTACGACGGACATCCTTGTCCGTCGTGCCTTTCGACGGACTTGGAAGTCCGTCGTACGGTAAGCCCTTATCTGCCGCTCGCCTAAGAAGGTTACTATGTTCTTTTCGATTCTGGCGAACCTGGGCGCAAGCAATTGTTTTCGAGGTAGCTCCATCAGTTTTGCATGCGAAGCCCTTGCGCCTCGGGGAGTCGTCCGGATTGAATCTCGATAGGGTATTTCGCATTTTAGACCTGTAGGTATCCCCCCCTACATCTTTTTTGAGTAATCGGCATATCTTGCCGGAAAACTCCACTTATTCTTCCTAGCTTAGGACCCCTTGAGCAAACTACGAACCAAATCTACGTGCTCGCCGAGGAATTAATTACTTCCTCAACGACGGCCCAAGTTGATTTCGTAGAACAATCAGACATCCCCTTAAGAAACACCTAAAACGGACAGTTTTTCAAAGGATCCCTGCACGCCAAAAGTACTTGGTCAATGAAATTGCCGAAAACATCGGGTTCGCGTCAACCCTCAATTGAGAATGAGAAAGTGCCACGGAACGGGCACTTGCCAACTGCATGGCACGTTGGTTTCGCGTTCAACTAGATTTTGTCAATTTTGCCGCAGCACGCAAACGCCAAATTGCTGAACTTCTCGGCATCGAGTACACTTCCGGTCCCACAAGTACCCCAATTTACGGATTCCATTACCGAATTCCCTTGTCGAGTCATGCATGGGTCAACTGCGATTTCGAATTCCAAATGCTCAGAGCTACGACGCGCAGATATGGGGTACTGCGTTTGTATCAGGCATCGAGGGGATACCTTGGGCCAGCAAGAATTGGATTGAAAACGATTGCTTGGTCATTGATCGATCGGTCAATGAATCGGGCAAATTGTCGATTGTTTGGCCGACCGAAGAGTACGGACCGATCATGCTTTCGACCGCTTCGCTTCGATGCCAGGAAGCCCCCTATCTGCTGCACCTCGAGTTAGCGCGAGGCACGATCCACCGCGTGCGGGGACGAGGAATCGATTGGCAACGGCTTGGACTGAAACTGCCCGAGGCGTTCACTTCGTTGATAGACCGTTCGGTATCGGCCTTTATTCAAGCGATTCTAGCCGCGGACGATGCGGAGCGTTGTATGATGCTTGCCCAAACCGCTATCGATCTTGCGGTGAGTGCGTCGAAACCGCTTTCCAGGGCGTTTATCTCACAGTCATTGCAAGCTCGGCATCAGTCCGAAAAGCAACTCAGCACGTTGCTCGGTATCAAACTGACGCCGTCTCAGTCTTGGGAACAAGATGCTGAATCCATCTTGCCTGCAATCAATACGATTAACATCTCGATGGAAATGGGGCAACTCGAAACCGAATCCAAGAGTGCCGCCCTCTCGCTGATCGACTCGCAACTTCAGTGGGCTCGTCGGAATTCGCTTCGCATCTTTGGCGGCCCGCTAATCAATCTGCAAGCGCATGCCGTCCCAAAATGGCTCTACTTGCTCAGCGACTTTCAGTCCATGTACGATGCGGCTTGCAAGCATGCAACGCTTATGGTCGAGCGGTACCGCGGTCAAGTGCATCTATGGTGCGCAGCCGCCGGACTCAATGCTCCCAACACCCTTGGAATCACGGACGAACAGGTTTTGCACTTGGCCGTTGGCGTTATACAGGCAGTTCGTAGGAGCGATCCGAAAACGCCTGTCGTATTGACCATCGATGCTCCGTGGGCTGAGTACCTTGGGCAGAAGTCAGACGGTATTAGCCCGTTGCATTTTGCGGATGCGCTGATCCGAGCCGATCTCGGACTTTCCGGCTTGGGGCTGGAGCTGAATCTTGACTACTGGCCTGGCGGCTCGATGCCAAGGGACTTGATCGATATTTCCGACTTGATCGACCATTGGAATATTCTGGGCCTGCCGCTCTTGGCTCATGTTTCGGCTCCATGTCATTTGCAACCCGATTCGATGATCCTTTCGAAATCCAATATCGTTTCGAATTGGCGTTACCCCAATTATGCTTGGTGGGACCAGTCGCAGATGTCCGACAGTGGATCTATCGATATGCCAACCGCCGATCCAATCGTCTCGAAGTTACCGAATAGCGGCGCCGTAGCTAGTAACCGCGACCGCATCCCAGTTAACGGTCTTGAAGTGATTCAGATGCTGCTGGCCAAGAGCAACGTGCACGGCATTTTTTGGAATCAGTATTCCGATCGAGACGACCATGTCTACCCGAATGCAGGATTAGTGGCTGCAAGTGGAAAACGCCGAAGCTTGCTCGACGGCTTGGCTAGGTTGCGTCAGTTGCATGTGCATTAGATTGTCGCCTTTCGCTCCTAGGCGAGGGGCAGTTTGAAATCACCTATAAACTGGGTGGCACGCTCTGAGGTACGAAGGGCGTGGTGAATCGCTAGAGTCATTTGCCACACTTCCCACGCCCATCGCTAATCGCTTTGGGCGTGCCACACGGTCCCCATCGCTAATCGCTTTGGGCGTGCCACACGGTGGCCTGGCCTGGTAGTCTTCTGTCTGCCGCTCACAATTAACCCTAATTCTTCAATTAACCCTAATTCTTAGCTGTGACAAAGCACTAGGCTGTGAATGTATTATTGTCCACATTTGCTCCGTGCTCATTTGCTACTATCTTGGAACCGGAGGTCTCCAGCTCGCGGTTCCACTTGGCTCGGTATCGCCTATGCGACCGGAATTGCTTGAAGTGATGGACGGCGGATCGTTGGCGGGATAATTCAAGTTGGAGCGTTCGGACGCACCGCTAACAATGGGTGTCGTTGCGGCTTCCGATAGAATCGCACTGGCTTGTGCGACTCCTTGACCTAGTCGATCCGCGCGCGCGCTAGCTTGTTCTACCGAGGAGTTGATGTCGTCGGCGGCCCGGTTGACTGAGTTTCTAGCCTTGTTCGTTGCGGTGAGAAGCTGCGACTGAGCGTTGGAAATGCTATGGATCAAATTCCCGGTGGGCAAAGTGTTTTGACTCGTCTTCGGGCCGCTAAAGCTGGAGCCTCCCAGGCCACTGCTGGAGGGATTTCCCGCTCCATTCACGCCACCGGAATAAGAGCCTGGAACTTGGAAACTGCCTTGTGCTGGAGGTGGTACCCGGGCTGGAGCAGTCAGTCCGCTAAACGCTCGCGAAAAGGCTGGTGCTGTGCCCCGGCAACCTGTCGAGCCAGCCGCTAGGACTGCTGCCAATGACAACGTCGCAACACATTGGAATGACCGCGTTTTGTTGGGTTGGTACTGTTCAATGTTCATGGAATCGTTCATCCTGATCATTCAATTCTTGAGCGTCACGAAACTTGCACTATGGACTTGGAACGCTCTGCCTGGTTTTTTCTCCGGACTGGAGATTACGTCTTCGCAGTCGCTGCACGCAATACGAGATTTACAAGCGACGTTAAGTTGGGCGATTTGGGAGAGACCGGGAAAATATGGTTCAATTAGGCGCTCATATGAGCATCGCGGGCGGGTACTACAAGGCAGTGGAAGCTGCAGCGGCATATTCCATGGATGTCGTTCAATTGTTTACCAAGAATAACAATCAATGGGCTGCAAAGCCAATCACGGACAGCGACTGCTCTCTTTTCAGAGAATCGCTCGAACGAACCGGTGTTTCGCGTCCGCTGTCGCACTCCTCGTACTTGATCAACTTGGCTTCGCCCAAAGAGGAACTTTGGAAGAAATCGATCGATTCGATGGTGGTCGAATGGCAGCGAGCCGAGCAGTTGGGTCTGGATGGGGTTGTGATGCATCCAGGTTCCTTTGTGGAATCGACTCCGGAATCCGGTCTCGAACGGATTGCTACTGCGATTCGAGAAGTCTATGAAAAAGTAGCCCCCAAACATGCATGGCTGCTGTTGGAGAACACTGCTGGCCAAGGGTCGAATCTGGGTTGGAATATGGAACAGCTCGGCTGGCTTCTGGAACGATCCGGCGAAGCCATGCAGGTCGGTGTTTGTTTGGACACTTGCCATGCACACGCGGCGGGCTACGACTTCTCGACCGCCGAAGGATTCAAGGCATGGGAAAAAGACGCAAAAAAACACAACGTTTTGGCGGCCATCCGGGCTCTGCACTTAAACGACAGCAAAAAAGGCTGCGGATGCCGAGTTGACCGTCACGAACACATTGGTCTCGGAACGATAGGGCTTGAGGGATTTCGGCGAGTCCTCAAACATAAGCACCTGAAAACGCTACCTATGTACCTTGAAACAGAAAAAGGCAAGAACGACGATGACGAAGAGTGGGACGCGATCAACATGCGAGTCCTGCGTGGACTGGAATAGTGTGCCACGGCACTCCGTGCCGTGATCTTATTATTGTCGCCTTTCGCTCTGCGAAAGTGTGCCGCGTTAACGCATTTTTGCAGAGCAAAAGGCGACAATGTTTTGCGATTTCAGCGTGAGAAGCTAGGCCACTATTTGCTTTCGCCGGCATTGGGTGCAACTGTTTGTTGCGAAGGTGCATTCAAACCGGTGAATTTCGACAATCGTGGGGTCGGAGTGGTCTTGACCAAGGCTCGGTGGACCAACGTTTGATAAGCACCTGAGGAGGTTGCTGGCTCAATTTCGGTTACCAGGATTTGTGGTAGTGGGCCACTTGGAATGAGTTGGGAAACAGCCAGTTGAACGCTCTCGACACGAGCGCTTGTTTCCTGTTCCGTGTTGCCGGCTTTGACATAGACGATACGTTGATTTATTGGCGCCTGCGTCACGATCCACTGAACCTTGATTGCGCCCGCTTCGTTGAGAGCATGCTGCGATGAGAACAAACTTGTTCCGAGGGTGTTGTTTTCCCTCCAGCCGTTGTCACGCATGACATCAAAAGGGGCCACGACCGAATTGGAATCGGCGCCGCGAAAGGGTTGCGGCCACGCGACATTACGAGCGTAATCTACCCCCGCTCGGTGCCTCATATCAGCACATCCGATCACGCCAACGGACAAAGCTGAAATCGTAAGTGTCGCGAGAGTTCTTCGCATGTTGTAATTCCCTTTACCGTAGATCGCAGCGATCTGATTTCAAAAAAAGCTCGGTCCAAACTCCATTCGGATCCGGTAAGGTAGGAGATCGGCTGATAGAACTTGGGTTCATCGCAATTGCTTCGCGACGTCCGTAAGTCCGCATATTCTGCAAACTCCAATCCTTCCATTGCTATCAATCCTTGAGCACGCAGCCCGCAAATCCTGCCATCTTTACTCAACTTCCGCAGGCGGAACTTCCGATGGAATCACTACGAAAGTGCGCAGTCGTCAAACTCTGCGTGGTTGTTCAGATTGCATTGTTGGGGGGATATTATGGCTTTTAGAGAAATCTGCGAAATTCGCCGTCATGCATTTCAATCGTCTTTGAAAGTAGGGCTAGGCGTTGGCGCGTTTGTGGCACTCAGCCTGATTGACATTTCTCCAGCCTTTGCCCAGCTTCGTACCGGTCGCAGCACGGATCGCGAGTTTTACACTCCTGCAGAGTTGGCAGCGTCGACCCCTTTACAAGCCAAAAACAAACGTGCGAAAGCGGATGTGGTTCAAGCGTCAGCCACGGACGTGATCTCCACCGAGGTCGAGGCTACTCCTGCGCGGCGAGTCATTAAAAAGCCAGCCGGTGTTCGCACTGCGACAGGCGCAGCTCCATCGAGCCGAGTCGTGCAAGCGGGCTGCAAAAACTGCCAAGCTGGCATCGCACATTCGCATGGCCCAATAGCCGCGGCAGCTAGCCCAGGGATGGTCAACGAAGACTACGCAGGCTCCGAAAACTACCAGAAAACATCGGATTTTAACGACGTCCATGAGGATGCTAACGCAATGTTGTTTGGCAATTCTTGCCAACCGTGCGCGAGCGGTTGCGAGTCGGTCGGAATGATTCAACCACCTCCAATCCTAGGAAGCTTCCTTAGTCGCATGCAGCTCCGAATTGAAGCGGCGACATTCTGGCCTGACGGACAAAATCTGCCGCAGCTCGTAACAACACGTCGACCGGCCAACGACCCTGCAACCGACGGTTTGATTGGTGGAACCGATACTACGAATTTGTTCGGTGGTTCGAACGTGCTTGGCGAAACCACCCAAGGAATCCGTGGCGAACTGGGAGCGTACTTCAACGATTGCAAGTCGAACGGCATCCTGCTGCGTTTCTTTGATGTAGGCAGCAACTCATTGTCTTACAATAGTACCCCGACATCCGAACCCGTGGTGACGCGGCCCTTTTTTAGCACGGCCAACAATGCTCAATCGACAATCGCTGTAAACTTTCCGAACAGTACATCGGGATCGCTGAACGCAAATATAGCGAGCGACGTGTACGGTGGCGACATTCTGTTTCGCAAGTTGATCCTACGAGATTGCGCTGGACGCCTTGAATTTCTGGCCGGTTATCAAACTGCGAGATTGGCCGACTCGTTGCGGATCGACTCGACGACCACCGCGCTGACCAATACGCCAGCACCGACTGGAACGATATCGCAACTCTCCGATCACTTCGCGACCACCAATCGTTTCAACGGGTTAGCCTTGGGGCTCAACGGCATCCTGCGAGAACGATGCTGGAGTCTGTCTGGTCTGGTCAAGTTGGGATTCGGCAACATGGAACGCAGCGTGGCCATTGATGGTTCTTCGACGATTACTGTACCTGGCAATCCTGGCAGCACGAGTACGACGGCCAACGGACTGCTTGCCAGAAACACCAATGCAGGCAACTACGTCATGAACACCTTCATCGTTTCGCCTGAGACGAACGTAACGTTAGGCTATCGGTTGACGCGACGATTGGAAGCGACGGTTGGGTATTCGTACCTTGGGCTGCCGAAAGTTGCGAGAGTCGCTGACCAATTGGACCCGCAGCTAGCTTCCAACTTGAGCAATCCGCCAACCGGTGCCAGTACGCCAAGTTTCTCGTTGCGAGAAAGCAATTACTCGCTGCACAGTCTCGACTACGGTCTGCAATGGCGATACTAAGTTAACCCTTTATTCACAATTCACAACGATGGCGGCGAAAGCCACGTTCTCATTCGAATCGAGGGCATCCTCGGCGATGGCCCCAGAATGATCCCAAAGGGCGCCAGACTTGTCGCCGCTCCTGATCGCCAGCACTTTCCAAGATGAAACGCGAGAAGTGTCGCAAAATCATGAGATTTTCATTTGGAGTTTCTTTACCCTAGCACTCCGTTTAACGGCAGACCATCAATCATCCGTTGTGCTTAGCGTTGGTTCGGCAATAAAACCGATTTCACCTAATTTGAAATGCAATACGGACGCTATGTTTCCGATTGTAACATTGATGGTTTTTTCGGGTGCTTGAACTAACCTCTGGTCAATCGTTTCCGAGCCACGACTGAGTTCCATGGCTGCTATCTCGCGAATAAGACCACGCAAAAAATTCATAAAACTGCGCATGGGGCAATAGTACGCCATGAGGAAATGCTAAGGGCCATCGGAACTCAATCTTCCGCGGAATGCCGTTTTTGGCCGATCTTGGCCAACGTTGACGCTATGCATTGGATGTGTAAACCTAGTTGCTAAATGATTTGTTCTATGAACAAATAGTTACACCGTACGGATTGCAGATTCTGCTTTCCGCGGGACACACTAGCAAAGAGAGAAGGAGATCGGTTATGAATGCTTTCGGATTGTCGATTCGTCAACCCGCTAATTTTCCCAAACTCATCTATCCGAGCGTCATCGCCAAACGAATTGCACAAGCGCTGAGGACAACGCTTTGCAGTTGGCAGCTTGCGGCATTGTCCGTGTCGGTCTATCTGTCGACCATCGCTGCGGTTGCCGTGTACGATATACTGTTAACGATTCGGTACGCTCTTTATTTAAAACAACACGAGCAGAATCCAATCGGAAGATGGTTGATGGATCTCGATCGAATCGGTGACAATGTACTTCCCGACGTAACTCTTTTCCTTGCACTCAAAGTGCTCGGTACGGTCGCTGTGCTAGTCGTCGTAGCTGGTTTAGTACGATGGCGAGGCAGAATAGGACACCCGGTGGGGATCGGAGTATCCGCTTTCCAGATCACATTGGCTTGTTACCTCACTTACGTAGATACGTCTGCGTAGCGCCGCAGAAGTCTCTTGCAGATTCATATCTCGCTAACGCAATCTTCACTATTCCAACACATCGAATAGTTACGATTCTCTGAAAGCTATCAAACGTATTCGCTCATTAAGGAGAAGAACATGATTGCGATTAGGGATCGAAGCACTGCACGAATCGAAACACATTCCTCTTCGACTGCTGAGTTATTCGAACTACTCAAGGCCGGAAATTTGCATTGGGACAGATCCGTTTCCAATATTTTTTTCCAGGCCCGGCATTTGGCGGCCAGTGCTGTTTCTGAAAACGCGGAAACGTCGCTTGTCGTTTCGGCACTGCTGTTTCGCCCATGTCAAATCCTCGCCAGCGGATCACTTCAGGCGGGCGATTGGACAAGTGACACGTTGCACGAAACCGGCACCTACGATTGGTTGGTCAAGAACTTTGGCCAGGAAGTTGCCGAGACGATTCGGCTACAACCCTATGCCAAACGTTTTTTGGCCACGGTAATTCCGAAGTACTATCGTCTTCTCAGCACCTGCGATCAACGCCACATCCTTTCCGAAGGCGGGTTCATGACCGCATCGGAGAGAATGACTTTCGGCAAAAATCGTTGTCAGCATCATGCGATGAAGATTGCAAGCTGGATTGATCGAGGTGTCGACCGATGCCTAGAGATTCCCGAAATGGATTTCTTTATTCCTTTTGTTGAACAGACACTGGTATCTTGACGAGCCATGTTTAGCAACTCCATCAACCGTGTACTCGGCCTAGTGATCGGGGTAATAGCAGAACGTGCGCAAGGGCTTGACAAGAAAGCATTGGAGCATGGCGCGGTGGCCAATCAGCTTGGCGCTCCCACCGAATTCGATGGAATCTGCGTCGAGTCTCCGGTTTCCTGGCCGCAACTTAATGGATTCTTAACTTTTTCTTCGCACGCCCATCAAATAGGGCCAATATATTCTCGCCTAATTACCGCCGATCGGTGTTAAGTCAGGGGCTTGAATATTCCCAGTCACGCCTGAGAGTTTCAACTCAGTTCAAACTCCAGTCCCAGCAGCGAGCGGCGATCCAAACCTACCATAGTTAATCGTTTTTATTTTTTGACATAGTACACCGTTTAGATGGGATCCAGGAGATTACAAATGGCTAGTTTTAGATGGACGCGACGTGGCTTTACGCTCGTCGAACTATTGGTCGTCATTGCGATCATCGGCATTTTGGTTGGGCTATTGTTGCCTGCCGTTCAGGCTGCTCGCGAGGCTGCTCGCAGAATGCAGTGCCAAAACAATCTCAAGCAAATGGGATTGGCCATGATGAACTATGAGTCGGCGTTTAAGAAATTCCCGAGCGCACTGATGGGCGCACGTGTTGGAGCTCCCGCCGACGATGGAATAGGTTGGGCCGTCGCGATACTTCCGTTCATGGAACAAACCGCTCTTTATTCGCAATTGGAAACTGGTATTCTAGCACTTGGGGCCCCGTTGGGAACACCTGGCGTAATGCGAAGAGCCAAAGGGGGCTCGTGGCCAAGCAACGGCCCGCTTGGTCCTTTCACCATTTCAGGTTCAGGTGGAAGCTCAACGGCCGCAACCATCGTTCCGGGCGGGGATACCAAACTGTCTGTTTACAAATGTCCATCATCTGTGTTGCCCGATATCTGTCCTTTAACATGGACTATCCCGGGTGCAACGAGTAGCTCAATACACCATACGAATCAGTTTTCAGCGGGTTACGCTACCAATGATTATAAGGGAGCGGGCGGTAGTAACCGTGGCGACTTCGGTGTTCTTCACAAGCTTTCTGAGAATATTAGTAACACCCGGATTGCAGATATCACCGACGGAACGAGCAATACGACGTTGATTACCGAATCGACCTACCTAACGGGAAATGGCAATCCAACAACTTTGAATCCGACGACATTCGAAGATTGGCCAATTTGGTTTGGTGGACCCAACACGGACGAGGCCATTCGTACCAATGGTCGCTTCAGTGCACCGATTAACGCGCAAACCAACCCTAGCAGAATGGTACGCGCGATCAATGACGACTCTGCCTTCAGTTATCACACCGGGGGCGCTCAGTTCGTATTCGCGGACGGTTCCGTTCACTTTGTTAGCGAGGCTGTGGCACAACAAACGTACAGCGATTTGAACGATAAAAGTGACGGTAGAGTTCTCGGACAATGGGAATAATTCGTGCCCGACGTGGATGCAAAAGATAGGCTAGAGAAAGGGTGGAAAGAACGAGAATGAGTTATAGTGTCAGAGCGTTTTTGCCAGCGGTTTTGGGGTTAGTTTTCTGCATTGGCTGTGGCAGCGGTTCGGATTATCCAGTCGCAGCGGTGAGTGGAACCGTCACTTGCGATGGGAAAGCCGTACCCAGTGCGTGGCTGTACTTCGAACCTCTGCCCGGGTCGGGCGAAGGCGCCTCTGCGCTGGTGGGAAAGCAGGGTTTCGGTATTGCCAACGAAAAAGGGCAGTTCGTAATCACAACCTACAACTCTGACGATGGGGCAGTGATCGGCAATCACAAAGTTCATGTAATGCCTCCCAAGAGTGACGTCGTTCCTGGATTCAAGTGCCCTTGTGAATTTGATTCGGAGAAAGAGCCCATTTTGGTCGAGGTCAAGAAAGGTAAGAATTTGTTTGATCTAACTTTGCCAGTTAAGAAGAACGCATCGCAGACGAAGCCGCTGACGCTAGATGAGAAGGAAGCATTGCAAGAAGCACAGCAGGAAGAGCTAGCGGCTAAAGCAAACGCTAATGCTAAATCAAAGTAAGTTAAGATCGAGACCTTTTTCTAGTGGGCATATCCAACCGTTCTAAGCCAAGCGATGCTGATGGAAACATCCCGCCAGCATCGCTTTTTCGTTTGACAACTTGGATTTTGTCGTCGGTGGACAATGCAAGCCTCACACTGTTCCGGATTGGCTTCGGTACGATGTTTTCGTGGTGGGCTTGGGATTACCTCGCGACAGGGCGAGTGCATTCGATTTACGTTGAGCCGAGTTTTCATTTTTCGTACAAAGTTTTCGACTGGGTACAACCACTTCAGGCCAATGGAATGATCGCGGTCTTTTTGGCGATCGTCGCGTTGGGCCTGCTTGTCTGCGCCGGTGTTTTCTACCGATGGTCATCGCTCTTGTTAGCGCTGACTTTTACCTACGTCTTTTTGTTAGAGAAGACGAACTACCAGAATCACTACTACCTGATGATCCTGATTGCTTGGTGGATGCCTTGGCTGCCGCTGGCGAAGAACGTATCGTATGATGCCACGCGTTTTCCAGCGACGATGGAATCTACGACAATGGCATGGGTACTCTGGATTCTTCGATTCCATATTGCACTCCCGTACTTATTTGGTGGTTTGGCCAAGTTGCACGGAGATTGGCTTGCGGGTGAGCCGATGCGACAGATCCTAGCTTCTCAAACTCAGATGCCGCTCGTGGGACAATTCCTCAGCAACGAGCCAATGGTCATGCTCTTTGTGTGGGGAGGACTTTTGTTCGATCTTGGGATCGTGCCTCTCTTGCTATATCGCAAGACTCGGACTGTTGCGTATCTGATCTGCGTGGCTTTTCATTTGACCAACTCGGTGTTGTTTACGATTCATGTCTTTCCTTGGTTTATGATTTTTGCCACGACTCTGTTTTTTGAGCCGGATTGGCCTCGAAAAATCTTGGGAGGATCCCCGATTGCTTTCAAGCCAAGTGTACAGACGCGATGGAGTGATTTTTCAGCTCAACGCAAGTTTGGGTTAGGCCTTACCCTGGCTTACTGCCTGTTCCACTGTGGTTGGCCTTTCCGTCACCTTCTGAGTGAAGGAGATGCAAGTTGGACCGAAAGGGGACATATGTTTTCGTGGCGAATGATGCTAAGGGGTAAAACCGCAGGCGTTCGCTACTTTGTCACGGATCGTACCAGCAACGAAACCTATACTCCTAATCTGCGTGGAATCATCAACGTCGACCAAGCGAATCGCTTTACGCGCGACCCCGAGATGATCTGGCAGTTGGCTCAACACCTAGCCAGGGAACATAAAGCGAGAACGGGTCGCACACCGCGCGTACAAGCGTTTGTGCTCACGTCGCTCAACGGTCGGAAGCCTCAGTTGTTTATTGATCCAGAGATCGATCTGGCAGCCGAGCCGAAATTCGCTCGCCAACGTTCCTGGATTCTCCCGCTGAAAGAGCCTCTTCGTTCGAGTCCCTGGAAGGTTCCGCTTGGGGAATGGGAAAAGCATATCGAGATGCCGAAACTGCCGGTGGTAAATTCTCGCACTCCAAGGTAGTCTTTCAGAGGACGATGCGATCAAGGCTTTTGGTAGGGCGCTATTCCCAGCTCGACGCGTTTCAAACGGACCAAGACAGTAGAGCAGCTAAGTTCTTTGGCTATCTGGGCATCGGATATTACCCCCATTTTGTTGACGATCTCATCGGTCCATTTGAGGCTGCTGCGGCGCATTGATGGAATCCCAAATTCGAGTCGCTTTTGTGCAACAAATTGGTAAGAAAGCCCCAACTCCAAGGCTAGCTCGTCGTCGGGAACCGTCCCCAAGCGTTTGAGTATCTCAGGTTTCCATTTGAATGCTGCTGACGACTTGAAAGGTGGGATGTCAAGTTCCATTCGTTTACGCGCCACCAGTCCAGGCGATATTCCTAGTTCCTTTGCCAAAACCGTGTCTAACATGGTACCAAGCTGTTTCAATTCGCTTTTCTTCCAACGCCTGGCGTTTTGAGGACAAGGCTTGATACCAAGTGCTTCGCGTTTGACGGTTACGCTGCGCTGTGGAACTTCCCAACGCCTCGCCAACTCATGGTCTGGTTGCGTGCCTAGTTGAGCCACACGATCTTGTGTCCAACGTATTGTTCCTTGGCGATCAAATGGAGCGATCCCAAGAGTTCGCCGTCGATGAAAGACTTGCTGCGGTGGAATTTTTAGTTTTCGCCCAAGAGCCCCATCCGACATAGTTCCGAGCAAGACAGATTCCGGTTCCGTCCACGTATGCTCTGTAGGAACAACATATTCAGCCAATGGAATGCCATGCAGCGCGCGGTATAGTCGCACATCCATTCTTCGTACATTGTATTCATCGGAAAGTTGTTTATCAGGAACTTTGCCGATCCATTGGATCAATTCCGCGGGAAGCTCAGGCTCTGCGTCCATCTCGTCTTTTCCGAACGACGGAATCCGCATTTCGATCCGTTTGATTTTGACCGCAAGGTGTGAAATCCCATATTCGCGGGCCAGACTGCCGTCTAGAATTTCACCCAGCAAATTGACCATCTTTTTGGTCCAATCGATTTCGCGATTCACGATGAAAGGTTCTATTCCCAACTTCCGTCGGGCATTAGTCACCACATTGTTTGAAACTCCCCATCGCTTGGCAAGAAACGTATCCGATGATTTCCCTAAGCTGGCGATTCGTCCCTGGGTTAGTTTCAACCTCCGTATTGTCTTAGACGATTTGGGATTCTCCGGCATCACATGTGCATCGATCCCCAGTTCGATTCGACGTTGGCGAACCCAATAGACATCGATCCCCCATAGTTTCGCTAACTCGGTATCCGGCATGGATCCGAGTTGCTTTTGCATTTTCTTGGTCCAGACGATGTCCTCTGCTTTTCTACGGTGGAAACGTTGCCCCAAATTTCTGCGGCGAGCAGCGATGGATCTAGGCGAAATTCCTAATCGGTGCCCGATGATTGAATCGGACTCCGTTCCCAAGAGTTGGTCGATTTCATCAGTCCATTCGACTTCGCGATAAGCCAACAACTTTGTATTGGGAGTTGCATTCATAGCATTTCTTTGACAGTACTTGGACATCCGTAGCGGGTTCGAACAAGACAGCCACGGCTTGACCCTATATTAGCACATTAGGCGAATTGCTTGCCAAGCGCATCCGCGATGATTTTGCATTTTTTCATCATGGCCTCGAACTGGCTAAAGTCCAATGACTGGTAGCCATCGCTCAATGCCTTTTCTGGATTTGGATGCATTTCCACAATCAAGCCGTCGGCGCCTGCCGCGATACTGGCTGCGGCCATATCGGTAACGAGATAGGAATGACCCGTTCCATGGCTTGGGTCGACGATCACGGGCAGGTGCGTCTTGCGATGCAAATAAGGGACTGTTGCGAGCGGCAACGTAAATCGCGTATGTGTTTCAAAGGTGCGAATTCCTCGTTCGCAGAGCATCACGTCTGGATTGCCCTCGTTGAGAATGTACTCGGCCGCGAGCAACCATTCTTCGATGGTTGCGCTAGGGCCGCGTTTGAGCAAAACAGCTCGACCGGATCGACCGACTGCCTCCAAAAGCCGATAGTTTTGCATGTTGCGTGCTCCGATTTGAAGGATATCCGCATACTTCGCAACCAACTCCACATCTTCGGGACTCATGACCTCGGTCACCACAGCCAAGCCTGTTTCTTGTCGCGCCAAAGCCAAGAGCTTAAGGCCGTCCTCTTTCATGCCTTGAAATGCGTATGGACTTGTGCGAGGTTTGTAGGCACCACCTCGCAGGGCCGTTCCGCCCGCATCGCGGACGGCACGAGCACATGAAACGATTTGATCTTCGCTTTCCACGGAGCAAGGGCCAGCCATCATGCCAACAGCTCCATTGCCAGCGCGGAAGTTCAGCACCTTGATCTGTGATAGGTCGGGACGAACTTCACGCGAGGCCATCTTGTAGGGAGCCAAGATTGGCAGGACTTCCGCTACCCCAGGATAGCTCTCAAACGACTCGATCTTGATTTTACGATCGTCGCCCACGGCGGCGATCACGGTCCTTTCGGTGCCGCGAATGACATGCGATTTAAGGCCCAACTCGCTGATTCGGCTCGCAATATGCTCAATTTGTTGGTCCGACGACGACTTTTCCATTACGACGATCATTTTCGGATAACTCCGGGGGAAAGGAGAACGAGTGGGTCGTTCTAGGCAAAAAAAAACCTCAAGGTGGTAGGCCTTGAGGTTGGAAGTTGTTTGATTCGATTCGCTCAGCGAACGGCAAAACTCCATCGGCCCGATTGGGACTCGGTAAAGTAATAGAACGAAAAGTTGTGCGAGTGGTTTCTCATGGATGACATTATGGTTGGCACCCAAAGAAAACGCAAGGGACCCGACCGTCTCAGCTGAATTCGGTAGATTTTATCCACTTCTCGCTAGTCGCCAGCATATTTCGAACTGTGCCAATGTTTTGCAAATTAAAGAGGCCTGTCCGGCCTGACCCATTTTCCTTTCCTATGCCCGCGTTGTCGTTTCCCAATGTGACGAACTCGTTTGAGTTGGCGAAGCACAAACCACAGTACGAAATTGATCGAACTTTGCAATCGCATCACTCAATCGCTTATCTGACAAAATCAAACGGGAGTTATTGTCAACACTTTCTACTTGGATTCCATTCTCATCCATTGACCAAATACCATTCCTGAAATCCAGGCGTATGCAGCTATTGCGAAACAACAAGAATCTACCAATTGTTATACCTTCTGAATCAATCCAAACTCGAAAGAGCAGCCTGTACGATCCCGAGCTGTAGCCAAAGTTTTCGCTCCACCAAAGTTTGAATCGCTGGAAGTGGTTGAGCGAAAACACCACAAAATCACAAGGACGAACAGGCCTACTAGTCCCACCAAATTTTCGACGAATTGATTCCCAACTCATAATTGTATTCAATAGCAAGTTGATTAACTACTTTTTTTGTTGACCTCCCAGGAATAAGTCATGCTGCCAATGTTCATTGGGTTTTTGGCTGGCGGGCACTAAAAATATTTCTCAACTCATTCAAGCGACTGTTGAGCTGTTCGTCAGACATGCTTCGCAATTGTGCTTCCACGGTTGGCATTGAATTGCAAAGTGATTCCAACAGCTGGACCTGACCAACCAGCTTGCCTTGATCTATACCCTTTTCAATACCTTGTTGGATACCAATAGCGATAAGGTCTTGGCCAGATTTAGTATTTCGGATATCTGGTAACTTTCCTAGCAACATTTCTTCGATCTCCTTGGCTCCCTTGTAAGGCAATCGCTGCATTAGCCAGCTTACAAACACTCCCTGCAACCCCGCCACCGACGCCCGGTCCAGTTCGGGGCTGTCAATCCGATTATAGCATTCCGCAGCTTCCGTTTCCAAAACTTCCTCGCTGCTTGCGAACAAAGGCGCAAAAACCGCCACCATCGGATGGTCTGGTTGCTCACGGCTCAACTGTTCCAACGCTTCGTCCAAGTAGATCACCTGAACAAATTCACGCCACGGATCGGAATCTGGATCGAAACGGGATTCCAAAAAGAAAACGAGGCCTCGAACCTCTCGTTTGGGGTATTGCGCCCGGAGCATGGCCATCTCTTGCACGATCCGAACGTAGATTAGATTATCGTCATACCCTTGAAACTCGGCCACGAGAATTGCCAACGATGCATCCGCTGGAACCCAAGCAGCGTCGACTCGCTTTTCAATCGATTTCAATGTCACCGACTCAAATCGAACACCTGCCGGTGGCGCCTCGTGCAGCAGCAGAAACACCCACTGCGGCTGCCACTGAAAGATCAAATAGATTTGCTTGTCCGATTCCATAGCCAATCATAGTAGCATTTCACAAGTTAACAAGTCGGTATCAACCGATGCGTGCAGTGTTGTACGCAATTGGCAGAGGGCACAAGTTGCCAAACTGCGATCCTTGCTTCGATGATCGCGGAGATCACGAAAGTGTTGGTCAGCATGTCAAGAACTCGATCACCCTACTTCAGAATGTACTAGCAAGTTGCTGCGCAACGCCCTTTTGCGGAGCAAAAGGCGACAATGGCGGACGTGCGAGGCCCTTCGCTCGTTGGGTTCCTACCATACCTGAGCGAGGGCCTCGCTCAGCCACGCGCCGCTTGCTTAAGAACTGAGTGCCACGTCTATTTCTTGATCGCATAGAGGGCTTCGTACGAACGAATATACAAGGTACCATTCGAGACAATGGCTGAGGCGGTGATCGCTTCGCCCATATCGATGGTGCTGACAATCTCAAAGTCTTTGCCGGCTTTGATCACCGTGAAGTGCCCGTCGTTGGAACCGAAATAGATGTGGCCATCTGCGTACATGGGGCTTGTGCGATGCTGGCCGGTATAGGTTCGCTTTGCGTAAACTTGTTCACCGGTGGCTAACTCCACGCACTGCAGTTGGCCATCCTTGCTCAACAGATAAGCAAGTCCATCGACAACCAGTGGTATTGAAACGTCGGGCGTTTTTGGCAAGTTCCAGACTACGGCTGCCGATTTTTCCGAACTATCCCCCTTCAACTCCGAAGCCTTGAGGGCGATGACTGGCCCCTCTTTGGCTGTCGGGATAATGATCGTGTTGGTTTCGGGCGAAACGCATGGAGAGGCCACAAAACGAAAGGTCGGGTCATTCTGCTTTGCATTGAGCGGTGTAGGGCCGTTCAGCATTCCGAATCGCCAAATCTCCTTGCCCGTGGCTAAGTCATGACCGGTCGTGCAATCGGCACCGTGCACGACTAGGAACTTGAGCTTCGCATCGTCGTAGAGAAATGGGGACGCATAGGAATGTTTGCACTCGAACTGAGCATTGGTAACTCGATCTACTTCCCAAACTGTTTTTCCAGTTAACTTTTCCAGTTTGATTACCTTGCCTGTTCGCGTCTGGTCATCGCGTTTCATTCGCCCATGGATGAGTTGCAGATACAACGAGTCGCCATCCAAAACGGGGGTCGATGTCATACCGAATTGGATATCAAACTTTCCAAATCGATCACCAACATCAAACTTCCAAACTTCCTTGCCTTCCTTGGTATAGCAGCCGAGTACTCCTGTCCCAAAGAAAACCCAAACGTGCTCACCATCGGTGGATGGTGATGGCGACGCGGAATTCCCTTCACCTGCACGTGCATCTTGGTTCCCGGTACCGACAGTTTGTTTCCAAAGAACTCTTCCATCTAAGGTGTTCAAACAAAGTAGGACGAGGTCCTGTTTATCCGCGCTGGTGGCGTAGACCCTGTCGCCCCATACGCAGGGTGTAGCGCCAGCTTGACCCGGCATAGGGGTACGCCATGCGATGTTTTCCGACTTGCTCCATTTTGTCGGAATGTTTTTTTCCGTAGAGATGCCATTGCTCCTTGCCCCTCGCCATTGGGGCCAGTTTTCAGCTCGCGCATTCGTTGTGAAAAGTATCAATACGGAGAGGACGGAAAAAAACAATCGCATGGGTGGGATATCTCTGGTTTGGGGAAGTTTGGAATTTTTGGTTCCATTTATTGTAACAAACACGCCACGGTGAGGCTGTGATTTTCTTATGGACGAGCGAAGCCCTTCGCTCGTTGGATTCGTACGAAACCTGAGCGAGGGCCTAGCTCAGCTACGTGTCGTGCACCACTGGGCTGCCATTCAGGGGAGCTCTTTGATACTGATGTTTCGGAACTGTACCAGCGACGGAGGGCTTGTCCATTTCCCATCTTTCTTGCTTCCATGATGTTGCAAGCCGATCGGTCCTCGAAGTGGCAGGCCTGGAATGGTTGCCTCGTTGATTACGGTCTCATTGTTCAGCACCACGCTTACCGTTTCCTTTCGAACAGTGATTTCAAAACGATTCCATTGGCCGATCGGTTTGTCCGCCTTCATTCGAGGAGTTACTGCCGCACGAACTTCTTTCGGCAAGTTCATATCGCGACGAACGCCATACATTTCACCGGAGCCGATTGGCCAACACCAGATGTTGACTTGATGCTTGGCGCTGCCGCGAAATAGGATCCCCGAGTCGGAATCCGGGATCGACAGTTTGATTGGCTTTCCGTCAGCATCCGTCGCTTCGGAACCGTCCGCAAGTATTTGAGCTGCATTCGGGTTTATATAGGGTGTTTCTTTGATGCGCCAGTCGACGATCAATTGAAAGTTTTCGTACTCGCGTTGCGACCATAGCGATTTATCGTTCGTCGATTCGCTTTCGGCATCGTAGTCCAAGACCTCACCTGCCACCTTCCAATGGCCGTTGTCCCCCGCTGGAACTTTCCAGTTCTCCAAATCGATGCCGGTGAACAATGGGACACGGCCGTCCCCTGAAAGAGCCGTTTCCTTTTCGGTCGCGTTGGACGAAGGCAGTTCTTGAATGCGAAGATTTCGGAAATGGCACTCGGATCCCTCGGACTCAAGAAAGATATAACCTTTTCGTGGCCAGCAGTCTTTGCCTACCGAGACTTCTTTGCCATTCACACTCAACCGGATTTCGCCTTGATTGGCTACCACGCGATAGTGATTCCACTCGGGTGAACTCTTAGAAAGTTCTTCCAGTGGAAAACTTCTTACGCCACTTGAGGCAACTTTCCCGCTTGGCGTCATCTTGGCGCCGTGGATTGGAAAAATGTCACCGTGCGTGGTAAACCATTCGTTCTTCCCCTTGGCATTGTATGCATTGTCTAGGATTTGAACTTCGATGCCTCGCGTAAACGGAATTCCCACCGAAGGAACACCATCTCCCCACAGGAATAGTCCCGCATTCCCGCCAGGTTGCATGTGTCGCCACTCCAAGTCGACGATGCAGTTTTCGTACATTCGATCGGTACGTAGGACTCCGGTGGGTTTGCCAGTCGAGACGATCATGCCGTCGCGGGCCGTAAACGTTGTTGGAGCTACATTGACAGGCACCCAACCCGCGAGATCCTTACCGTTAAACAAGGGCACCGATGGAGTGAGTTCCTTGGGAGCCTGAGCTCGAACTGTCGGAACCAGGATAGACGAAAAGAGGGTCGCAATCGCTAGTATGCGGAAATAGTCTGACGCACAATTCATAGCACAACTCCCAAAAAGTGGCGGGGGAAACAGGGCAGTGCATTGTAGCCTCGCGAACGCAGTGCGGCACAGCAAAGAGACCTATTGATTATTTTGTTGTTTCGTTTCGCGAAACTGAGTTTGCATGCCTGCTTTGATCCACCGAAGGCCGGTTTGCCAAACGGCTTCGTTCTGCAAGGCCATTTTCACCGAACAGGGAGCGCCGGGAGGTGGAGGTGGAGGTGGTGCTTGGTTGCTTGACATCGAAATCAGTTTCGTTTTTCGTGCGGGTTCTTTTAGTTCAATGCGAGTATGCAGTCGCGGCGTAACGGTTTTGAGCTGAGATTCACCATTCGGGGCTTTGCTGTGGACGACCGTGATCGGGCCACCGTACAGGCCGCCAAGCGATGGAGAGTCAAGGATATCGGACGTTCGAGGCAAAGTCTTCCTTATCTTTCCCGTCCAGTAGTCTCCGCTTTGCATGTAAACGGAGACCGGTGCGTCGACATTGTGTGCGACCGATTCCCACGCATACTGGGGTATGGAAGCGATTATTTCGATTTTCGATGGATCGACGACCATTCCAACCGACTGGCCTTCTGAGAGAAAGCTGCCTGGCAAATTTCGGGAGGTCCGGGCAATCAATATGCCATCCCGCGGAGCTTTGAGATGCAAAGAGTTGACTTTCGAGAGGAGGCTGTTGGCTTTCACCAGGAGCGACTCGCGTAGCGCCTCTTCGGCTTGCAATTCTGAGTGTTTGCGCTGCGAACGCATAGCAATGCACTTCTCCTCGCTGGATTGTAACATCGACAGAGCCGATTTGCATTCGAGTTCTAAGTCAGGATTGCTGAGTCTGAGTATTTCATCGCCAGCTTGTACACCTTGGCCATCGTGGACAAGTACCTCGACAACAAATCCAGCAGCGATGGTTCGTACGTCGGACGGTTCAACGTATTCCACGATTGCTGGCCAATAGATTTGAAGGGGCGATGGCAAAAAGCTGCAGAGCGCGAGTACGCCAACAACTCCCAGACAGCGAGTTACTTTACGAGCACAAAGAGGATTGAGTAGAGTTCGAAACGAAGCCCGTTGAGTTCCCTTTGGAATTCCCTTACTACGTTTGATCTGGGGGATAATGAACCAAAGACAAGCAAAGAAGGCGACCACAGCCAGTCCAATCCCGTCCCAAGTCATCCACATCCCCCATCCCATGGTCACTAGCAGGAGCGTTCTTGATATCCAGCAACATGTACCGTAGATCAGCAACGGTATCGACCAGGAATGGCTGCTGTGCCCTTTGAAGAGCCAGGTGGAAAAATAGGCTTTCATCGATTGCGACGCATCTTGCCAAAGATTGGGACGATCGATCAAGTCGACTAAGATGTAGTAGCCATCGTAGCGCATCAGCGGGTTACCATTAAAGGCCAGCGTCGTAAAAGTCCCGAGCGTTGCGATGGAAAAGCACAGATACTTGACGCTAGAATTGTCGATCGTGCAGGCGCCGATGATAGCGACTGCGGCAAGTGTTATTTCAAAAAGCATGCCCGCCGAACTCACAAGTATGCGAGACCACCGGTTGGGAACGCTCCACAGACCGGTTACATCCACGAAGGGAGACGGAGCAAAAAACATGAATCCAATTCCAGCCCCATTGGATCGGGCGCCCACTCGGGTATTCGCGATTGCATGCCCCGCTTCATGGACAGCCTTGAGGATCAGCCAAGCGACAAGCAGCCACCATTGACTGCCCGGCACAAAGAGCTTTCGCCCTAAGGCGAGCAATGCTTCTCCATTTTGGTAGGTCAATACGATTGATATGCACCATAGGATTGCGGCTGCAATCAAACACGGAATAGATATCAACCATGTCATTCCGCGTGTGTACCGATCGAGGGTCTCCGACGATAAAATGGGAATACGAAAGAAGCTCGGATCGAACGGTCTAGTTGGTCTGGGATTGGTTTCTGGCTTGGGTGGAGTGCCATCTTTTTCTATCGAGACACTTCCGACGGACTCGACGACACCTATCTGCAAAAGCCACAGGCCGATCGCATTCAGTTTTTCGGCACCCGCCGCAGCGCCCGCTTGGCTTCTTTGTGCGAGCAGCGCAGCAACTTGCGAAATCGGCTGTGTTCCGTCCAACGCGGAGCAGACCTCGTATTCCAATAGGCCCATTTTCCAAAATCGGTGTTTGATTCGGTCCTCGACGACGTAATAAACCTCATCGCCAGAGCGTGCTGGCGAAAAGTGAAGTTCAGGTCGTATGCGATGGTTGGGTCCGGACATGATACCGTTATCGGAGTAATACGTAATGAATTGCGTGGCGGGTTACCATATCCATTGGTTTGCGATCCAACGGTAGGGTCGATTGAACAGGTACCAGCCTAAAGAGCGCCAACCTGCTTTGATCTGGGCGGTTGCCTTCATTCCTGGCCTAAGCTGCAACTCGGGATCACGAATCACCACATCTGCGACGAACACGGCTGCGTCATCAATCACTGTCGCTCGTGGTTCGATGCGACTAATCTTGCCGCGAAACGTTGCAATACCCGAGGCGTCGCTTCGAACGCTGACTTCGTCCCCCACGTTGATCTGTGCCAAGTCTGACGAGAGGAGTCGCACCTCGGCCGTCATCGATTCCAATTCTGCAACTTCAAAAAGGCTTTGGCCCAACGTTAGTGGCATTCCAACATTGCGTTGCCAATCCCCCTGAACCACGATTCCGGAGGATGTCGCTCGAATCTCAAGCCTTTGTAGTTGATCCTGAATACTCTCAATTCTCCATTTGGCCTGATTCATCTCAATGTCGGCAAGCCCAACGTTTCCGGTGGCTTTGGTTGCCAAAGCCGAATCGCGTTTTTTGCGTGCGGCATCGAACTCCGCTTTTGCAGCGGCTAGGTCGCGGCTTAGTTGATCATCATCGATACGCGCCATGAGTTGCCCTTTTTCGACATGATCCCCTGGACGAACTTCGCAACTAGCGATCCTGCCTTGTATAGGGCTAGACAAGTATTGCTTCGTTTCTGGTTCAAAGACACAATCGCGGCGAGGATAGTAAGGAATCGGAGCCATCAATGCGATGAACACTATTCCAATTGCCGATAACCACCATTTGGGCTTTGAACGAATCGAATCAACAAAGCCGACGACTCGGGTAAGCCAGCTCCAGCGGCGAACGATCCGCCACGTATCTACCTGACGAATCAAACTTTCCAACGATGCCTTTGGGAGCCACAATTGACTCGCAGCAAGGAAGTACTCGGGAATTCCGCACTCGATGCACGGGGTCGCGTCGCAAAGAAAAACGGCAAAACCTCCTGATTCTTGGAGTTCAAAAGGGATTGCAAAAAGTGGAGTGCCAACAACCTTAGCGAGCTCGTTCAGACAAGCACTCGTCTCGACATTTACGACAGATTGCGCGGCTTCTGCTTCCATGGCAACACGGAATTCTCCCGGAATTGCATCCGTCGAAAATCGCGGCTCCCGTCGCCACACGCTTTCTTTCGCTACCGTGGCCAAAACTCGCCCATGCATTCGAAAGTCGCTTGCATCCCAACCGCTATGAGCAGAATGGTCGAGTGCACCCGATTTCGAGGTCACCAATAGTCCCACCGAACGATGGCTGACGCTGGCGATGGTGTTGACAACGGCTTGCGCAAAGGTATTCGACAAGACATCGAATGCAGGACTTGAGGTTTCTAGAACGGCCGTGGCGAATGGCTCCAAGGCTTGGCCTTCGGTAAGGCAGGCCTGCGGTTCCACGCTCTGCGCACAGTCTTGATCGACGATCCCCTTCGTACACAGTCCCTCAATGGTCGCGGCAAGATCAAAAATTCGATCCAAGCTCTCGTTCGGGCGGTCGCTCGCTGCCGAAGGATTGACACTTGCGGATACCGACGGTCGAAGAACAGGCTCGAGATTCAACGGGAAGGTGCGGGTGTTCATGACGCTGTTTTTCGACTTAGGATTGAACCAATTCGCAACTCGATGACCGGATAAGGCCATCTTCATTTTCGATAACAACGGTCATTTCGATGACGTGTCCATCCGCAATGGCAAATGGAGCGATAAACTCTATAGCAGCTCGGACAACCACGTGATTTGCAAGTCGGATTTCGGCGTAGCCAGTCTTGCGATAGCGTTCAGCCGCTTCATCGGACAAATAGAAGCGAGCTCGCAGTTTCGACGTGTCAACCAAACGGATGATCGCCGGTGCATTGCCTGCAATGTACTCGCCTACATCGTGGTAGACGGTGACCACGGTGCCGCGATGCGGTGCTCGAATAGTACGTTCGCTGAGCATCAACTGGGCTTTTTCCAGTCTTGCCTGCGAAATCAATTTCGCCTCTTCCTGCGCCTGCAGTTTTGCTTTCGAAATGCTGAGATCCAACTTGTAACGCTCCAATTCCTTCGGGCTGGTTTTGCCGGCTGCCACCGATTTCGATGTTTCATCGACCCGACGCGTGTTGAAATCCGCTTCACGACGAGCGGTTTCGATCATTCCTAACGAGTTGGCGTCCAATTCCGCTTCATGCACAAGAAAACGCTGTTGTTCGTTGTCGAGTCGCCCGATTTCGGACTTCTCCTCGATGACATCGCCTGGCTTTACAAAGAGTTCGCGAACGACACCCATTTCGGCCGTAGCGACCTCGGTATCCTTGAAGGGTTCAAGCACGCCCTGCTTATCAGCAGCCGCAAGTGACCGATTGATTACGGATTGAGCGAACGCGGTTCCATGCATGAGGCACAGCAAAAGCACGCAACGCAATCCTAGTTTTGTCAAAAATAAGTTCATAGTTTAGGTGTACTTGTATCGAAAGGCTGGTGAGATTTTCGGTGGGAGCAAGGCTCGAAGAATTTCACTACCAAAGATTGCACTCAGATTCTGCAGAGTGCCCCCAAGACGCACAGATTGACAACATTCTCGCGTAGATTGTGCCGACTGCACCGATTACGCACTCTTGCCGGCGCAGCTCGTGACGATGAGCGTACCTCGTCTGGCACGTACAGAGGCAGTGATCCTTTTTTTGTGGACGAGCGAGGCCCTTCGCTCGTTTTGTTTCTACCGAACCTGAGCGAGAGCCTCGCTCAGCCACAGTAACTCTTCGCTCAGCCACAGTAACTAACGTGTAGCGTTTAGGCGAGCGGCAGACAGAAGACTACCAGGCCAGGCCACCGTGTGGCACGCCCAAAGCGATTAGCGCGATTAGCGATGGGCGTGGGAAGTGTGGCAAATGACTCTAGCGATTCACCACGCCCTTCGTACCTCAGGGACGTGCCACACGACGAGTGCTCCAGACACTTCACACGCCCGTCGTACCTCAGAGCGTGCCACCCAGTTTATAGATAGATTTCAAACTGCCCCTCGCCTTACTAGGCTTGCGGGCTGTTGATTTAATTAGCCGAACCGCTTTAGCGGCGGTTGTCTGTCTGAAAACCGGGGCTAACGTCCATCGGCTAATTGTTGTGATTGCGTCTTCGACTAAATCAACATACCGCTTGTCGGGCAACAACTCGGTGAAAGTGCAATTTCACTTCCCGATCGCATACACGGCGAACACCTTCGACCAAGCAACTTGGCTCGTTTTGTGTTTGCCCAATCTCTATTACATCCTCTAATTTCGATCCAGGTGGTACGGAAAAAGTCGATTGATTGATCGTTTGATTACCCGCATCCAGTTCCGGGACTATGAAATGGCAGGTCGCACCAAAGGTGAGCATCCTGGCTGCATACGCGTCGTGATAGGGCCGAAGCCCGCGAAAACTGGGCAACAAACCGTGGTGCAGATTGACGATGCGGCCGCCGGCAAATTTCCAACAGGTTTCTGGAGGTAGAACTCGCATGTAGCGTGCCAGAATGACGTAGTCCGCTTGGTATTGATCGATAACTTGAACCATCGCATGGTCGTCACCGGAACCGTCTTCGCGACCGATGTACTCAAATGGGACACCGAATTCCTTGGCCAGCGGTTCGCATGTCTTTCTATTTCCAATGATGACCGCAGGATTGGCACGGATAACGCCACCTCGAATTGCCTCCAAGATGGCACGCGGCGTGTTCTCCAAGCGGGTCGCGCAGATTGCCAAATTCGGACAAAGCGAACGTTCATCAGGGCTCCAAACCCGGATCTCCAATTTCTTTTGGAATGCGATCTGGCTCATCGCCAATTGGACTGGCGAAAGCTCACTTGAGTCAATATGGATGCGGCACATCATCGCGAACAATGCAGCTTCGTCGTGGTCGTACATCTGAATTTCCGCGATGTTCGCACCACGCGTTGTGACGTCGTGAATAATCGGGTCGGCCAAGCCCACATTGTCTGGCCCAACAGCAGTGATAACGATTTCCATGGTTACAAGGTTAGCTAAAGTTCTCATGAATGCAATGTGCCTTGCGGCCCTGTTCCCGCGACTACTTCGGATTCCGTCTGCAATGCTCGGAGGCAATCCGAATCGTCTGCGAATGGATGTCAACGATGTCGTCAATCGAATGGGCGTATCCACCTGCCATTGCAATCGCGACAGGAATTCTTCGGACTCTCAACTCGGAGAGTACGAGCTCATCGCGGGCAGCGAGTCCTTGCTTGGTCAACTTGAGCCGTCCGAGCCGATCACCTTCGAATGGATCTGCGCCGGCCAAATAAATGGCGAGGTCAAAAGGGCCTTGCAAAAAAACGTGTTTCAGTGCCGATGCTAAAGCATCCATGTAGGGCTGGTCCGATGTGCCATCTGGCAAATCAATATCTAGATCGCTTGGGAATTTCCGAAGTGGAAAGTTCTTTTGGCCATGCATTGAAAACGTGAATACGGCTGGATTACCAGTAAATATTTGAGCCGTTCCGTTTCCTTGGTGCACATCGCAATCGATCACAACCGCGCGTTGGATCTGGGATTCGGAGAGTAATGTCGTGATTGCCACGCCTGCGTCATTGAACACGCAGAACCCTTCACCTGCATCTCGCATCGCATGGTGCGTACCGCCAGCCATATTGACGGCGATGCCATCGAGGAGGGCATGCCGCGCTGCGTCCAACGTTGCTCCGCTGCTTCGTTGAGATCGCTCGACCATGGCTAGAGACCAAGGAAATCCTATTCTCTTGATCTCGGCAGCCGATAAACGGCCAGCCAATACTCGATGTACATAGCCTCGATCGTGCGCCAAACACAACTGCTCAACTGTCGCCGCTTTTGGGACCAGCAAGACATCTGGAAGAAAGAATGGGTCGCCAACAATGCGATCTCGCAGGCGCCGATACTTGGCCATCGGAAAGCGGTGGCTAGGTGGTAACGGTAACTCGAAGTGATCCGTGTAAAAAAGGTTCACGGATTGAGTCTGTCTGGCTGAACCGTTTTGCTGTGCTCCGATTGTTTCAAGTGCCATTGCTTCAAATCGGATTCCCGCAATTGCACTCGTCCGACGTTTAACGCTTTGCCTGTAGATGGATCGGCATCGACCCAAGTTCCGGAGAGACGAACATCTTCGGTCGCGACGTGAAACGAGTTGGGGTCAAAGGTCAGCGTGGTGTTTAGCACCGGCTCGATAGCTCGCCCCAGTATGCTTCGATAAGGGCCAGTCATTCCAACGTCGCACTGAAAGGCTGTACCGCCGGGAAATATCTCTTCGTCCGCCGTGGCGACATGCGTGTGCGTGCCTAACACGGCCGTCACTTGACCATCTAAGAAACGTCCCATGGCTTGCATGTCGCTGGTCGCCTCAGCATGCAGATCGCAAATCCGAATCCGAATATCCTCGGGCAATTCTGCGAGCACTCTGGAAACTGCGGCAAACGGACAATCGACCGGACGCATAAATACACGACCCAAGAGACTGATCACGGCGACGGCGATTCCATTCCGGGTTTTGACAATGCAATGGTCGCGTCCAGGTGCCGAGACCGGAAAGTTGGCTGGCTTGACGATGTTCGTTTCGGTTGCCAATACGGACGCAATCTCTTTTTTGCGATAGATATGGTCGCCGAGCGTTACGGCGTCAACGCCTGCGGCAACGAGTTTGTGGTACTGTGACTTAGTCAAGCCTGCTCCGTCGGCTGCATTCTCCGCATTCGCAATAATCAAATCGACTTGCAAAACGTCTCGCAGCCAATCGATGGAATCGCACAACATCGTTACCCCAGGCTTGCCGACCACATCTCCGACCAAGAGGATTCGGGTGCAGTTAGTGAGCTTAGGCGGAATCGTCATTTCACTTCTTTCTTGCGAACACTTCAATGTGTGGTCCCATGTTCAAAAACTGTTCCAATCGATAGACCGCCCGTTTGATCCCTATCCCCATAGGCAACGTGCTGTCATAGGACTGGTTGCGTCGCGGCGTCGCCGCATAAAGGACTTCAAAACCAGACTGCGAAAGCAGCCGACAAAGCGATTTCACAGTAAAAAAGTAGAGATGGGATGATTGCACTTCGTTTACGGTTCGGGGACGACGCAGTAGTACTTCACGAACCCGATCGAATAGATCACCAAACTCGAATGGGACTTCCACGATCAACACTCCTCCCGTCTTTAAGGTCTGGGATATTTTGCGAATGCTGTCAAGCGGATCGTACAAGTGTTCGAGCACGTGGCTCAAGTGGACGCAGTCAAAAGATGCATCGGGTAACGGAGTCGCCTCAAGGGTACCGTGCTGGATATCGATACCAAAAAGCTTCTTTGCATATTCGATCGTGCCCAGTCCGGCTTCCAGCCCAAATGGCGACCATCCTTCCAAGGCCGCTTGTTGAAGGAATACGCCTCGCGAAGCACCGATATCGAGCAATTTTCCTTGGTTCGGCAAATAGGACGCGAGGCGGGCGAAGCGTGGGGCTAACTGCTCGCCCGCCGTTTCCTCCGAGACAACAAAATCTTGGCCTGCTGCATCGTACGATTGAGCGTACGTCGGGCTTGAATAGACCGCTTCGACCGCACTTCGCGTCGGAAGCGGCTCCAAGCGCCCAAGCCCACAACTGCCGCACCTTACGACTCTTACTGGCTCAAAAAGCGACCGGATGACACGCGTCACAGAAGGTACGTTGTGCCATCGATTCGAACCGCATACGATGCACACAGATTTGGAATGAATGGGGACTTGAGGAACCAAGTTCGATCACATTGAAAGTAAAGTGTTGGATGGCGACCGAGAAGCAGTCTACCGAATTTCCGAAACGAGTGATGCTAGTCATCCAGTCGATGCGAGGCGGAGGCTCCGAACGACAAATGAGCTATCTAGCCAATGAATTGGTCACCCGATCTGTGACCAGCCTAGTGACTCTGGACGAAACAGGCAACGACACCTACTTACTCGACTCCCGAATTGAGCGTTTCGGACTAAAACTAACAACGAGCCGCGGTGGCTTTTTTCGAGGGCTATTTGCAAAACTCGGAGAATCTGGTCACTTCGGTATCGGATTCGCAATTGGCAACCCGAGGTTGTCGTCAGCTTCTGCGATTCGACCAACGTCCTGACTCTGCTCGCGTGTCCATCGTTTGTACCCGTCGTCATTTCCGAACGAAGCGACCCTCGCCAGCAGCCTCTAAGCCGCTTTTGGGAACTTTTGCGAAATAAATCGTACCCGAAGTGCAAAATTTGTGTCGCCCAAACCCAAAAGGTCGCTGAGTACCTTGTCTCAAAACGCCTGGTTGACGCCTCCCAAGTCCGCGTCATCCCATCCGCCATTCAAACCCCGGATTGGAATTGGGAATTGCTCCAATCCAAGCGATGCTCGAGCCAGCCCCGGATACTAGTTTATTTGGGCCGACTATCTCGCGAAAAACAGGTCGATCGACTGCTATGTGCTTGGGCCAAGCTGGTCGATCATCATTCCGACTGGCGACTTCGAATAGTTGGCGATGGATTGGAACGCGCGGCACTGCAAAAAATAGCCACCGTGTTGGGAATCGAACACTCAGTCCAGTGGTGTCTTTGGAGCGATGATGTTTGGGGCGAGTTAGGTTCTGCCCACGCGTATTGCTTGGTTAGTCAGTACGAGGGCTTCCCCCAATCGATGTTGGAGGCCATGGCGTCGGGACTACCCGTGGCAGTTCTGAATTGCAGTCCGGCTATTCGGCAAACCATTACAGACGGCCAATCTGGCTTGGTCATTCCATCCGAGGATCAGATTTCGAATGTGCTGCATCGCTTGTTGTCGGACGAATCGCTTCGCAACTTCTTGGGGCGAAACGCCGCCATCCGTGCTCGCGACTTCGAGTGGTCCGCCATTGCTCCGCAATGGCTTTCGGCAATTGCAGACTCAAGGTCGTTTTAACTCACCCCTCATGGTGTTGCCTATCCGTCCAAGGCGAGTTTCGCAAGTCCACGATCGCACAAGGCCATGTCGGCGTGGGACTTCAAGTGGCCACCGGAGACTTGAACGGCGACAAACGGGTTGACATTGCGGTAGCCGGAAAGAGCGGTACGTTCATCTTGTTCAACATGAGCCGTTAGACCAGAAGGCGAATCGCGGCCATGCGTTGCGAACAACTTGGGTGCATCCAGCTACTGCGTTCCATGTTTCTCGATCCGTAGATCTTGCTCAGCGCTTGGCACAATTCCGACGCACAGATGGGCAGGAGAGTTTCGCGGCCTGTTCCGTTTTCGGATCGCACCGCAAATTCAATGGCAACACGATCCGCATCGAATTCGGTCCACCAGCACGTAGCGATGAGACTTGCTACGAAAAGACCGAGGATCGCGACGCAGCTCAGACTCAGCCAAACACCTGCTAGGCAATTCATTGCAAAGAGTAACATGGTGACGGCTACTAACGTAGGCACCATACGAATCCATGAGTGATATCGAATGCAATGGGCCATTTCATGCAATACGACCATCGATAACTCTCGGTCACTAAGTCTCTGTAGCAAAGCGTCCGTCAAAAGCAATTTTCGACCGTAACCGAACAGCCCAACTACGGCAGCGTTGGCCATACGGCAGCCAGTTGGCCAATGGAGGACACGAGGTACATTCTGACTGCCGATACGCCACGTGCGCTCAACGGCCAACGCAATTGTCGCATCGATTGGTCCTGCACCAATGAGTCGCGTGAATAGGTGCGGTATCAAAATAGTAACCATTGCCGATGTGGTAATGACGCAAAGAACCGTTCCGAATAATCCTTGCTTGGACCCGGTCAAGTTCGACAGGGCACCCAGGTCCACGAGGCCTGCAATGCCGATTGGAAGGGCGAGCGGAAACAGCCAAGTATTCGCGACCATTCTCGTTACGGATAAACCTTTGCCATGGTTCCGGCTGGTTCGACCGCAACGGATCATCTCCATGAGCAGCAAGAGTACGACACCGGGAGTAAGCAAAATAGCGATGCTACACGCCTGCGAACCTGTGGAACTAGTCATACGCTGTGTCCATTGCGTCCAGCCAGAAGCGACAAGGCAAATTGGCTGTAATACACACCAAAGCCAGAGCAAGAGTGACTCTCGGTTGTAGAGCATCCACGCAGGAGACAATGCCAAAGATCGGTCGTTGATCGCCCCGTCGAAATCGAAGCCGCGTCGTTGCAATTTCTCGAGCCAACGTGCGGCAAGCGCAAAGCAACCAACCACAAACCACATATTGAGCCAGACTTGCCATTCGGCAAGGAGATTTGCTGTGCCGCTGGCTGTTGGCTTCGCTGTTGCAAAGCCCAGCAGTTGATTCGATAGCAATGCAGAAGGCAAAATAAGAAAGTAGACAAGTTGCATTACGTTACTGCGTCAAAGGGTCAAGTCGCGTTAGTCGATCCGATCTACTGCCTATCATAAACCAACGCGTCAGCCTCGATCTTCGAAACGGCTTAATTCGAGAATCAATCGTCGACCACGCAATCAAGGAAACGAATTTAGGGAGCGTATCGAATGTGTAGCCCACAGCCCAGCAACAGCCTCCTCCACTCCTCCACCAGTCCGCCACGACTAACGTCCGAGCAAACTACGCACATAGTCTTTGAAAAGGAGCATATCGGCAGGTGCTCCAGGCCCAACAATCAAGGGACCTTTTTGCGGTGTCGGCCTCAACCCGTGGCTTCCCTGGACCAAGCTCGCATCCAACGGTATCACATCCATTTTGTATCGGAGCCCAAGCTTCTTTTGCGCAAGTCGAGCCAACGCTCGAAGCTTGGATGTCATGAAAAGCTCGACGGGATCGTATCCGGGCTTGCGATGGATATCAACCGTGCGAGCAAAGTCAGGAGCCAGGGCATCATCGAGCCAATAGTAATAATTGAACCAAGCGTCGTCTTCCGCGAGCACAATCCATTCACCACTTCGCGGATGGTCCAGGTTGAGCTGACTAGGATGCACAACGGAAGCGACACCCTCGATAGATTGAACTAGGCTTTTCACTTCTTCCAACATACTCGGCTCTCGCACGTAGAGATGGGCGAGTTGATGATCTACGACAGCAAATGCCTTGGAATCGCCTGGCAGTAGCGTTTCTCCGAACGGGCCATTGCGGACCGCCAACCAGCCAGCTTGCCTGAGTGCTCGGTTGATGGAAACGGACCTCTGAACGGGTACTAAGCCATACTCCGAAACGACAATCGGTATCGCTCCAATCGAATGCGCGGCATCCATTACAATTGCCGCGCAGCGATCTACTTCGGCAACACGTTCTTTGTTGGGAATGGCCAATCGTTGGAAGTCGTAGTCCAGATGTGGTAGGTAAGTGAGCGTGAGTTCGGGTTTGTTTTTGTGGAGGACTAAGGCAGTCGCCTTGGCAATCCAATCCGAAGCCGGTAGACCTGCGTTAGGGCCCCAAAAGGAGAAAAACGGAAATGGGCCTAGATGATGCGTTAATTGGCATTCGGTTTGGTCGAGAACATCAAATACTTTGGATCCATCGCAACCATAGTATGGCTTTGGGGTCACGCTCCATCGGACAGGAGCATGTTGATTGAACCACCAAAAGAGTTTTGCCGTTTCGACACCGTCGTAGATCAGCCCGTGATGCTGGATGAGGCTGTTGGACTGTTGCCAAAATCGAATCTCGGCCGTCTCGCGGAAAAACCAGCCATTGCCGACGATTCCATGTTGACTTGGCTGCAGGCCAGTCAACATGGTGGCTTGCGAGGTGCAAGTCACGGCAGGGTAGGGAGCGATCCACGGAATCGCGACGCCGAGTTGCCGGAGATTTGGCGCATGCTCCAGAAGTTCTGGAGTCAGGCCAACGACATTGATAACGCAAACCTTAGTCACGGCGGTTCATTCGAATCATTCGACGACGGGCTAGGAATTGACTTTGTTCTTTTTGGCGATGGGCTTTGGTACTTGGTCGTCGTAATAGTCGCGTCCAATCATGGTTCCACCGTAGTACCCGCCGTATTGGTAGGTAGAACCGTAACCATATCCTCCGTGTCCACTCTTTCCGTATCCGCTGGAGCTGCCGCCACTATAGTTATCGTAACGATAGCCGCCGTATCCGTAACTATTCCCTCCCACACCAATTCCGTTGACCACGACTCCGAGCATATTCGCATTGATGGAGTGCAGCATTTGAGCCGCGCGTGTTGCAATCGGTTTTAAGTTGCGTCGAAGTCGAACAGTCAGCAGGACTGCGTCAACCAAACCTGCGACGTTGGCTGGGTCGCTGACCACAAGCATCGGAGGAGTGTCCACAATGACAAAATCAAATTGCTCTCTGAGTGAAGTCAGGGAGTCCGCAAACCTTTCGCTGGAAAGCAATTCAGAAGGATTTCCTGGTCGCCGACCGCAAGTTACCGAAAACAAATTCTCAATCGACGTTTGCTGGATAGCGTCTTCCAGTTCCACTTTACCGCCAATCACTTGAACTAAACCGACTTCCTCTTTCAAGCCGAAAATTTTGGCAACGCGCGGACGGCGGAAGTCGCAATCGACGAGGCAAACTCTTCTCCCTGACTGAGCAATGGACACTGCTAAATTGCCGGCGACAGTCGATTTGCCGTCTCCAGGAACAGGACTGGTCACTTGAATTACTTTGATGTTGCCTTGTTGGCAGCCAAAGAATACCGCAGTTCGAATACCTCGGAACGCTTCGGCAAGGGACGAACGATTCTTATGCAACGTAACAATAGAACTGTCCACTTTTTCGTCGATTCGATCGGATCTCGATAAGGCTGCAAGTGGCAGGTGGCCGATGATAGGCATGCCGAGGTCACCCGCAATCTCGTCTGGGTTTCGGTACGAGCGATCCGCTATTTCAAGGAGATACGCGAGACCGCTAAAAGCAACAAATCCAAGCAATGCTCCAATTCCCAGGTACCGTGTCCAGTAGGGCCCAGCAAACGAAGCGCTCGTCGGAAATTCGAGACGTGTTATCGACTTCCCTGCAAAATCCGATCCGAGCTCCAATTTTCGAAGACTCTCGCCGATTTGGTCTGCGACTGCCTTTGAGGCTTCTAAGTCTGCGAGATTGATCGCGTAGTTGCTTATCAGACCTTGATGTATCGAAGCCTTTTCCCTCAGTTCGGCGGCTTCTTTTCTGAATTCATTACTTTCAAATTGCAGCTTGGAAAGCGTTTCCTTCAGAGCGCCATAGGCTACCGTCAATCGACTCTCAACGCTAAAGGATTCCTTTCGGCTAGTTCCGTTTTCTTTTTCAAAGGCCATTTCCACTCTCTTCAGTTCCGCCTTCCGACGAGCAAGTTCTTCCTCCAACCTATCCGATCTTGTTTTGGCAGAAATCACACTGGGGTGAGAATCGCCCAGGTCCTGATCCCTAAGACGATCCAGTTCGGATCGAAAGGGAATGACTCTATCGCTCTCGAATTGTTCGATCTGCGCCTGCATGTTCCTAGCAATGTCCCTCTCTCGATATACATCATTGCCTTCGCCTTGTTTGAACCCGGAATCGTAAGTTGAGTTCAATGCCATTCGCAAGAGTTCTTCGAGAGGACGATTGGCATCGCGACCCTTTTCAATCTGTTGAATCACGGCGTCGATGTTTTTCATTTTCACATCGATTTCTGAAATGGCATCCATGCACTTAACGATTTTGTCACTTGCGGGGCTTCGAGGCTTTCCGTCAACCCAAATCAAGTCCAATTCCTTGTCCTTGTTCTTCTGAAGCTCGTCTAGCACAGATTTGGCGGCGTCCTTATTCTTGTTGTACGTGTCGCTAAATCTGGTCAATACATCTATTGCCTCTTTAGAATACGATTTAACCTTCTCGTTCATGTGGTGTTCATAACCAATCACGATAGCCTGTACGATTTCTACTGAAAGCTCGGCTTTATCGGTGGTAATATTAATGTCCACGATATCGCTGTTAACGTCCTTAGATCCGAGTCGGACTTCCATCATCTTGCTGTATGGATTGCGAAGCATTTTTACAATGTCGTCAGCGGACCTCCCTGCAAGCATCCCTTTTTGATTTTGAGTGAGTTGTCCGATGTCTACAGCCTGGCGCAACACAGCCGAGCTTCGAACGATGACCAACTCATCGCCGCGAGAGCGACCATCATTTTTGTTGTCAAACGTGGAAATTGGAATTTCTTTGGGAGGCGCCACAACCTGAACTTGCGCCGTCGCTCGGTACGTCGGTGCAATTTGCACCCAGTACAAGTAGCCCAGCGTTGCCCCAATCGCCGATCCGAGTATCGGGAGCCACTTCCAACGTAAAAGGATTTTCACAAGGTCAGGGCTTGCAGGCGTCCCTTGGGCAAGTGTCGGTGTTCCAACACTGTCTGACGTGGGTCTCATTGCGTCCATTTATCGTTCTTAATTAAAATAGGGTTTGCAAAAGCTAGTCCTATATCTTAGGCGACCGGCTCAATCATTCCAGTCAAACACATCTCGCATTTGCAGAATTAACCAATTGTGGGGGGTTGAAATGCGTAAATCCGGTTTGGATGTTTTGTGTGGATGACGGAGCCTGTGCCGTTTTTGATGACCAAAACTCTTCGAATCGCTGTAGACTCAGATTTAATCCTTGTATTTTAAGATACGGTCCGCAAGTGCCTTCACTTCGCTATTTTCAGGATCCTGCCGCTTTAGCTTCTCAAGGACCGCTTTAGCTCCGTTAACATCCTTAATATCCAATAATCGGTTCGCGAGCCGACAATGGAGCATTATGGAGTTTGGTTCCGCCAGTACGGCAGCTCGCAAGTGCGTGATTTCACCCTTGACATCTCCAAGGGCGGAAGACGAATCCGCGAGCCATAAGTGCCGTCGAGACGCAGTCACGGGTGCTTTAGCAACCAGTTCACGCGCACGCTCCCAGAGTTGCCGATTCGTTTTAGGGAAAAGTTCCTTGGTAAAAATGACTTTTGCGATTGTTTCAAGCACATCGTATTTCTGCGGAAAAATTTCAATGGACACTGTATTGTCTTCTCGTTCCATGGCTAGGAGTTTCGCAGAATTTACTGAAACCGAAGGATTCGATTTCATCGCTTGCGTCAAAATTCGCTCATGCTGTTTTTGGTCAAATTGGTCGCGAAAGAGCACAGTGGTTGCCAGCAGTTGCTGCGCGTTGTGTTTCGCGAGAACCAAACTTGCTGGCAAAAGCTTGGCGATCTCATTTCGATCGCACTCTGTATTTGTCAAACAGCGACCCCAAAGAAGTCGCCAATCCAATGGCGACTTGGTCTGACCTAGCGCATACCAATTGGCAGATTTCCCCAAAAGATCGATGGCATTTTGTCCACCAACGGATTTGATGATCTGCTCTCTCTTCATTGGATTTTTTTCCCGATCGAGCGCCAATTGGAGAAAGACGGGTGAAGTATCTCGCCAGACCTGGGACCAAGGAACGGTTTGTTTTGACGCAATTAGTTGTTTCATTCGATAGTCGAAATTTTTCATTCGATAGTCGAAAAGAAGCGAATTTGCAAACGCACCCATGGCATCCGGGTTCTGTTTTAGCAAAGCGTTGTCGCTAGCCCAAATCTTGGCCATCTCGATCACTCTCTCGCTTGTTTGATCCTCGAGCGGCTTTTTCTCTTCAGCTTTTGTCCAGTCCAACATGGCCTCCGAAACCGAGAGCGACCGCACGGAATCAATCGACGACGCAATTGCATATCCACTGCCGGCAGCAACCATAATGCCGAGCAACCCGTTGCGCACCCAGGGAATACTCTTCGGCATTACCGGCGGATCCGTGCGCGAAGAGTCGCTACGTCCCCGTTTTCTGACGGGAGCAATCTGAGCGTTTTGAAGCGTCCCTTGAACCGACCCTATCAGCACACATGCAGGCACAAACAGTGCCGGCAGAATGATCGCGAAGTCCACAAACGAATGAAAGGCTTGGCTGAACACCAGATAAGCGCCTGCAAGTTTGGAAGGGAAAGCCAGTCTCCAGTTCTCTTTCGCAGGCGGGCGTTGCAGCCCCGCAACTAACACGACAATTGCAACTGCTAATGCGGTAACTCCTAAATAGCCGAGTTCAACTCCGCATTGGGCGTACAGGCTTTCGGCATGATAATACCAGCCAATGGACGAAGGTTCTTGAAACGGCAAATAGGCGAAATGGAAGGTCCCAAGTCCACTTCCGAGCCATCCGTAAAACGTCATGGCCTTCCAAGCAACGGACCAAATATAGGCTCGGCCTGCTTGCAATTCCTCCTCCAAATCAATTTCCGATAGGCTTCCCAACCTCGCATACGCTTTTTCGTCGACTTGAAAGGCAACCAAGCTTGCGACGATTGTCGTAGCGACGGCCACTGCAACTGCCCAGTTCCCGCGACTCCCGTTCCGTGAATTCGCAATAAAAGCAGAAATAACAATTGCACCCAAAGCGCTGACCGCCGCACCACGACAAAGGCTTATCAGTAGGGCGGCCACGATTCCGATCAAACACAGCATCGCAGAAATTTGCGCCGTGTTCAAGTCAGCTAAACTATCCTCAGCAAAACCACGTGCCTTGGCAATATAGCTCGTGTCCGGAAAACGATAGCGAGTGTCCTTCGAACTGCGTTGCGTATTGAGTAAAGTCCAGCCCAACAACCCCAAGCTACCTGCAATGCAAATGTTGTAGAAGCCTCCAGCAGAGTTTTTGGAAACAAAAGTAGCGAACGAAGAACCCGATCTCAAACCAAGAAAATTCAGCGATTGATAGGAAATCGCACCTTGAACGCCAACGCATGCAATCAACATCCCAATCAAAGTTAGCGTACCAAACAACCAAAGCTGTTTTGAGGCATTGGAAAAGACGGCTCGACCCATCCACACGAAAAGTCCGCAAAGCATTAATGAGACAGCAGCCCCTCGCGTGTGGAGGGGTTCAATACTCCAAGCCAATTTGCGTTCCGCGTCTGGCACGTTTTTGAGATCGCACGGCACCTTCGAAATCAAATCCGTCCCGTCACGATCTGGCTGATTCGAAGTCGTGTACAACGTCTTCTGCATCGAAGATGGAGCATCGGACAAACCGAGCGCCCAACGTTGCAATTGGACGGAGCGAGGAGCAATTTCATTGCCTTGCCATGAAAAGATCGGCGAAGACTGCAGGAACGCCATGGCACCAAGGAAAAAGAAAAGCCAAGTAAGCCAAGGGATGCTTAGGTCCCGTGACTTGCTCACCATACTGACAATGCAATGCACAGCCATCGAGCAACTGAACACCACTCCAACCCAAGCCAGGATGTATTGCGATTTCCATTGAACGCATCCGTAGTACCAAGGCAAAGCCAAGATCAGTAGTAGGATAGCACAGCACAGTATCCATTCGGAAATCTCAATTCCGCTCCATAGCGCTACCGGCACCTTCGGAGATCGTTTCACTTCACGTCTTCTATCAGCGCGTTTTTCCGTGAGATGAGACATGTGCGATTTTGGGTACTTAGGGTTATGGATGCAAGCGAACTCCCGCCATAGGAAACGGCAGAACTCCCCAATTTGATTGTAATAGCAAATCTCCCAATCTTGATACTTTGCATTCGATAACATCCTTGGAATGGAATTACGCTTGGGGATACCCGCCACAAAGCGGATATTCCAACGAACCTTTATGCTAGCTAACTTCCTCAATACCGCCAATGTCCGGATAATCATTAAATACAACGGCGGGCTTTAGCCGATACCCAGCAGAGGGAGTAAGTACCATGAATCCGACGGACCATCCGACGGTTTAGAATGAAAAGAACTTCCCAGCATCCAGATTACATTTTGGGGGGATCGAAATGTCGGTCAAACATATTGAAGTAGCAGAATCTCGTCAAAAGCGAGGCTGGCTAAAACTGGTTAAAAAACGATTGGCCCTTCTGCTGCTGGTTAGCTCAGCCGCAGTTCCGTTTGCCGGCTGCACAGCTATGACCGGACTGAACAATAGCTGGCAGTACAATGGCTATTGGAATGAAAGCATGATGGGGCAACGGAACAAGTCCAGCGCCTCGAAAGCATGGCACTGCCGGAAGCACCACTTCTGTAACGAAAAATACATGAAGGAATTTTCGCAGGGCTTCAAGGCTGGTTATATGGAAGTTGCAGATGGCGGCACCGGCTGCACACCTGCTTTCCCACCTCGTGAATACTGGGGTTGGAAATACCAGTCCTGCGAAGGACAAGCTCGTGTTGCCGCTTGGTACGCTGGCTACCCGCATGGAGCCAGAGCAGCCGAGGAAGACGGAATTGGAAACTGGACTCAGATCCAGACGTCATCGGCTATCCAGCAACAGTACTCTCAGCATGGCATGCTGAATCAGTCTAGTAGCGGGATGTACCCTATCGCTCAATCCGCGATTCCTAACGGTCGACCGCAAACGATCGTTTCGCAAGGTGTTCCAAACCAAGCTTTGGGGGACCCACAGGGATATCCCATTTCGGTTGAACAAGGGCCGGCAGAAATCATCCATTCGCCCCAGTTCATCGATCAATAAACAGCTCACCCTCTTGATTATGCGTAAGCATCGTTAAGTAAGTATACAAAACTGCATTCATCAAGTATCCACGCCAACCGGCGAACGAGGTAACTACTATGTCTATGGAACGGAATCCTATGACGCTCGTCGAATCAAAAAAGAATGGGGGTCGCATGCTGACTCGCCTTTTAAGATCCTTTTCACTGGCGGGCTTGATGGCTGCAGGTGCGATGAACGTTGGATGTACATCGCTAACTCAGCCTTTGGCGGGCATTCCCGTGCGTCGACTGCCACCCCAATTTTTGGCGCAATCTAAGAACAACTTAGTGCCCCTGGATCCTTCGAGGTTAACCCAGGAACCGCCTCGGCAATACCTGATAGACAAAGGAGATATCCTTGGTATCTATATCGAAGGGGTTTTGCCCTACACGGCAACGGACAAGCCGCCCGAACCACCTCCGGTAAACTTCCCGAATGAGAAAAGCACCCTCGATCCGTCGCTGGGCTTTCCCATCGTAGTTCAAGAGAATGGGACCATTGCCCTGCCTTCGATTGCGCCGATCAAGGTCAGGGGGATGACGATCGAACAAGTGACCGATCTGATCCGTAACGCGTATTTGGAAGCTAGGATTTTTACCAATGCAGAGCGACTTCGTCCGATTGTCACCATGATGAAAGAGCGACAGTACAACGTTGTTGTCGTGAGGCAAGATGTCGGATCGCAAAGTGGTCAACAGCAACAAGGAGGCGGGGCCAAGGGTGCTTACATTCGCGGCTCGGACCAAAGTGCGGCTGGCAGCATGATCAAACTCGATGCCTACAAGAACGACGTTCTTCACGCGCTAATGGCTTCGGGTGGCCTGCCTGGCGTCAATGCCAAGAACGAAATCAAAATCTTGCGTGCCGGAAAAGCAGATCAAAAGAAACGCGATGCTTTTGTTCAGCAGTTCTACCAACAGTATTATGCCAACCCTGATCCGTGCGGTTGCCCACCACCACTCCCAGATGATCCTAGCCTTCTCAAGATCCCCATGCGGCTTCCAATGGGCGTGATCCCAGCATTCAATTCCGAGGACGTGATTCTTGAGGAAGGGGACGTAGTCTACATCGAATCTCGAGAAGCAGAAGTTTTCTACACAGGCGGTCTACTACATGGCGGAGAATACCTGATTCCACGTGACTATGACCTGGATGTTTTGGGTGCGATGGGTCTGGCTGGCCAGGGTGTGGGAAGCCAATCCGGTGGCGGTGGCGGTGGTCTTGGGATTCAACAGTATACCATTCCTCCAGGCGAGCTCTTCATACTGCGTAAGACTCCTTGCAACGGACAAATTACCATTCAAGTCGATCTGACAAAGGCAGCTCAGGACCCCCGGGAAAGACCGCTGATCCAGCCAGGCGACACTCTTATCTTGAGATTCAAGCCGTGCGAAGAGGCGGCTAACTTTGGATTGTTCGCGGCCTTTACCTTTGGGATTCAATTGTTGTTCCAGGGTGGTCGCTAGGAATTCGAAAACCTGAACTTGGCAACTTTCAAAAGGGCTTCCAAAATTGGAAGCCCTTTTTCGTTGGCACAGCGGAAGTAGCCTTTTCGTGGTGTTTTCAGCAACCTCCGATGCTATAATCTAAGGTATCCGAGCACCGATCTAAATACCAAGACTTCCCTCCCAACATATCAAATGCGAGCCGCACCCATTCCCCTCCAACTCCTTGTTTTGGCTTTTCTCCTCTTGTCGTTCGATCGCGCTCTCGCGGCAGATCCGTTGACAGATCCATCCAAAGTTGACTTCAAGACCGACATTCGACCGATCCTTTCCAATCGTTGCTTCGCTTGCCATGGGCCGGACGATTCGAAAGTGGAATCGGGATTGCGCCTTAACGAATTTGAATCTGCAACCTCACCCGCCGACTCGGGCTCGCGAGCCATTGTTCCTGGCAACGTAAACGAGTCGGAGTTGATCCGCCGAATTATTTCGAACGATGAGTCCGAGCGAATGCCCCCCCCGCATTTCGGAGCCAAATTGACCGAGCGAGAAGCCGAACTCTTCAAGCAATGGATCGCGTCCGGTGCAAAGTATTCAAAGCACTGGTCATTCGATCAGATTCAATCCAATATCCCAACACACGCAATGCCGGCTGACTTTTTTCCAGCTTGGCATCGCTCACCAATCGATTTGCTCGTCCTGAAAAAACTAAAGGAACGTGGCTGGGAGCCAACTCAAGAAGCAAACCGAAGCACGCTCCTTCGGAGACTCACACTCGACCTGACTGGTTTGCCGCCGACTTTGGAACAGCAGTCGGCATTCCAGTCGAACACGAGTTTGAATGCTTACGAACAGTTGGTCGACGAATTGTTGGCATCGCCTGCGCTCGGCGAACACTGGGGTCGAAAATGGCTTGACCTTGCTCGCTACGCGGACTCGGCTGGCTATGCCGACGATCCGCCCAGGACGATTTGGGCCTATCGCGACTGGGTCATCAAAGCCATCAACGACGGTATGTCGTTCGATCAGTTTACCATCGAACAATTGGCTGGAGATTTGCTCCCCAACCCAACAGACGAGCAACTGGTGGCCACCGCCTTTCATCGCAACACCTTGACCAACAATGAGGGTGGCACCAACGACGAAGAGTTTCGCAACGTGGCTGTCGTCGATCGCGTCAACACCACCATGGCGGTCTGGATGGGGGTCACGATGGCCTGCGCGCAATGCCACACCCACAAGTTCGACCCGATCACTCAAGCCGAGTATTTTCAGGTCTTCGCTATATTGAATCAAACCAAGGACGCAGACCGAGCAGACGAAAGCCCGACCCTCAAGTGGTTCACCCACGAACAACGCCGCGATCAAGATGAGACGCAAAAAGAACTCGCCACAGTGGAGCTAGCTCTAACAACTCCCGATGAAACACTCAGGCCCGAACAACGAAGTTGGGCAGAGGAACTGCACGCACCCATCCTCTGGCAGTCCTTCCTGCCCTCAACTGCCAAAGCTAAGTCAAAGTCCCCTATCACAATCAAAGAAAATGGCGATATCAAAGTTGAGGCGATTGCCGACACCGATACCTACACGATCGAGCTACCCATTCCAATTGGTGTTTCGATCGATTCTCTGTCGGGTCTACAAGTGCGAAGCATTCCCGATGCATCCTTGCCTAACGGTGGCGCTGCCATCGGTGATGGAAACTTTGTTCTAACTAATTTGGCCGCCAGCTTGATCAGTCTTGATTCCAAATCGATGAGCGGCAGATTTGTACGAATCGAATTGCCAGGAGAAGGCAAAATCCTTTCGCTCGCCGAGGTTCAAATTTTTTCCAACGACGAGAACTTAGCCAAAGGGGGCAAAGCAACGCAAAGCAGTACTGACTTCGAGGGCAAGGCCGAACGAGCACTCGATAGCAACACGTCGGGAAAGTACACAGACAATTCAACCACCCATACGGCAAGCGGTGCCGATCCATGGTGGGAAGTCGACCTGGGCAAGGACGCGTCGATCGACAAAATCGTTGTCTGGAACCGGGCCGATGCGGACGTGGGAAGTCGATTGGCAGGCGCGCGGCTAACTATCCTCTCCGAGGAACGAAAAACACTTTGGGAGTCCATCATCGATAAACCCAAGGCGAGCCAATCGTTTGAAATCCAGTCTTCGATTCTGGTCCCCCTTCTCCTTGCAAACGCAGACTATGCACAGGATGGCTTCGCTCCTACCAGTGCGATCGACGGAGACGCAAAGTCCGGATGGGCGGTGGGTGGCTCGATTGACCAACCACACCAACTGAACATCGCAATCCAAACTCGCAAACTGAAAGAATTCATCGCCAACAATAATTTAGTAGGTAATGTCTCGCTACGACTTACGCTGAAATTCGAGTCGACCTATCGACGTGCCTTGCTTGCAAGCTTTGCGGTTGGATTCGCCACCGATGTTCGTGCCGAGCGAATGATTGGCCTGCCATCGCGAATTGCGAAAATACTGTCCCTTGAGCCCGACACTCGTTCCAACTCCGACAACGACTCACTTCATTTGCATTACGTTTCAACAACGGCACCGAGTCGAACAGCGTTGCGTGACTCACGTGATGCGCTAAGAAAAAAAATCAATGAAATCAAGCCGACAACGACTGTTCCCATTCTCAGTGAGTTAGACGCCGACAAACAACGGAAAACGCATATCCAAATACGAGGCAATTACAAAGTTCAAGGTGATTTGGTATCGCCTGACGTGCCCAAAGCCTTTCATCCATGGAAACCAACAATCCTAAACGGTGTTTCTGCCAAAATGGACCGTTTGGAGTTCGCAATGTGGCTGATGCAACCAGACAATCCGCTCACTGCGCGTGTGATTGCCAATCGCTATTGGGAGACTTTCTTCGGCGTCGGCATTGTCCGGACAAGCGAAGAGTTTGGGTCCCAAGGCGATCTGCCGAGCAACCCTGAGTTGCTGGATCATTTGGCAGCCGAATTGATACACAACGGATGGGACACGAAGCAGTTTATTCGCAACATCGTTATGTCGGCTGCCTACCGACAGCAATCCTCGGTTTCGCCAAAACGATACGAAGAAGATCCTGACAACGTTTATGTTTCGCGAGGCCCTCGCTTTCGAGTGTCGGCCGAACAAGTTCGCGACATGGCACTCGCATCAGCTGGTCTGTTGTCTCAACGTCTATACGGTCCTCCTGCTCGCCCTCCGCAACCGTCACTCGGCTTGACTGCCGCATTCGGCGGTAAAACCGATTGGGATACTAGCAAAGGCGAAGATCGCTTTCGACGCGGACTGTACACCCTTTGGCGTCGGTCGAACCCATACCCATCCATGGCAACCTTCGATGCACCGAATCGTGAAGTTTGTGTACTCAGGCGAGATCGAACCAATACACCGCTACAAGCCCTCGTTACGTTAAACGATCCAGCCTATGTCGAAGCTGCTCAAGGACTAGCAAGAAGAATCGTCGTTTACGAACTGCCCAACGGTTCCATCGAAAAGCGTGTCGAACGGGTCTTTGAATTGACTCTTTCGCGTCAGCCGATTGCCCGAGAAACGGAAGCGATCACAAAACTGTATCTCCAGACTCGAAATGAACTGGCGAGCGAACCCGAGCGAGCAATCAAACTAGCAACCGAGCCAATCGGTCCATTGCCAACCAACGCAGATCCGGTCGAACTTGCAACATGGACGACCATTTGCAATGTAATTCTGAACCTCGACGAGTTTCTAATGACCCCTTAAATAAATCTTTACCTCTCGTTCAACCCCAATACCGTTCAATTATTTGTTTAAAAGTCAGCCGTAGGCGTACTCGATACCATTAACGTACGCCTACGGTTAACGGTTAAACGACGAAACCAACCAAACCGATCGAACTATGAACTCCATTATCGAACAACAACTCGCATTGCGAACGCGACGGTACTTTTTAGGCCAGACGTCGACAGGCCTGGGAGCGTTAGCTCTATCGAACCTCATAGGCACATCACCGTTGAATTCGGCAGCCGCAGCCGACTCCATTGCAAAGAAAGTGGCACACTTTGCACCCAAGGCAAAACGAGTGATCTACCTGCACATGACCGGTTCGCCACCCAACCTTGATCTTTTCGACTACAAACCCAAGTTGATCGAACTCAATGGCCAGGATGCTCCCGACTCGGTCCTCAAAGGCAAGGAGTTTGCCTTCACCACCGGTGTTCCGAAGCTCCTTGGTACTTCCCACAAATTCATTGCCTCCGGAAATTCCGGGGTGATGCTCTCGGATTGCTTGCCGCATTTGCAAGGTGTCGCGGACCATCTTTGCCTCGTACACAGCATGCACACCGACCAATTCAATCATGCGCCCGCCGAGCTCTTGATCTACACCGGTTCGCCACGCAGCGGTCGGCCTTCCTTTGGTTCTTGGGTCTCTTACGGACTAGGAAGTGAAAACGAGAACCTGCCGGCCTTTGTTGTTCTTATCAGTAGTGGCGTACAACCGAACGGTGGTAGGAGTTCGTTCGGTAGCGGCTTCCTGCCCAGCGTTTTCCAAGGAGTCCAGTGTCGCTCGCAAGGGGACCCCGTTCTATTTGCCTCGGATCCGGCTGGTATGGATCGCAATCTACGTCGAAAGACGTTGGACACGCTCAGCCAACTCAATGCCATTCAAGCCGAGGAGCTTGGCCACCCCGAAACACAAACACGTATTTCACAGTACGAACTCGCCTTTCGGATGCAGACGAGTGTTCCCGAAGTCATGGATATTTCCAAAGAGACGCAAGAGACCCTTGACGCATACGGTGCAAAAGTCGGAGGGGCGAGTTTGGCCAATAACTGCCTATTGGCGAGGCGACTGGTGGAGTCGGGGGTGCGGTTCGTTCAGCTCTTCGACTGGGGCTGGGATTTTCATGGAACCGGACCAGCCGAAGATATTCGCGATGGCCTCACCAAGAAATGCGAAACCATGGACCGACCTGTCGCGGCGTTGATCAAGGACTTGGAGCAGCGTGGCCTGTTGGATGACACGCTCGTCATCTGGGGAGGCGAGTTCGGTCGTACACCGTTCCGCGAAGGTCGCACGGCCGTCGGGGCTCAACTTGGTCGCGATCACTATCCAGATTGCTTTACTATGTTCATGGCAGGTGGAGGGACTAAGGGTGGCTTC
>Ga0209181_10001061_pt1 | contig 49060 bp, 39 predicted proteins | sample MAT05_FD_187208 | JGI IMG/M metagenome (GOLD analysis project Ga0209181, IMG submission 187208) | Freshwater microbial communities from Lake Fryxell liftoff mats and glacier meltwater in Antarctica - MAT-05 (SPAdes) (version 2) | ecosystem: Environmental > Aquatic > Freshwater > Ice > Liftoff... | reverse complement strand
CAGCAAATGTACCAAGTGAGTCAAGCGAAAGTGACAAGTTTAGCATAAAGTGGCAACAGTCGTAGTGCAATAATTTTTTAGGCTCTGGACATTAACAATAACACATTTATCCTACTTTTGCAAGTTTATGTAGAGCGAAGCTGATTTTCTTAAGTAACAAACAAGACAGCAATTGGTGCTAGGAGCCACCAGAAGAATGATTTTTCGGAGCCGAACAGATACGAGACTGGTGAACCGGGACTTATTAGGTCGGTGACAGGAATAGCGTGATAACTAAATGACGCCACCAGCACAGTTGCTGCGACAGCGAGTATTATTTTTTTACCAAAACCTTCAAATGTTTTTTCACTATATTCTCGCGGAAGGATGCGAACAAAAAGTAGTGTTGAGATTACTGCAAATAATAAGAATATCCCAACAATGAGCATCGACTCTGCTTTCACCCCTTCAGTCTTAGCGAGGAAAGTATCGTAGTACGGAAATTGAAGGGAAATCAAAAAGGCTAAGTACAGACCAAGAATAAGGGGATAGGCTTTTCAAACGCCCTTTTTTCTCCCAGAGGTGGGTGCGTTGCCAGCCTTCCCGACCAACGCGCTGAAGTACAACCTGACCTGAAGCGTCGACGGCCTCATCAACGAGTACTGCCACCCCTGCGAGGCGATCCGTGAAGGCAAGCTGATCGAGGCGCTGCCGCTGGAGGGCATGGAGCACTTCAGCCTGGACGGCACCGAGTACGAGGCCTTCAACACCTCGGGCGGCCTGGGCACGCTGTGCGACACCTGGGCCGGCCGCGTTCAGACGCTGGACTACAAGAGCGTGCGCTACCCTGGCCACCGCCAGTTGATGAAGTTCCTGCTGGAGGAACTGCAGCTCAACAAGGACACCGAGACGCTGAAGGAAATCATGCGCAAGTCGATCCCGAGCACCATGCAGGACGTGGTGCTGGTCTTCGTCACCGTCAGCGGCCAGCGCGGCGGCGCACTGGTGCAGGAGGTGTTTGCCCGCAAGATTTTCGCCGACCGCAGCGAGACCGCGCCGCTTTCGGCGATCCAGATCACCACCGCCGCCGGCATCTGCGCGGCGGTGGATCTGTTCCGTGAAGGCGCACTGCCGCAGCGCGGTTTCATCCGCCAGGAGCAGGTGGCGCTGCCGTCATTTCTGACCAACCGCTTCGGCGCGGCCTACCAGCAATCCCGGCAGGTGGAATCGATCGGGTGAGGTGACTGCGCGGCCTGATGCAGCGGCCCCTGAAGTCGCTGACGTTGCTGCCGCTGGCAAGGTCGTGGGTCGAAGCCCGCGCCCTACATCGCCCTGGCCAACGGCAGATTCAGCAGTAGATTCTGTGGTTTGAGCTTCAGCACGCCGTCGGCGCCGTGCGCCAGGCCCAGGTAGACGGTCTTGCCGGCCACGTCGGTGCGCATCTCGGCACGGTCGACAAAGTTCAGGCCGAACAGGCTGATGAGTCGCTGCTGCCGTTCTGCCTCTACGGCATGTCCGTGATAGAGGTCGTCGAGCAGGGCGCTGGCGTCGACGTCCAGCCCGATGTGCCAGCGCCAGTGCTCGTCGTTGATATTCTGCAGCGGCTCGATGCGCACCTGCACGCCCAGCAGGTGAGCCACCCAGCGCTCCAGCACCCGCGCCAGCGCCTTCGTGCCCGAGCGGGCGCGGGTCAGCTTGAAGGCCACGCCGTGGCCGAACTCGGCGCTCACCTCATGGGTCAGGTCGAGCACAAAACGGCGGCGCTCGCGCGGCGTTTCGGCTGACCAAAAGGCGCTGGTGTTGTCGTCGCCCAGCACACTGAGTTCGAGCGTGCGCAGCGGTATGTCGCCGCGCCGGAGCAGGCGGCCGAGGTCACCGAAACCGCCGGTGTCGCCGAGCAGGTCGACAATGTCGCGGTCGGCCGCCAGCCACTGGCCGTCTTGCTGGCTGATGCGCTGCGGGCGCCACAGCATCTCGGCGGCGCGCGCCTCGAAGGCGTCGTCCACGCCGACCATGAGCTGCGCCACGATGGTTTCGACGAGGTCGGTGATGAAAGCCGGTGGCAGTTCGATGCGGCCGCTGCGCATCAGCGCCAGATAGCAGCCTTCGAGCGAACCTGCGGCCACCAGCGAGTCGCGGAAAGCCAGGAAGTGGCGGAAGTTCTCGCGCGTGTCGGTGTCGACCACGGCCTGCAGCGCGGCGGTTTCCACGGCTGCCGCCGGGTCGGCGAACAATGCCGCGTGCAGCCGAAGTTCGGCCGTGCAGGACTCGGCCACCGGCGCCAGTTGTGGCAGCGCCAGGAAGCGTCGCAGGTAGTCTGCCGTGGGCGCCAGCCAGCCGGCCGGCGCCCCGGGCTCATCCAGAAACCACCCGCACGGCGGGCCGCTGCGGCTCGGGTTCGGAGTCGAAACGCTCGGTGCCGGTGTAGCAGAGGAAGTGACGGTTGGCGGCGCGGCCGAAGAGCGTCATGCCCAGCCGGCTGGCCAGTTCGTGGCCCATCGCGGTGACGCCGTTGCGCGAGACGATGATGGGCACACCGAGTTGCGCGGCCTTCATCACCATCTCGCTCGTCAGGCGGCCGGTCGTGTAGAACGTCTTGTCGGCGCCATTCACGCCGTGCAGCGCCATCCAGCCGGCGATGGTGTCGATGGCGTTGTGGCGCCCGACGTCTTCGACGAACATCAGCTTTTCGGCGCCTTGGAACAAGGCGCAGCCGTGCACCGAACCGGCCTTGCGGTGAATGCTGTCCTGCTGGCGCATGGTCTCCAGCATGCGGTTCAGCGTGCTCTGCCGGATGCGCGCGCTCGCCACGTCGGGCAGGCGCACGCTGTGCAACTGGCCCATCACGTCGCCGAACACGGTGCCCTGGCCGCAGCCGGTGGTGACGACGCGGCGCGCGGTCCGCGCCTCGAGGTCGGGCACGCCGCCATGGGTGCGCACGGCGGCGGCGGCCACGTCCCAGTCGACGGTGATCGATTCGATGTCGCGCACGTCGGCCACCAGCCGCTGGTTCATCAGGTAACCGAGCACCAGCAGTTCAGGAATGGCGCCCAGCGTCATCAGCGTGACGAGTTCGCGCTTGTCGACGAACACCGTCAGCGGCCGTTCGGCCGGTATCTGGATCTGGCGCTGCTGGCCGGTTTCGTCGACGATGCGGATCTCGCGCAGCAACGTGCAGGTGGCCTGCGTCAGGCGCGGCGCGCCGGCCACCTGCGCCCAGGCGGGCGCGGGCGGTTCAGCGGACGGGCAGGCGTCAGGCGGCATGGGGTCCGATTGTGTGCCCTTCACTTCTTCGGCGCGGCAACCACCGTTGCTGGCGGGGCGACGGTGGCTGCGACGGTGGCCGCGGAAGGAAGCCCGGCCACCGCACCCGAGGCCGGCACCGGCGGCGGGTAGACGAAGGCGCCAGGGTCGGCGCAGGGCGGAGTGGCTGTGGCCGGCCTGGCTTCCTTGCCGGCCTTCTTGGCGTCGGCGTAGTAGGCGACCGCCACTCCGTCCATCGACTTGCAGAGCTTGTAGCCGTCGACCTTGCCGGTGTGCGCCGTCTTGGCCGAGGCCTCGGCGGCCTTGGCCTTGGCTTCGTCGCTCGGCGCCGGCAGTTTGGCCGCACCGAGGGTGCTGAACAGGGCCAGCGCGGCAGCCGCACCCAGCGTCATCATCGGCTTCATCGTCATGGCGGTTTTCCCTTCTTCTTGATCAGGCCTGCGACGATGCCGCGCCCAGGGCCGGCGGCGTCTCACCCGAGCGCTGCGCCGGAATCTTGCCGGCCTTGATGTCGTCGTACCACCACTCGTGGTGTTCCTTGGCCCAGGCCTCGTCGACATAACCGCTGCGCATGCCGCCGTAGGCGCCCTTCATGCCGATGGTGCCGATGTAGATGTGGCCCAGGAACATCGCCATCATCAGCAGTGAGGCCACGCCGTGGATCATCAGCGCCACCTGCATCTGCCCGCGGTTGACGCCCAGACCCGGCACCAGTTCGTTGGCCACCAGCCCGGAGCCCACCACCATCAGGCCGAGCAGGAACACGCCACTCCAGAACAGCAGCTTCTCGCCGGCGTTGAAACGGTGCGAAGGAACCTCGTTTTCGCCCAGCAGGCCGCCGCCGCGCAGCAGCCAGTTCAGGTCACCCTTGCCCGGCAGGTTGTCGCGCACGAAAGTGCTGATGACGAATACAAGCGACACCGCGAACAGCGGGCCGGCGAAGTTGTGGGCGTTCTTGAGGGCGAAGCTGAGCCAGCCGAACAGCGTGTGGCCGAGCACCGGCAACAGGAAGAACTTGCCGAAAGCCAGCACCACACCCGACACCGCCAGGATCACAAAGGCAATGGCGTTGGCCCAGTGCGCCGAGCGCTCCAGCGGCGTGAAACGTTCGATCTTGCGGCCGGTGTCGGGCAGATGACCGCCCAGTGGACCCTTTCCCCAGTAGAACAGCGCGATGGCGCCCGCGACGATCAGCAGCAGCGCGCCGCCGTAAGGAATGATCCACTGGTTGCGCACCTGTCGCCAGGCTTCACCGGCACTGGCGTAACGCGCGCCGGGGTATTGCACGAAGGGCTGAATCAGCACGCCCATCTCGGTGCCCGGGAGGTTGCTGATGCCCTGGGCATTGCCTGATTCGCGCACGGCGCGCCACATCGGCGCGTTGTTTCCGGGCTGGCTGCGGGCGCGCTCGGCGTTGCTTTCGTCAGGCCGCGGCTCGGCAGGTGCCACAAAGCCGGACGGTGCGCCGTTGGCGGCTGGAGCAGAAGCGGGCTGTGCGCTGGCAGGCATCTGCAGGCCGGTCAGAAGAGCCGCGCAAAACAAGAGAGTTCGCATCAGGCGTGGCATGGCGGCTCCTGGTCGGGGGTCAGGGCGCAGAAGCGGGAGGAGGAGCAGGAGCAGGAGCAACTGAAGCAAGAGCAGAAGAGCCCGCAGGCACGCTGGTGCGTGTGTACTCGTTCTGGTCCTGGGCGCGTTTCTGCATGTGCAGCGCCCAACTTTCGCGGTCACCGGCCGTCCAGCCCGTTTCAGCCCGCGCGGTGTTCGCAGTGCCCTGCCAGGCCGCCATGTCCGACTTGCGGGCCGACACGGTCTGCGACTTTTCGCCGCAGCCGGCCAACGCCAGCGCACCTGCCGCTAGCACCAGTACGCCGATGAAGACGTTCATGATTTGTTTGCCGGTGCGGCGTTGGCTGCCGTGGGTTTGCCATAGGCGGTGCCCCAGCCCCAGACCTCGCTGCCTTTGCCGCGTGTCAGCACGCGGGTGCGGAAGATGTCGGCCACCACGCCGCCGTCGCCACCAAGAAGCGCCTTCGTGCTGCACATCTCGGCGCAACTGGGCAGCTTGCCCTCGGCCAGACGGTTGCGGCCGTACTTCTCGTTTTCGGCCGCGCTGCCGTTGGCCTCGGGGCCGCCGGCGCAGAAAGTGCACTTGTCCATTTTGCCGCGCAGCCCGAATGTGCCGTTGCTCGGGAACTGCGGCGCGCCGAACGGGCAGGCGTAGCTGCAGTAGCCGCAGCCGATGCAGGTGTCCTTGTCGTGCAGCACCACGCCCTCTTCGGTGCGGTAAAAGCAATCGACCGGGCACACCGCCATGCAGGGCGCGTCGCTGCAGTGCATGCAAGCCACCGAGATGCTGCGCTCGCCCGGCACGCCGTCGTTCAGCGTGACGACGCGGCGGCGGTTCACACCCCAGGGCACGTCATGCTCGGCCTTGCACGCGGTCACGCAGCCGTTGCATTCGATGCAGCGCTCGGTGTCGCAAATGAATTTCATTCTTGCCATGGTGACTCCTGACGGCTTACGCCGTCGCCTTCTCGATCTGGCACACGGTTGTCTTCGTCTCCTGCATCATCGTCACGCTGTCATAGCCGTAAGTGGTGCTGGTATTGATGGCCTCGCCGCGCACCACGGGCATGGCGCCTTCGGGGTAGTACGCGGCCATGTCCACGCCGCCCCAGCGGCCGGAAAAATGGAAGGGCAGAAACACCGTTTCGGCGTCGACGCGCTCGGTCACCAGCGCCTTCACGCGCATGCCCTTGAACGAGGGTATCGCCTGCATCGGCGGTGTCTTCACCCAGACGTCGTCGCCGTTGCGGATGCCGCGGTCATTGGCGGCACGCGGGTTGATCTCGACGAACATCTCCTGCTGCAGTTCGGCCAGCCAGGGGTTGGAGCGGGTTTCCTCGCCGCCGCCTTCGTACTCGACGAGCCGGCCGCTGGTCATGATCAGCGGGTAGGTCTTGCCGATGTCCTTGTTCTTGTCCTGCACCGTCTTGAACAACGTGGGCAGGCGCCAGAACGCCTTCTTGTCGTCGTGGGTCGGGTACTTGGCCACCATCTCCGGGCGCGTGCTGTACAGCGGCTCGCGGTGCTTCGGGATCGGGTCGGGGAAGTTCCAGACCACGGCACGCGCCTTGGCGTTGCCGAAGGGGTGCACACCGTGCACCGCCATCGCCACGCGGATGATGCCGCCCGAGGGGTCGGTCTTCCAGTTCTTGCCTTCGGCGGCTTTCTGCTCGGCTTCGGTCAGGTCGTCCCACCAACCGAGCTTCTTCAGCAGCAGATGGTCGAACTCGGGATAGCCGGTGGTCAGGTCGGCGCCCTTGCTGTGCGAGCCGTCGGCGGCCAGCAGGGACTGGCCGTCACGCTCGACGCCGAAGTTCGCGCGGAAGTTTCCGCCGCCTTCCATGACGTGCTTGGAGGTGTCGTACAGGTTCGGCGTGCCGGGGTGGCGCATCTCGGGCGTGCCGTAGCACGGCCAGGGCAGGCCGAAGTATTCGCCATCGAGCTTGTAGCCCGTTTCCTTGTCGATGCCGCCCTTGGCCTTCAGCGTGCGCACGTCGAACACATGCATGTTGCGCATGTGCGCTTTCAGCCGCTCCGGGCTGTGCCCGGTGTAGCCGATCGTCCACACGCTGCGGTTGATCTCGCGGAGGATGGATTCGGGTTCCGGCTCTTCCATGCCGCCCTTGCCCTTCACCATCTTGTAGTTCTTGACCAGTTCCTTGTCGAAGCCGAGCTTTTGCGCCAGTTGAACCATGATCATGTGGTCGGTGCGGCTTTCCCACAGCGGCTCGATGACCTGTTCGCGCCATTGAAGCGAACGATTGGAGGCCGTCACCGAACCGCTGGTCTCGAACTGCGTGCACGCCGGCAGCAGGTATACGGCGCGGTTGGCGTTCTGCTCCTCGGGCTTGCCGGGCATCGCCGCCATGGCGGCGGTGGCGCTGGGGAAGGGGTCGATGACGACCAGCAGGTCGAGCTTGTCCATCGCCGTCTTCATTTCGAGCCCGCGGCTCTGCGAGTTCGGCGCGTGGCCCCAGAAGAACAGGCCACGCAGGTTGCTGTCCTGGTCGATCAGTTCGTTCTTCTCCAGCACGCCGTCGATCCAGCGAGAGACCGTCATGCCCGACTTGGTCATCATGCCCGGCGCATACTGCTTCTTGATCCATTCGAAGTCGACGTCCCAGGCCTTGGCGAAGTGTTTCCACGAACCTTCGGCCAGGCCGTAGTAGCCGGGCAGGCTGTCGGGGTTCGGACCGACATCGGTGGCGCCCTGCACGTTGTCATGGCCACGGAAGATGTTGGTGCCGCCGCCGCTGACGCCCACGTTGCCCAGCGCCAGCTGCAGCAGGCAGGAGGCGCGCACGACGGCGTTGCCGGTGGTGTGCTGGGTCTGGCCCATGCACCAGACCACCGTGCTCGGCCGGTTCTCGGCCATCGTCTTTGCAACCTTGTAGACGGTGGCTTCATCGACGCCGCAAGCTTCCTGCACCTTGTCGGGCGTCCAGTTGGCCATCACCTCTTCGCGCACCTTTTCCATGCCGTAGACGCGGTCCTCGATGTACTTCTTGTCTTCCCAGCCGTTCTTGAAAATGTGATACATCACGCCGAACACGAAGGGAATGTCGGTGCCCGAGCGGATGCGCACGTAGTCGTCGGCCCTGGCCGCCGTGCGCGTGAAGCGCGGGTCGACCACGATCATCCTGCAACCCTGTTCCTTGGCGTGCAGCATGTGCAACATGCTGACCGGGTGCGCCTCGGCAGCGTTCGAGCCGATGTACATCGCAGCTTTCGAGTTCTGCATGTCGTTGTACGAATTCGTCATCGCACCGTAGCCCCAGGTGTTGGCCACGCCGGCCACGGTGGTGCTGTGGCAGATGCGCGCCTGGTGATCGGTGTTGTTGGTGCCCCAGAACGACACCCACTTGCGCAGCAGGTAAGCCTGCTCGTTGTTGTGCTTGCTGCTGCCGACGATGAAGATCGAATCCGGCCCGCTTTGTTTGCGCAGTTCCAGCATCCTGGTGCTGATCTCGGTCAGCGCCACGTCCCAGCTGATGCGCTGGTACTTGCCGTTCACCAGCTTCATCGGGTACTTCAGGCGGAACTCGCCGTGACCGTGCTCGCGCAGCGCCGCACCCTTGGCGCAATGCGCGCCCAGGTTGATGGGACTGTCGAACACCGGCTCCTGGCGCACCCAGACGCCGTTGTCGACCACCGCGTCGACCGCGCAACCCACCGAGCAGTGACCGCAGATAGTGCGCCTGACGACCACCTTCGAAGCATCACCGCCGGCCTTGGCCGGGTCCGCGGCTTCGGCCTTGCGCACCAGCGTCAGTTGGGATGCCGCGATGCCGGCGCCCACGCCCATGCCCGAGCGGCGCAGGAAGGCGCGGCGGTCCATCGTGGGCACGGCGCGCGAGACGCCTCGCGCCAGGCTGGCGACCAGGCCGGATGAACCGGCGCCGCTCTGGGGCGCGGCGGAGTTTGATTTGCGGGTGAGCAGCATGGCGGTGGTTCCTGCGGGGGGTGCGGGCTGGCGTGGCGAGGCGATCAGACCCTGGCGGTCTATCAGACCCTGGCGGTCTGGTAGTAGCGCAGCACGTGCTCGGTGAGCTGGTAGCCGCCCTTGTCGTCAGGCGCCGTGGTGGCGGCGGTCGTGGTGTCCGGCGCCGCAGTCTTGGTCAGCGGCAACACTGTGGCCGCTGCGGCCAGCGCGCCGACGGTTCCGGCGCCAGCAAAAACCCGCCGGCGGGTCAGCGAAACAGAGGTCTTGAGGTCCATGGCATCTCCAGCTTCACATGCCTAGGCAAGCGATTGCATAGGCGATTGCAGATTAAGGCCCAGTGTCAACCTCGAGGCAATCCGGGGGCACCCGGGTGGGCGGCGACAAGTTGTCGCACCCATCGCCAGGCTGTCGTGCATCGGCCATGATGGGTGAAACCGGTCGCCCTGCGCGCGGCGCGGGCAGGGTCGGCACGACTAGACTGAACTGTTGCGGCGCCGCATTCTTGCGGGCTGATCAGATCCTGACGATGAACCTGCCACCCACCCTCCGCGTCGCCGTGCTGATGGAGCGCCGCAAGCAGCCCAGCCAGTGGGAAGACTGGAGTTTTCGCCTGCGCGAGGTGCTGATCGACGACGGCGGTTTCGGCAGCGCGCCGCGCACGCTGCGCGACGACGGCGGCACGGCGCAGATATTGCATCCCGGCTTCGAGGTCGGACTGTTCCGCGACGAAGGCGAGGGCTACTACCTCAACCTCAGTTCGGGTGCGCCGGCCTGGTTCGTGATGTGGCGGATCGATGAGACGGATCCATCGATCGCCCTGCCGCAACTCGTCACGCTCTCGTACCACGAGGCCGGCCGCCTTCTCGACGCGCAGGAGCGTGTCGATAACCTGCCGTTGCCGGCCGACGTGCTGGGCTGGCTGCAGGCCTATGCCGACGAGCACTATCGGCCCGAGGTCAAGCAGCGCAGGCGGCCGGCCTCGTTTCGCGCGCCAGGCCAGCGCTGAGCATCATCGTGAGCGAGAACGGTTTTCTCTCGCGCTGGTCGCGCCGCAAGACGCAAGTGCGGGACGGCGCGCCGGCCATCGATCAGGCGCCCGAAGCTGCCGTGATCGCCGTGCCGGCCGTCGACGTTGCCGTCGCCGTCGCGGTTACCGTCGATGACCCCGCGCCTCCGCATCCGGTTGAACCCGCCCTGCCACCACCCACGCTGGAAGACGTGGCGCGCCTCACCACCGACTCCGACTACACCCGCTTCGTGGCGCGCGGCGTGCCCACCGGCGTGAAGAACGCGGCGCTGAAGAAACTCTTCACCGATCCGCACTTCAACGTCATGGACGGCCTGGACATCTACATCTCCGACTACGGCCAGCCCGACCCGCTGCCGCCCGGCATGCTGGAGCAGATGTTCCAGTCACGCGCGCTCGGCCTGTTCCCCGAGCGTGACGCCGCCGAGCTTGCAGCCGCCGAAGCCGCCGCCCGCACCGATCCCGCCCCAACTGCTGCGGCCCTGCCCGCAGCAGCCCCACCGCCGCCCGAGCCTGCCCCCGATGAAGACACTGATCTGCGACTGCAACCGGACGATGACGCTCGACGCCCCGGCTCTGATCCAGGCGCTGGCGAAGACGCCGGGCGCCCACACTGACGGGCTGGAGCAGGTTCACACGCTGCTCTGCCGGCGCGAGGCGCCGGCCTTCCAGCGCGCGGCCAAGGCCACCGGCGCCAGCGGTGACGAACTGCTCGTGGCCTGCACGCAGGAGCGCCGGCTGTTCCTCGAACTGAATGCCGAGACCGAAGGCGCGGCCAGCGTAGAACAGCGGCCCATCCACTTCGTCAACATTCGCGAAACGGGAGGCTGGTCGCGTGACGGCAAGCTCGCCACGCCGAAACTGGCCGCGCTGATCGCCGCCGCTCAACTGCCGCCGTCCGAGCCGGTGGCCACCGTCAGCTACCGCTCGGCCGGCCGCTGCCTGGTGCTGGGCGGGGCCGAGGCGGCCGAGCGCGCCGCAGCGATGCTGGCCGACAAGCTCGACGTCGCCGTGCTGCTGTCCGACGGCGATGGCGGTGCACTGCAGCAAAGCCATGAACGCGCCACGTACCGCGGCCGACTGACCCGGATGAGCGGCTGGCTGGGCGCCTTCGAGGCCGAGTGGACCAGCGGCAACCCGATCGACCTCGACCTCTGCACACGCTGCAACGCCTGTGTCGACGCCTGCCCCGAAGGCGCCATCGGCTTCGACTACCAGGTCAACCTGAGTGCCTGCAAGAGCCACCGCGACTGCGTGCGCGTCTGCGACGCGGCCGGCGCCATCGACTTCAACCGCGCGCCGCTGGTGCACAGCGAAAGTTTCGACCTCGTGCTCGACCTGCGGCTGGTACCGGCCTTCGGCATGCACCAGCCGCCGCAGGGCTACTTTCATGCCGGCGCTGACGAGCGCGCGATGGTCCAGGCCGTGATCGCGCTGCGCGAGCTGACCGGAGAATTCGAGAAGCCGAAGTTCTTCCGCTACCAGCACAAGCTGTGCGCGCACAGCAGGAACGAGCAGATCGGATGCACTGCCTGCATCGACGTGTGCAGCACGCGCGCCATCCGCAGCGATGCGTCGCGCAAGGGCCGGCTGAAGGGCGAACTGGCCGGCGGCGTCATCGTCGAACCGCACCTGTGCGTGGGCTGCGGCGCCTGCAGCACGGTGTGCCCGAGCGGCGCGATGTCCTTCGCTTACCCGGGCACGATCGACCAGGGCAAACGTGTGCGAACCATGCTGACGGCCTACGCCAAGGCCGGCGGGCGCGACGCCGCCCTGTTGCTGCACAGCGAAGGCGCCGGCACGAAGCTCATCAACGCACTGGGCCGCGCGGCAAGGGTCGACCGCAGCGTGCAGGGCGTTCCGGCGCGTTGCCTGCCGATGGCCGTCTGGCACACCGCCAGCGTCGGCATCGACCTCTGGCTGGCCGCCATCGCGCAGGGCGCGAGCCAGGTCTGGGTGCTGATGACCGGCGAAGAGGCGCCCGAGTATCGCCAGGCATTGCGCGAGCAGATGGCGGTGGCGCAGGCGCTGCTGAGCGGCATGGGCTACGGCGGGCAGCATCTCGCGCTGCTGGAAGTGCGTGACGGGTTCGACGCGGGTGACCTCGCCGGGCTCGACGCCGCCTTGCGCGCGCCGCCGGCCATCGGTGTGCAGCGCGTCGCGGCCTTCGCTGCGCAGGCCGACAAGCGCGCCACGCTTGAACTGGCGCTCGACCACCTGCTGGCCACCGCGCCGGCCGGCCGCAGCCACCCGGAGGCGATCGAACTGCCGGCGGCAGGCGCGCCTTTCGGCAGCCTGCTCGTCGACACCGACAAGTGCACGATGTGCCTGAGCTGCGTGGGCGCCTGCCCCCAGGCCGCGCTGGCCGACAACCCCGACAAGCCGCAGCTGAAGTTCATCGAGAAGAACTGCGTTCAGTGCGGCTTGTGCGCCAGCACCTGCCCCGAGCAGGCCATCACGCTGCAACCGCGCCTGTGGCTGGCCGACGGCGGCCGGGCGCGCAAGGCGCCGCGCGTCCTGAACGAGATGCAACCCTACGCCTGCGTGCGCTGCGCCAGGCCCTTCGGCACCTTGCGCGCCATCGAAGCCATGGTGAGCAAGCTGGCCGGCCATTCCGCCTTCCAGGGCGCGGCGGCCGAGAGGCTGAAAATGTGCGGTGACTGCCGCGTCATCGACATCTACAGCAACCCGAACGAAACGCGCATCACTGACTTCTGATGACTGACTTCTGACCACCGACCACCGACCTCCGACCATGACCACCGCCACCCTGACTTTCAGCAGCGTCGACGACAGCGAGGAGCTCGCCCGCGCCGAGCTGTACGGCCTGCTGGCCGGCCTCTGGCTGGCGCCGCCCGACGATGCCTTGCTGCAGCAGTTCAAGGTGGCCGTGACGCAGGCGCCGGTGGCTGGCGGCTTTCTCGAAACACCTTGGACTAACCTGGTGGCCGCCCTGCGCGCCACCACGGCCGAGGCCGCCGCCGCCGAGCATGAAGCGCTGTTCCACGGCGTCGGCAAGCCCGAGGTCTTTCTCTACGGTTCCTACTACCTCAGCGGCTTTCTCAACGAGAAGCCCCTGGCGGCGCTGCGCGGCGACCTCGACGCGCTGGGGCTGACGCGCGACATCACCCGGCTGGAGACCGAGGATCACGTGGCTTACGGCCTGGAGGTCATGCGCTACCTGATCGCCGGTGACGACGCCGGGGTCAGCAACCTGGAGCGCCAACGCCGCTTCTTCCGCAGCCATCTGCAGCCTTGGGTCGAACGCCTGTGCGACACCGTCGAGGCCCATCCGCGCGCCGCCACATGGCGCGCCGTGGCCGGGCTGACGCGCGCGCTGATGGTGGTGGAAACGCAGGCCTTCGACATGCTCGAGGCATGACCCGCGCCATGAACATCGCCACTGAAGAGATCACCGGCCTGGTGCTGGCCGGCGGCCGCGGCAGCCGCATGGGCGGCGCCGACAAAGGTCTGGAAAATCATCTGGGCCTGCCGCTGGCGCTGCATGCGCTGCTGCGCCTGCAGCCGCAGGTGGGCAGCAGCATGATCAACGCCAACCGCAACTTGGCAGCTTATGAATCGATGGGCGCGCCGGTCTGGCCCGACGCGCTGCCCGACTACCCGGGCCCGCTGGCCGGCCTGCTGGCCGGGCTCGAGCATTGCGAGACCCCTTATCTGGTGACCGTGCCCTGCGACACGCCCGCCTTCCCGCAGGACCTGGTGCGACGCCTGGCCGACGCGCTGACTGACGCCGATGCCGAGATCGCCATGGCCAGCACGCTGGAAGACGGCGTGATGCGTGCGCAGCCGGTGTTCTGCCTGCTCAAGGCCACGCTGATGGAGAGCCTGGTGGCCTTCCTGCACGGCGGGCAGCGCAAGATCGACCGCTGGACCGCGCAGCACCGCTGCGTGCTGGTGCCCTTCGACGACGCCACCGCCTTCTTCAACGCCAACACCCCGGCCGAACTGCAGCAACTGCAGGCTGGCCGGGGCTGACGGCCGAGAGCCGATGGACAACGCCACGGCGCTGCGGGAGCGCTGGCCGCGTGCGGCGGTGCTGGTCGTCGACGACGAGCCCGGCATGCTGCACTTCATCGGCAAGACGCTGGCGCCGAGGCTCGGCCAGGTGGAGGTGGCGGCCTCGGCCGAAGAGGCCGAAACGCTGCTGCAGAAACACCGCTTCGACCTCGTCATCCTCGACATTGCCTTGCCCGGCAAGAGCGGCATTCAACTGCTGCGCGAGATGCGCGCCCAGGGCGAGCGCTGCGAGGTGGTGCTGATCACCGCCTTCGCCGACCTCGACACCGCCATCGAGGCGCTGCGCGCCGGCGCCAGCGACTTCCTGCTCAAGCCGTTCCGCGTCACGCAGTTGCTCAACGCCGTGCAGCAGGGGCTGGAGCGCGCGCGCTTGCAGCGCGAGAACTGGGTGCTCAAGCGCGCGCTGTCGCAGCGCACGCCGCCGGCCGACGGCCTGGTCGGCCGCTCCATCGTCGTCAAGGGTCTGCAGGCCGCGCTGCAGCGTGTGGCCGCAGTCGACAGTACGGTGCTGCTGACGGGTGAGTCGGGCACCGGCAAGGAACTCGCGGCACTCGCGCTGCACCGGCTCAGCCCGCATGCCGGTGCGCTGTTCGTGCCCGTCAACTGCGCCACCGTGTCGCCGGCATTGATCGAAGCCGAACTGTTCGGCCACGCCGGCGAGGCCGGCGGCGGGCGTGACGGACTGTTCGTCTATGCCCAAGGCGGCACGCTGTTCCTCGACGAGGTGGCTGAGATGCCGCTGCCGCTGCAGGCCACGCTGCTGCGTGTGCTTGAGACGCGGCGCATCCGCCCGGTGGGCAGCGAGCAGGAGATCGCCGTCGATGTGCGCATCGTCGCCGCCAGCAACCGTCCGCTTCGCGCCGAGGTCGACGCCGGCCGCTTCCGCAAGGACCTGTACTACCGGCTGCAGGTGGTCGAGCTCACGCTGCCGCCGCTGCGCGCGCACAAGGAAGACATCCCCGACCTGGTGGCGCATTTCATCGCCACACTGGCGCCACAGCTCGGCGTGGCACGCTTCGAGGTGAGCGCCGACGAGCAGCGTTTCCTGGCCGAATACGACTGGCCGGGCAACGTGCGCGAGCTGCGCAACCTGATCGAACGTTCGCTGATCCTGGGTGCGCTGAATGTCTCGGCGCTCTACCAGGGGCTGGCGCGCAGCCGGGCGGTGGCGCCCGCCACCGCCACGGTGGCCGACTCGCCGACCGACCTGCACGCGATGGAAAAGCGCCACATCCTGGCGGTGCTCGAATCAGTGGCGGGCGACAAGACGCGTGCGGCACAGCTGCTCGGCTTGTCACGGCGCACGCTGGAGCGGCGCTGCGCGGAGTGGGGCACGCCTTGAGTGACGCCACCGCCGCCACCGCCGCGCCCGGCCGGCGGCGGTGGCCGAGCCGATGGCGAAGCCCTGGCCAGCTGTCGATCCGCCACAAGCTGCTGGTCCTGGTGCTGCTGCCCTTGCTCGTGGTGCTGCCCTTGCTCGGCCTCGTGCTGCTGCTGTGGGGCGATACCGCGCTAGACCGGCTGCTCATCACCAAGGTGCGCAGCGACATGGCAGTGGCGCATGGCTACTTCGAGCGGGTCGAGGGCGAGGTGCGGGCCAGCACGCTGGCGGTGGCCGAGTCGAATGCATTGCAGCGGGCGCTGGCCGACGGCGGCGACGCCGGGCTGGTGGCGCTGCTGCAGGGGCTGAAGGCGCGCGAGGGACTGGACTTCATCATGCTGCGCGCGCCCGACGGCACGCTGCGCCTGACCGACAGTGGCGCCGCCAGCCCGGCGCAGAAGCTGGCCGCCGCCGCGCCGCCGCTGGCCGCGGCGGGCGACCGCACCGCGCTGGAGATTCTGGCGCCCGATCAGCAACTGCTGCTGGGCGCCGAGGCGCAGAGCCGCGTGGCGGTGCCGCTGCTGCCCACGCGCAACGCCGCGCCCACGCAGCGAAGCCAGGAAGACCGCGCGATGGTGCTGCTGGCCAGCCATAGGGTGATTGGGCCTGGCGGCGAGCCGCTCGGCCAGGTGCAGGCTGGCGTGCTGCTGAACCGCAACCTGCCCTTCATCGACCACATCAATCAGATCGTCTACCCCGCCGGCGCACTGCCGTTCGGCAGCCAGGGCACGGCCACGCTGTTCCTGGAGGACGTGCGCATCAGCACCAATGTGCGCTTGTTCGGCGACGCCGGACTGCCGGGCCGCGAGGCCGCGGACCGCGCGATCGGCACCCGCGTCAGCCAGGCCGTGCGCGACACCGTGCTCGGTGAGGGCCGCACCTGGCTGGACCGCGCCTTCGTCGTCAACGACTGGTACGTCTCGGCTTACCAGCCTCTGGCCGACGGCCGCGGGGCGCGCGTCGGCATGCTCTACGTCGGTTTCACAGAGGCGCCGTTCCGCTGGATCAAGTACGGCGTGCTGCTCGCCATCGGCGTGCTGTTCTTCGCCGTGATGACCGGCGCCGCCCTGTTCAGCCTGCGCTGGGCGCGCACGATCTTCAGCCCCGTCGAGCGCATGGCGCTGACGATGCAGCGTGTCGGCGCGGGAGAACTGCAGGCCCGTGTGGGCGAACCCGACGAGCCACGCGGGGGCGATGAACTCGGCCAGCTTGCCGGTCATCTGGACCACCTGCTCGACACCGTGGCCACGCGCACCGGTGAGCTGCAGCAGCTGAACGCCGAGCTCGACGCCAAGGTGGCCGCGCGCACCCGCGACCTGGAGGCCGCGCAGGTGCAATTGGTGCGCGCCGAGAAACTTGCCGCCGTCGGCCAGCTGACGGCGAGCATCGCGCACGAGGTGAACAACCCGATCGCCGTGCTGCAGGGCAACCTCGACCTGGTGCGTGAACTGCTCGGGCCCGACGTCGACAGGGTGCGCGGCGAACTGCGGCTGGCCGACGAGCAGATCGAACGCATGCGGCTCATCGTCACCCAGTTGCTGCAGTTCGCGCGGCCGAACGAGTTTGCCGGCTATGTGGAAGCCGTCGACGTCAACCGGCTGGTCGAAGACTGCCTGTTGCTGGCCGGCCACCTGCTGGCGCGCAGCGGCATCGAGGTGCGGCGCGAACTGCGGGCGCGCGGCCGGCCGGCGGCCAACCGGCAAGAGCTGCAGCAGGTGCTGGTGAACCTGCTGGTCAACGCCATCCACGCCATGCCCGGCGGCGGCATGCTCACGCTGGCCAGCGCCGACCGCGCAGGCAACATGGTCGAAATCACCGTCAGCGATACCGGCGCCGGCCTCGGCCCCGAACTGTTGGCCGAGCTGTTCAAGCCCTTCGTGACGCGCAAGAAGGACGGCACCGGCCTGGGCCTGTGGATCAGCCGCAGCATCGTCGACCGTTACGGCGGCGATCTGCGCGCCGCCGACCGCGCCGACGCCGCTGACAGGCTGACAGGCGCGGTGTTCAGCGTCTGGCTGCCCGCCGAGGCGGCCGACATCAAAATCGGGAAATGACTTCAGTGATCTCCCGCCCGGCCGCCTTGTCGGGCGGCGCCTTCGCCACGCTGCTCTTGATTGCGCTGATGATGGGCGCCAACCATGTCGCCGCGCGGCTGGCCTTCAACCACGGGGTCGACGTGGCCACCGCGGTCGCCTTCCGCAGCGCCGTCACTGCGCTCGGTGTCGGCATGCTGCTGTGGCTTCAGCGCGTGCCGTTGCGGCTGACGGCACGCCACCGGCGCGCCTTGCCCGGCATCGGGCTGCTGATCGGCGTGCAGAGCCTGTGCCTGTATTCCGCCGTGGCGCGGCTGCCGGTCGCGCTGGCGCTGCTGGCGTTCAACACCTACCCGCTGTGGACGGCGCTGTGGGCGCGTGCCGTCTACGGTCACCGGGCCGAGCCGCGTGTGCTGCGCGCCATGCCCTTCATGCTGCTGGGCCTGGCGCTGGCGCTCGACGTGCTGGGCGCCGCCTCCGGCCTCGGCGCCGCCGCCCAATGGGCGAGCATCGGCGCCGGAGTGGCCTTCGCATTGGCAGCGGCGGCCACCTTCGGCCTGGCGCTGGTGCTCACGCAGCACGAGGCGGGCGATCTCGATGGCCGGCTGCGCACCTTCACCACCATGGCCATCGTCTGCCTGATGGCGCTGGCCGGCGTGGCCGGGCAAGGCGGGTTCCACCTGCCGACGGCACCCGCCGGTTGGTGGGGGCTTGCCGCGCTGACCCTGCTCTACGGCACTGCCTTCACCGTCATGTTCACCGTGCTGCCGCGCCTGGGCGTGGTCGGCAACTCGGCCATCATGAACGTGGAGCCGGTGTTTGCGTTGCTGCTGGCCTGGGCGCTGCTGGGCCAGCAGATCGCGCCCCTGCAGGTGGCCGGGGGTCTGCTGGTAGTGGCCACGGTGATGTGGCTGGGTTTGCGGCGGCGCTGAGCATGGGCGCGCTGGCGCGCCCGGCCGGGTCAGTCGGCCAGATCAATCCGCCAGATAGCCGGCCAGCGTGGCGTCGGCCAGCCCCGCGCCCTGCGGCTCGCCCACCCCCAGCAGGCCGAAGGCGCCGCGCCCGCTGGCCGCGGTGATCAGCCCCAGCACGCGGCCCGCCTCGTCAGCCAGCATCGGCCAGGTGAAGCGCCAGGTCCAGTTGGCGCCGCCCACCGTGCCGGGGACGTTCATTCGGTGCTCGCTGGCCAGTCCCAGCACGTCCTGCAGCGGGAACACCACGGTGCGCGCCACTGAATTGCAGCAGGCGCGGATCATTGCCCAGTGCACGTCGTGCGCGCCGCAGGCCAGGTAGGTGCCGGCGAAGCGGCGCTGACGTTCGGGCGCGCTGTCCCACCAGCCGCGCACGGTGTCGTTGTCGTGCGTGCCCGTGTAGGCCACCACGGCCACCGCGTAGTTGTGCGGCAGGAACTCGTGCCCGCCGTCGCCGCCGAAGGCGAACTGCATGATCTTCATGCCGGGAAAACCGCAGCCGTCGCGCAGCGCGTGCACGTCGGGCGTGATGAAACCCAGGTCTTCGGCGACGATGGGCAACTGCCCCAGCGCCCGCGCGATGGCCTCGAACAGCGCCGGCCCCGGCCCGCGCCGCCAGCGGCCCACCTGCGCAGTAGGCTGTTCGGCCGGAATCTCCCAGTAGCCGGCGAAACCGCGAAAGTGGTCGATGCGGAAGACGTCCACCTGATGCAGGGCACGGCGGATGCGCGCCGTCCACCAGGCGTAGTCTTCTTCGGCCATGCGGTCCCAGCGGTACAGCGGGTTGCCCCAGCGCTGGCCGAGCGGGCCCATGTCGTCGGGCGGCACGCCGGCCACCACGGCGGGCTGGAAGTGTTCGTCCAGCAGGTACAGGTCGGGCCGAGTCCAGCAGTCCACGCTGTGGTGGGCGATGAAGATCGGCAGGTCGCCCATGATGGCCACGCCGCGATCATTGGCGTAGCGCTTGAGCGCCGTGCCCTGCAGGTCGAAACACCACTGCACGAACTGCCAGAAGGCGATCTCGGCGGTGTGCTGATGGCGCGCCGCCGCCAGCGCCGCCGGCTCGCGGCGCGCCAGAGGTTCGTCCCACAGCCAGAAAGGCTGGCCGGCGTGCGCCGTCTCAAGCGCCATGAAGAGGCTGTAGTCGGCCAGCCAGTCGGCCTGTTCGTCACGCCAGAGTGCGAACGCGGCCTGGTCGGTGGCCGTCGCGCGGTCCTGGAAGCCGGCGGCCGCGGCACGCAACTGCCCCAATCGCCAAGGCACGACGCGGCAGAAGTCGACCCGGGCGCCGTCGAAGCCGCCTTCAGGCAGCACCGGGGCGGCCAGCCAGCCTCTGGCTACCAGCGGCTGCAGCGCCACCATCAGCGGGCTGCCGGCGAAGGCGCTGACGCTTTGGTAGGGTGAATCGCCGGGGCCGATGGGTGTCGTCGGCAGCCATTGCCAAAGGCGCTGTCCGCTGGCCTGCAGCCAGTCGACGAAGCTGTAGGCGTCGGGGCCGAAGTCGCCCACGCCGTGCGGGCCGGGCAGCGAGGTGATGTGCAGCAGGACGCCCGCGCTGCGCTGGTCCAGGCTCATACCGGCGCTCCGGTGGCCGGCGCCGGAGGCTGCGGGTTCGGGTGCATGCTTTGATTCCTTCGCCGTGTTTTGGACAAGCCTCCCGAGGAAGTCTTGTAGTTATGCTACATCGGGAATGCCCTGATGTTCAGCTAAGCCATTGATTTTCAATGAATCGGCTCGATTGCAGCGGGTCACCCGGCCTTGTATTGACTCTCCGTCGCTTGTATATTCTTTACAGAAATCGGTGTCGGGCGGCTGCCGTGATTCCCGAACCCGTGAGACAGGCTGTCGTTAGCGCGCCGGCAATGAAAGGTGGGCCCGTGGCAGATGTCGTCCTGAAGAACGTGCAGAAATCGTACGGCGATACCCACGTGCTGCGCGACATCAACCTCGAGGTGCGTGACGGCGAATTCATGGTCTTCGTCGGCCCGTCGGGTTGCGGCAAGAGCACCCTGCTGCGCACCATCGCCGGGCTCGAAGACATCACTGGCGGTGAACTGTCGATCGGCGGCCGTGTCGTCAACGACGTGCCGCCCGCCGAGCGCGGCATCGCGATGGTGTTCCAGAGTTATGCGCTCTATCCGCACATGGATCTCTACGAGAACATGGCTTTCGGCCTCAGGCTCGCCAAGCTGCCCAAGCCCGAGATCGACACCCTGGTGATGCAGGCGGCGAAGATCCTCCACATCGAACACCTGCTCAAGCGCAAGCCGAAAGATCTGTCCGGCGGCCAGCGCCAACGGGTGGCCATCGGCCGCGCCATCGTTCGCAAGCCCGAGGTCTTTCTCTTCGACGAACCGCTAAGCAACCTCGACACCGCGCTGCGCGTGAAGATGCGCTACGAGTTCGCCAAGCTGCATGAAGACCTGAAGACGACGATGGTCTATGTCACGCACGACCAGGTGGAAGCGATGACGCTGGCCGACCGCATCGTCGTGCTGTCGGCGGGCCGCATCGAGCAGGTGGGCGCGCCGCTGGAACTGTACGAACACCCGGCCAACCTGTTCGTGGCGGGGTTCATCGGCTCGCCGCAGATGAACTTCTTCGGCGGCGAACTGGCCGAATGCGGCGCCGGCCAGGCCACGGTGCGGCTGGAAGGCGGGGCGCTGATCCGCTGCACGGTGGACGCCGGCGCCTGCCAGCCCGGTGCGAAGGTGACGCTCGGCCTGCGTCCCGAGCACCTGCGCATTGCCGGCGCTGATTTCGGTGCTGAGACGGACGGCGGCAACCTCATCGAGGTCGGCGTCACCTTCGTCGAGTCTTTGGGCGGCACCACCTACGCGTACTGCGCCTTCCCGGGCCTGGCCGAGTCGTTGACCCTGCAGCTCGACGGCGCCATCCGCCCGCGCCCCGGCGACAGGCTCCTGCTGCGCCTGCCCGCCGAGGCCTGCTACCTGTTCGCCGCCGACGGCCTGGCGCTGCGCCGCCTGAACGCGGGGCCGCAGGCCGGCGCGCAGTTGCAGGCGGCCTGATCCGCGTGCGCCGGCCCGCCGCCTTGCGAATGCTGCCCGCCCTCGCCACCCTGGCCGCGCTTTGCGCCGCCATGCCCGCCTGGCCGCAGGCGCTGCCCGACCTGCTGGTGTGGATCAACGGCGACAAGGGCTACAACGGACTGCAGAAGGTCGGTGACCGCTTCACCCAGGCCAGCGGCGTGCGCGTGGTGGTGCAGCACCCGGAAGGCGCGCCCGACAAGTTCCAGGCCGCCGCCGGCGCCGGCAAGGGCCCCGATATTTTCTGCTGGCCGCACGACCGTGCCGGCGAATGGGCGAAGTCGGGGCTGATCGTGCCGGTGAAGCCGCCGCGGCGTGTTCGTGAGCAGATCGAGGACTCGGCCTGGAAGGCCTTCAGCTACCAGGGCCAGACCTGGGGCTACCCGCTGGCGATCGAGGCCATCGGTCTGATCTACAACAAGGCGCTGGTGGCCACGCCGCCTGCCAGCTTCGAGGAAGTGATCGCGCTCGACAAGTTGCTGGCGCCGCAGGGCAAGCGCGCCATCCTGTGGGATTACAACAAGTCGTTCTTCACCTGGCCGATGCTGGCCGGGCCGGGCGGTTATGTGTTCGGCCGCAACGCCCAGGGCGAACTCGATCCGCGCCAGGTGGGCGTGAACGCGCCGGGTGCGCTGCTCGGCGCGAAGATGCTCGATCGACTGGTGAAAGACGGCCACATGCCCAAGGGCGCGCGCTACGCCGAGATGGAAGGCGCCTTCAACCGCGGCCATGTGGCGATGATGATCTCGGGCCCCTGGGCCTGGGACAACGTGAAGCGCAGCAAGATCGACTTCGGCGTGGCGGCCATTCCCAGCGTGGCCGGCCACCCGGCCAGGCCTTTCGTGGGCGTGCTGGGCTGCATGATTTCGGCGTCGAGCCCGGCCAAGGACCTGGCACGCGAGTTCATCGAGAACCACGTGCTCAGCCTCGAAGGCCTGAAGACCATCAGCGCCGACGTGCCGCTGGGCACGCCGGCCAACAAAGCCTATTTCAAGGAGCTCTCGGGCGACCCGCACATCGTGGCCTCGATGGCCAACGCACGTGCCGGCGAGCCCATCCCCAACATCCCCGAGATGGGCCGCTTCTTCCCGGCGATGGACGCCGCGCTGGAAGCCATCACCAACGGCCGCCAGGCGCCGGCCGAAGCGCTGGACGGCGCGGCCGCGCGCATGCAGGCGAGATAGATGCGCGCAGGTTCCTCCCCATGGTTCAAGTGGCCGCTGATCGGCGCCGTGATGCTGGCGCTGCTCTGGCTCGTGACCGGCGTCTACGCGGCCGGCCAGCCCGTGGTGGCGGTGGCGCTGCTGGCTTTCGGCGGGCTGGCGCTCTACACCTACGGCTCTGCGCGCACGCTGGCCTGGCGCTACCTGTTCCCCGGCGTGGCGGGCATGCTGGTGTTCGTCGCCTTCCCGCTGCTCTACACGATGCAGATCGGCTTCACCAACTACTCGGCCAGCAACCTGCTGGGCGAAGAGCGTGCGCGGGCCTACCTGCTCGACCAGCACACCGTCGACGAAGACCAATCCTTCGGCTACACGCTGCATGCCGAAGGCCAGGCCTGGCGTCTGCTGCTGACGCCGCCCGAGGGCGCGGCGGAGGCTGGCCGCTATGTTTCACCGCCACTCACGCTGGGCCGTGGCAACGGCGCAGCGCTGCCGATGTCGGCCGCGCCCGCCGGCAGCCCGGCGCTGGGCGAGCCGTTGCCGCTGCGTGAAGTGCTGCGCCACCGCGACGCGCTGATGGCGCTGGCGCTGGCCTTGCCCGACGGCCGCACGCTGCGCTACACCGGCGTGCGCGAGTTCGGCACGATGGAGCCGCTCTGGAAGGCCGGCGCGAACGGCTCGCTGTTGCGCGTGGCGAGCGGCGCCGAGTACCGGCCCAACCCCGACACCGGCTTCTTCGAGAACGCCGCTGCCGAGCGCGTGCAGCCCGGTTTCAAGGTCGGCATCGGCTGGGCGAACTACAGCCGCATGCTGTTCGATGCCGACGTCCGCGGCCCCTTCATCTCGATCTTCGTCTGGACGGTGACCTTCGCCCTGCTGTCGGTGGTGTTCTCCACCGCGCTGGGCATGACGCTGGCGGTGGTGCTGAACTGGGAAGCGCTGAAATACCGCACGCTGTACCGCACGCTGCTGTTCCTGCCTTACGCGGTGCCGGGCTTCATTTCCATCCTCGTCTTCAAGGGCCTGTTCAACCAGAACTTCGGTGAGATCAACGCCATCCTGGACGCCCTGTTCGGCGTGCGCCCGGCCTGGTTCGCCGACCCGCTGCTGGCCAAGACGATGATCCTGATCGTCAACACCTGGCTCGGCTACCCGTACATCATGGTGCTGTGCACGGGGCTGATCAAGGCGATCCCGGCCGACCTCTACGAAGCCTCGGCGATCGCCGGCGCCGGGCCGCTGACCAACTTCTTCAAGATCACCCTGCCGCTGATCGTGCGGCCGCTGACGCCCCTGCTGATCTCGGCCTTCGCTTTCAACTTCAACAACTTCGTGCTGATCTCGCTGCTCACCGACGGCCGGCCCGACTACCTGAACACCAAGCTGCCGGCGGGCACCACCGACATCCTGGTGTCGTACACCTACCGCATCGCATTCACCGACGCCGGCGCCAATTTCGGCCTCGCCGCGGCCATCTCGACCCTGATCTTCTTCATGGTGGCGCTGATGTCGCTGGCCAACCTGAAGCTGGCCCGCGTCAACGACTCCAGCAAGGGATAGACACGACATGCCCATCGTCACCGGCAAGAGCCAGCGCTGGCGCATCTGGGCGGCGCATGCCGGCCTCTGGCTGCTGCTCGCCATCACGCTGTTCCCGCTGCTGGCGGTGATCTCGATCTCGCTGCGGCCGGGCAACTTTTCCACCGGCTCGCTGATCCCCACCACCATCAGCTTCGAACACTGGCAACTGGCTCTGGGCTTCCCCTACACGCAGCCCGACGGCACCGTGGTGCAGCCGCCGTTTCCGGTGCTGCTCTGGCTCTGGAACTCGCTGAAGATCGCCACCATCTCGGCGCTGCTCATCGTGGCCATCTCCACCACCGCGGCCTATGCCTTCGCGCGCTTGCGGTTCGCCCACAAGACCAGCATCCTGAACGGCATGCTGCTGCTGCAGATGTTCCCGGTGGCCGTGGCGCTGGTGGCCATCTACGCGATCTTCGAGGGCATCGGCTCGGTCGTGCCCTGGCTGGGCATCGAGACCCACGCCGGGCTGATCGTGGCCTATCTGGGCGGCGTGGCCATGCACATCTGGACGATCAAGGGCTACTTCGAGACCATCCCGACCGAGATCGAGGAGAACGCCAAGGTCGACGGCGCCAGCCACTGGCAGGCATTCCGCCTGGTGCTGCTGCCGATGGCGGTGCCGATCCTGATGGTGGTCTTCGTGCTGGCCTTCATCGGCACCATCATCGAATACCCGGTGGCGAGCATCCTGCTGCGCGAAGAGAACAACCTGACGCTGGCCGTCGGTTCCAAGCAGTACCTGCAGGACCAGAAGTTCCTGTGGGGCGACTTCGCGGCCGCCGCCGTCCTGAGCGGGCTGCCGATCACGCTGGTCTTCCTCGCCGCGCAGCGCTGGATCGTCTCCGGGCTGACGGCCGGGGGCGTGAAGGGCTGAACGGCATGCCGTCCCGCGCCAACCGCTTCGACCTCGAACTGCAGGCCGTCATCGAAGCCCGGGAGGCCGACTGGCGCTGCGGCGCCGTCGTCTACCAGGTGCTGGTGGATCGCTGGGCGCCGGCGCTCGACCTCGCGGCCAAGGCCCACCTCTATACGGCGCCGAAGACGCTGCGCCGCTGGGACGATCTGCCGGCCAGGGGCCGCTACATCGAAAGCCACAAGCTCTGGAGCCACGAGATCGACTTCTGGGGCGGTGACCTCGCCAGCCTGGCCGCCCGGCTGACCTACGTGCAGGAACTCGGCGCCGACGTGCTGTATCTGAACCCGGTCTGCCTGGCCTTCACCAACCACAAGTACGACGCGCTCGACTACCAGCAGGTGTCACCCGAGTTCGGCACCCGTGACGACGTCAAGGCGCTGGCGGCCGGCCTGCATGCGCGCGGCATGAAGCTCGTGCTCGACGGCGTGTTCAACCACATGGGCCGGCAGTCGCCGGCCTTCCTCGCCGCCGAGGCGGCACCGGCCGGCGACAGCCGCCGCGACTGGTTCGTCTTCGGCCCGCAGTTCGCCGGCGGCGCGCGCGCCTGGTGGCGGGCCGAAAACCTGCCCGAGCTGAACCTGGAAAACCCGGAAGTCAGGCGCCATCTCTGGGGCGACCGCGACTCCGTCGTGCGCAGCTGGCTGCGTGATGGCGCCGACGGTTGGCGCCTGGACGTCGCCTTCGACATCGGATTCGTCTTCCTCGAGGAACTGACGCGCGCCGCGCACGATGAAAAGCCCGGTTCGCTGGTCGTCGGCGAGATTCCGAACTACCCGAAAGAGTGGTTTCCGTCGGTCGACGCGGTGATGCAGTTCACCCTGCGCCAGCTGATTCTGCGCCTGGCCGTTGGCCGCCTCGACGCACCCACCGCCAGCCGCATGATGCACCGGCTGATCGACGACACCGGCATCGAGAACATGCTCCGGAGCTGGATCTACCTCGACAACCACGACACCGCGCGGTTGGCCACCACGCTGCCCGATGAGCCCGCGCGGCGGCTGGCGCAGGTGCTGCAGTTCACGCTGCCGGGCGCGCCCAACCTGTATTACGGCAGCGAGCTCGACATGCCCGGCGGCGACGACCCGGAAATGCGGGCGCCGATGCGCTGGGACCTGGTGACCGACGACAACGAAGCGCTGGCCTGGACGAAGCGGCTCATCAGGCTGCACCGCGAACACCGCGCGCTGCGCGTGGGCAACCACCGCGCCATCATCGCCAACGGCCTGCTCGCCTTCGAGCGCTACACGGATCGCGCCGCCGACACCGTGCTGGTGCTCGTCAACCCCGGCGACACCGAGGTGACCGAAACCGTGATGCTGGCCAACTCCAAGCTGATGGACTGCACGCGGCTGATCGACCTGCTCGGCGCACCCGGGCAGAGCCCGCTGACGATGTGGACCTCGCTGCTGGACGTGACGGTGCCCGCGAAGGGTTGCCGTGTGCTCGCACCCGAACTGGCGCCGCCGGGCGGCTACAGCAACTACAAGCGCGTGCAGTAGCTTCGGCTGATGCCCGTTCGCGTTCAGCCGAACGCGAGTTCATTTCGAAATCGTCGCCCGAGGGTTCAGGACGCCGCGCCCTGACGGTCCTGTTCGATGGCCAGCGCGGCGCCGGTCAGTGCGGCCAGGGTGTCGGTGATCAGCGCCGTCGGGATGGCTTCCAGGTAGCTGCGGAAGCGGCCCTTGGCCTCGAAGCGGGCGCGGAACGGCGAGGCGAAGAACAGGTCGCCCATCCTGGGCACGATGCCGCCGCCGATGTAGACACCGCCGCGCGCGCCCAGCGTCAAGGCCACGTTGCCTGAAAAGCCGCCGAGCAGCGCGCAGAAGACATCGAGCGTGCGCCGGCACAGGCCGTCGCTGCCCGACACGCCGCGTTCGACCACCTGCTCGGCGGCCAGCGGCTCGGCCGCCTGCCCGAGCACGGCGGCCACCGCCTGGTGCAGCAGCGGCAGGCCGATGCCCGAGAGCAAGCGCTCCGCCGACACATGGGCGTGCTCGCCGCGCACCCACTGCAGCAGGCTGCTCTCGAAATCGTCGGCCGGGGCCAGCGTGGCGTGGCCGCCCTCGCCGGGCAGCGCGACCCAGCCTTGCGCGGTCTGCACGACGCCCGCCACGCCCAGGCCGGTGCCCGGGCCGATGACGGCCAGCATGCCCTTCGCGCCCTTCGCGCCCGGCAGCGCGCCGTGCGACCGCAGGTGCGCGGCGCCCAGTCGGGGGAGGGACAGCGCCAACGCCTCGAAGTCGTTCAGCACCTGCAGGCTGTCCAGGCCGAGTTCCCGGTGCAGCGCGGCGCGCGAAAAGCGCCACGGGCTGTTCGTCATGCCGACCAGGTCGCCGTCTATCGGCGTGGCCACGGCGAGCGCGGCGCGGCGCGGCGGCGCCGTGCCGGGCAGACCCTGCAGCCCCGCCAGGTAGGCGGCGGCGGCGGCGGCGGGCCCGGCATAGTCGGCCACGGCGAGCTTGCGCACATGCTCGACGCCCCGCCCGGGGTGCCCCACCCAGCCGAAGCGGGCGTTGGTGCCGCCGAGGTCGGCCACCAGCCAGGGCAAGCCGAGGGCGACGCAGTCGTCGCCCGAAGTCTGGCCGCCGGGCAGAGCCGTGGCGTCACTGGAGTTTTTCATCGGTGCTGGCCGTTCGGCCTGATCATTGAGGGGTCAAAGGTAGCAAAACTACAAGGCCGGAGCAAGGGTGACAACTCGACTGCGCAGATGCCAACACAGATGGGCGCCGCCAAGTTGTAGTCAAGCTACCATCTGCACGTGACGATGCAGTTATAACCGGTCCGACGGGCGGCGGAATGCTTGTGCTCTGTTCCAGATCCGACGCCGCACGAGAATGACACCCATGCCCTGGTCCGAACCCACACCGGCGACGCAGCGATGAATACGTTCGACAGTCCCCGCCTGATCGCCGATATCGGCGGCACCTATGCGCGTTTCGCGATGGAGACGGCGCCCGGCCGCTTCGAGCACGCGGCCTCGCTGCGCTGCGCCGAGCATGCCGACTTTCATGCCGCCGTCTCGTCCTATCTGGCGACGCTGCCGACGCGGCAGCCTGTGCACGCCGCCATCGCCATCGCCAACCCGGTGGAGGGTGACCAGATCCGCATGACGAACTACCACTGGCGTTTCTCCAGCGAGCAGATGCGCCAGCGCCTGAACCTCGACACCCTGGTGGTGGTGAACGACTTCACCGCGCTGGCGATGTCGCTGCCCAGGCTGGCGCCCACGCAGCGCCGGCAGGTCGGTGGCGGCGCGCCGATCGCGCGCAGCGTGATCGGGCTGCTCGGCGCCGGTTCGGGCCTCGGCGTGTCGGGCCTGATCCCGGCCACCCAGGGCTGGGTGGCGCTGGGCACCGAAGGCGGCCACGCCAGTTTCGCCCCGCGCGACGAGCGCGAGATCGCGATCCTGCAGTTCGCACTCGGCGAGTTCGAGCATGTGTCCTTCGAGCGGCTGGTCTCGGGCCCGGGCATCGAGGTCATCCACCGCGCCCTGCTGCGCCGTGCCGGCCGCCGCGACGAACCGCGCGGCGCGCCCGACATCACGCGCCACGCGCTGGCCGGCACCGACCCGGTGTGCCTTGAAGCCCTGGAGGCCTTCTGCGCGATGCTGGGCACGGTGGCCTCCAACCTGGCGGTAACCTTCGGTGCGATGGGCGGCATCTACATCGGTGGCGGCATCGTGCCCAGGTTGGGCGAGTATTTCGACCGCTCGCCGTTTCGCGCCCGCTTCGAGCAGAAGGGCCGCTTCGGCGAGTACGTGCAGGCCATCCCGACCTACGTGATCACGGCCGAGCAGGCCACCTTCGTCGGCGCTTCCACCATCCTGGCCGAGCAGTTGCGCGGCCTGCAGGGGCATCCGGGCTCGGCCATCCTGGCGCAGATCCAGCGCACGCTGGGCAGCCTGTCGCCGGCCGAGCGACGCGTGGCCGACCATGTGCTGGCGCGCCCGCGCTCGGCGTTGAACGACCCCATCGCCGAGATCGCGCGCGCCGCGCTGGTCAGCCAGCCCACGGTGATCCGTTTCTGCCGCTCGCTCGGCTGCGAGGGCCTGTCGGACTTCAAGCTGCGGCTGGCCTCGGGACTGAGCGCCACGGTGCCGGTGACGCACACCCAGGTGACGGGCGACGATTCGACGCTGGAGATCGGCGTCAAGGTGCTGGGCAATACGGCCTCGGCGATCCTGGCCGCGCGCGATGAACTCAACCGCGAGACCATCGCGCGCGCCATCGAGTTGCTGACCGGAGCCGAGCGCATCGAGATCCATGCCAGCGGCTACTTCGCGCCGGTGGCGCTGGACGCGCAGCTCAAGTTCCTGCGCTTCGGCGTGCCCAGTTCGGTCTGCACCGAGCCCCGCCTGCAGGCGCTCAGCGCCGCCGTGCTGCGGCCGCGTGACGTGCTGGTGATCATCAGCGGCGACGGCCGCCGGCCCGAACTGCTGGAAGCCGCCGACATGGCGCGTTCGCGAGGTGTGGCCGTGGTGGCGATCACCGCACCGCAGTCGCCGCTGGCGCGCAAGGCCGACATCTCGCTGCTCGTCAACCATGCCGAGGACGTGGCCACACAGGTGCCGATGGTCAGCCGCATCCTGCAGCTGCTGGTGATCGACATCCTGGTAGTCGGCGTGGCCATGCGGCGCGGCGCAACGGTGCCAGCGCTGCTGGGCGCCGCTGCCGTGCCGTCAGCAAGTTCCGCTGGCGAGGGTGCGCGTGACGCCGCAGCCACCCCGCCGAGTGCACAACGCACGGGTCCGGGCATCAGCTTGTCCTCACCGCTGGCCAGCCTGACCAGCCACAGCAGATAATCCTCGTCGCAGCCGGGGAGCGTTGCAACGGCGGGGCCCGACGGGCCCGCGCCGCCAGGCCCGGCGCACCGCAGTGCAAGACGCCGCGGCTGTCTTCGGCGCTCACCTGACACAGCCCGGCCGGGCTCGCGGGTGAGCCGCAAGTCTGCCGGGCGCCGACCGACGCCAGCCGGAAGACCGAATGAACACCGATATCCCCACCGCCGCACCGATGCGCCTGTCCGGCCTGGAGCCCGTCACGCTGTCGGACGGCAGCCTGTTCGTCAACATCGGCGAGCGCACCAACGTCACCGGTTCACGCGTGTTCGCCAAGATGATCATCGAGGGCCGCTTCGAGGACGCGCTGGCCGTGGCGCGCCAGCAGGTGGAAAACGGCGCCCAGGTCATCGACATCAACATGGACGAGGCCATGCTCGACAGCGCCGCCGCCATGGAGCGCTTCCTGAAGCTGATCGCCGGCGAGCCGGAAATCGCCCGCGTGCCGATCATGATCGACAGTTCGAAGTGGAGCGTCATCGAAACCGGCCTGAAGTGCATCCAGGGCAAGGGCATCGTCAACTCGATCTCGATGAAGGAAGGCGAGGAAGAATTCCGCCGCCAGGCCAAGCTGGTGCGCCGCTACGGTGCCGCCGCCGTCGTCATGGCCTTCGATGAAAAGGGCCAGGCAGACACCTTCGCGCGCAAGACCGAGATCTGCGCGCGGGCCTATCGCATCCTGGTCGAAGAAGTCGGCTTCCCGGCCGAGGACATCATCTTCGACCCGAACATCTTCGCCATCGCCACCGGCATCGAGGAGCACGACAACTACGCGGTCGACTTCATCAACGCCACCCGCTGGATCAAGCAGAACCTGCCGGGCGCCAAGGTGTCGGGCGGGGTGTCGAACGTGAGCTTCAGCTTCCGCGGCAACGACCCGGTGCGCGAGGCCATCCACACCGTGTTCCTGTATCACGCCATCAAGGCCGGCATGGACATGGGCATCGTCAACGCCGGCATGATGGGCGTCTACGACGACCTGGAGCCGGTGCTGCGCGAGCGTGTCGAAGACGTCGTGCTGAACAGGCGGCCCCGGCTCGCGCCCGGCGAGCCTGACCTGTCCCCCGGTGAAAGGCTGGTGGAAATCGCCGAGACCGCCAAGGGCATGACCAAGGACGACAGCGCCAAGCTGGCCTGGCGCGTGGGCACGGTGGACGAGCGGCTCAGCCATGCGCTGGTGCACGGCATCACCGAGTTCATCACGGTCGACACCGAAGAAGCCTGGGTGGCCATCCAGGCCGCCGGCGGACGGCCGTTGCATGTCATCGAAGGCCCGCTGATGGCCGGCATGAACGTCGTCGGCGACCGCTTCGGCCAAGGCAAGATGTTCCTGCCGCAGGTGGTGAAAAGCGCGCGCGTCATGAAACAGGCGGTGGCGCACCTGCTGCCCTACATCGAGGCCGAGAAGCTCGCGATGGTGGAAGCCGGCGGTGAAGCCAAGGCGAAGGGCAAGATCGTCATCGCCACCGTGAAGGGCGACGTGCACGACATCGGCAAGAACATCGTCACCGTGGTGCTCCAGTGCAACAACTTCGAGGTCGTGAACATGGGCGTGATGGTCGCCTGCCAGGACATCCTGGCGCGCGCCAAGGCCGAAGGCGCCGACCTGATCGGCCTCAGCGGCCTGATCACGCCCAGCCTCGAGGAAATGCAGCACGTGGCCGCCGAGATGCAGCGTGACGACTACTTCCGCAGCCGGAAGATGCCGCTGCTGATCGGCGGGGCCACCACCAGCCGCGTGCACACGGCGGTGAAGATCGCGCCGTTCTATGAAGGCCCGGTCGTCTATGTGCCCGACGCCTCGCGCAGCGTGGGCGTGTGCTCGGAACTGCTGAGCGACGAGCGGGCGGCGAAGTACATCACCGATCTGGAAGCCGACTACGAGCACGTTCGTGTGCTGCACGCCAGCAAGAAGGTGACGCCGCTGGTCAGCCTGGAGGCGGCGCGCGCCAACAAGACGCGCGTCGACTGGGCGGCCTACGTGCCGCCGCGGCCGAAGTTCATCGGCCGCCGTTTCTTCCGCAACTACGACCTTGCCGAACTGGCGCAGAGCATCGACTGGGGTCCGTTCTTCCAGACCTGGGATCTGGCCGGCCCGTTCCCGGCCATCCTGCGCGACGAGGTGGTGGGCGCCGAGGCGGTGCGTGTGTTGAGCGACGGCAAGCGGCTGCTGCAGCGCGCCATCGAAGGGCGCTGGCTGCAGGCCAGCGGCGTCGTCTCGCTGCTGCCGGCCAATACGGTGGACGACGACACGGTCGAGGTCTACACCGACGAGACGCGCACCGAAGTCGCGCTGCGCTGGAGCCCGCTGCGGCTGCAGACGGTGCGGCCGGTGGTCGAAGGCATCAAGCGGCCGAACCGCAGCCTGGCCGACTTCATCGCGCCCAAAGGCGTGGCCGCCGACTACATCGGCCTCTTCGCGGTGACGGCCGGCCTGGGCGTGGAGAAAAAGGAGCGCCAGTTCACCGACGACCACGACGACTACTCGGCCATCATGCTGAAGGCGCTGGCCGACCGCCTGGCCGAGGCCTTTGCGGAACGCCTGCACCAGCGTGTGCGCACGGAACTCTGGGGCTACGCTGCCGACGAAAAGCTGTCGACCGAAGAGATGATCGGCGAGAAGTACCGCGGCATCCGCCCGGCGCCTGGTTATCCGGCCTGCCCCGACCACAGCGTGAAGCGCGCGATGTTCGAGGTGCTGCAGGCCACCGAAATCGGCATGGACCTGACCGACAGCCTGGCCATGACGCCGGCGGCGAGCGTCAGCGGTTTTTACCTGGCGCATCCGGAAGCGACCTACTTCAACGTCGGCCGCATCGGGGAGGACCAACTGAAAGACTGGGCCGCGCGTCAGAATATCCACGCCGACATCGCGCGCCGGCTCCTGGCGCCGGCGCTGGGGTAGTTCAGGCTCAGAGGCTGAGAGTTCTTCGAGCGTGAGCGAGCAGCGCGTCAAAGGGCGTCCGATGTAGGCGCAAAGCCCAGCCATAGCTCGGGCTATGGCGAGCATTTGCAACGACGAGCGGGCGTCTTTTGGCGTGATGAGTGCGCATGATCGAAAGACTCTCAGCCTCTCAGGTGGCGAGTGCACGCTGCAACTGCAGCGCTTCCGCAGGGCTGATCAAGTGGCGAGCGCGCGCTGCAACTGCAGCGCTTCGGCCACGTGCGCCACCGTCACCCGCTCGGCGCCGGCGAGGTCGGCGATGCTGCGTGCCACCTTCAGCGTGCGGTGGAGCCGGCGGCCCGACCAGCCCAGCCGCTCGGCGGCGGTCTGCAGGAACCTGGCCGTGGCCCCGTCGAGCGCGCAGACCTCGTCGATGATGGCCGGCTCCAGCATCGCGTTCGGCCGGCCCTGGCGCCGCATCTGCCGCTCGCGCGCGGCCGCCACGCGTGCGGCCACGAGCTGCGTCGTCTCGCCATCCGGCAAGGCCATCAGTTCGGCCGGGCGCACCGCCAGCACCTCGATCTGCAGGTCGATGCGGTCGAGCAGCGGGCCCGACAGCCGGCCCTGGTAACGCGCCACCGCCTCCGGCGTGCAACGGCAGGCGCGGCCGGTGGCGGCAAAGGCGCCGAGGTAACCGCAAGGGCAGGGGTTCATCGCCGCCAGCAACTGAAAGCGCGCCGGGAACTGCGCCTGCCGGGCGGCGCGCGAGATGGTGATGCGGCCGCTTTCCAGCGGCTCGCGCAGCGCTTCCAGCGCGGCGCGCGGGAACTCCGGGGTCTCGTCAAGGAACAGCACGCCGCCGTGGGCAAGCGAGATTTCTCCAGGCCGCGGTGGCGAGCCGCCGCCCACCAGCGCCACCGCGCTGGCCGTGTGGTGCGGTGAGCGCAGCGGGCGCTGGCCGAAGCCGGTGGCGTCGCCTTCCAAACGCGCCAGCCCCAGCCCCAGCCCATGCAGCGCCGCGCTGGCCAGCGCCTCGTCTTCGTCCATCGCCGGCAGCAGGCCGGGCAGGCGCACGGCCAGCATCGATTTGCCGGTGCCCGGCGGGCCGACCAGCAGCAGGCTGTGCGCGCCGGCCGCGGCGATCTCCAGCGCCCGCTTGGCGCCGGCCTGGCCCTTGACGTCGCGCAGATCCGGCCCGGGCGGCGACGGCTGGCGCGGCGGGGCTTCGGCGCGTGGCAGCGGCACAGCGGCGTCTCCGGGCAGCAGCGACTGCACCACCTCGGTCAGGTGGCGCGCGCTGCGGATGTCCAGGCCCGTCACCTGTGCGGCAGCGCTGGCGCTCTCGGCGGGCAGCACCAGCGCGCGGGCGCTGCCGCCCCGTCGCATCGACACCTTGACCGCCAGCGCCATGGCCAGCGCGCCACGCACCGGGCGCAGTTCGCCGGCCAATGACAATTCACCGGCGAACTCGGTGCCGGCCAGCGCGGCCGGCTCGATGGTGCCGGCGGCGGCGAGGATGCCGAGCGCGATCGGAAGGTCGAAACGGCCCGACTCCTTGGGCAGGTCGGCCGGTGCCAGGTTGACGGTGATGCGCTTGTTGTGCGGGAAGGAAAAACCGCTCTGCTGCAGCGCGGCGCGCACGCGTTCACGCGACTCCTTCACCTCGGTGTCGGCCAGGCCCACCAGCGTGAAGCTGGGCAGGCCGTTGGCCAGTTGCACCTCGACGAACACCTCATGCGCTTCCATCCCGTCGAGCGCCCGGCTGACCACGACCGCCAAGGACATCGGTTTCGCTCCCGCAACAAGGGCTCACCGGTGGCACCGGCCCGGCCCGAGCCGATTGTGCCCGGCGCTTCGGGGGGCTGGCGGCGTCGCTTTACGCCCACACTTGGTGCATTTCGTCCGGGTTCACCGAGTTGGTGCGATTTTTCAGCCATTGCGCGTGCCATGCGCGTCTTGATGGCGCGGCGCCGCGGGTGAGCGGCGTGGCACAGAAGCTGCAATCCCTGGCTTGAAACAAGGCAGGGCAGCCAAAGCAGGACGGCAGCTCTGGCGCTCCCGGACTTAGCGTCCTGCACCCATTCAACCACGGAGATTCCCCATGAAGATGGTGACCGCCATCGTCAAGCCTTTCAAGCTTGATGAAGTGCGTGAGGCCCTGAGCGGCATAGGCGTTCAAGGCATCACGGTGACCGAAGTCAAAGGCTTCGGCCGCCAGAAGGGCCACACCGAGCTGTATCGAGGTGCGGAATACGTGGTCGACTTCCTGCCCAAGGTGAAGATCGAAGCCGCCGTCGACGATGCCATCGTCGACCGCGTCATCGAAGCCATCGAAGCCGCAGCCCGCACCGGCAAGATCGGCGACGGCAAGATCTTCGTCACCACGCTGGAGCAGGTGGTGCGCATTCGTACCGGCGAGACCGGCACAGACGCCCTGTAGAGCTCACGAGAAAAGAGACGACCATCATGAGAAAGCTGATCACCATCCTCGCCCTGGGCCTCGCGGCCCTGGGCTTCAGCGGGGGCACGTTCGCGCAAGACGCGGCGGCGTCCGCTGCTGCCGCGTCGGCGCCCATGGCCGAAGCCGCGGCTCCGGCACCTGCCGCCGCAGACGCACCGGCCGAAGCCGCATCGGCCGCCGCCGCACCCGCGCCGGTGCCCAACAAGGGCGACACCGCCTTCATGACCATCGCCACCGCGCTGGTCATCCTGATGACGATCCCCGGATTGGCGCTTTTCTACGGCGGCCTGGTGCGCAGCAAGAACATGCTGTCGGTGCTGATGCAGGTCTTCATGGTCTTCTCGCTGATCTCGGTGCTGTGGGTCGTCTACGGCTACAGCCTGGCCTTCACCGCCGGCAACCCGTTCTTCGGCACGCTCGACAAGCTGTTCCTGAAGGGCGTGACGCCGGACTCCATCGCCGCCACCTTCAGCAAGGGCGTCTACATCCCCGAACTGACCTTCATCTCCTTCCAGGGCACCTTCGCCGCCATCACCGTGGCGCTGATCGTGGGCGCCTTCGCCGAACGCATCAAGTTCTCTGCCGTTCTGCTTTTCGCGGTGCTGTGGTTCACCTTCAGCTACATCCCGGTCGCCCACATGGTCTGGTACTGGGATGGCCCTGATGCCATCACCGACGCCAAGTCGCTGGAGGCGGTCACCGCCAACGCCGGCTTCATGTGGGCCAAAGGCGCGCTCGACTTTGCCGGTGGCACGGTGGTGCACATCAACGCGGCGGTGGCTGGCCTGGTCGGTGCCTACCTGATCGGCAAGCGCATCGGCTACGGCAAGGAGTCGATGGCGCCGCACAGCCTGACGCTGACGATGGTCGGTGCCGCGATGCTGTGGGTGGGCTGGTTCGGTTTCAACGCCGGCTCCAACCTCGAAGCCAACGGCGTCGCCGCCCTGGCCTTCCTGAACACCGTGGTTGCCGCCGCGGCCGCCACGCTGTCATGGGCGGCTGCCGAAGCGCTGATGAAGGGCAAAGCCTCGATGCTCGGCGCCGCCTCCGGCGCGGTTTCCGGCCTCGTCGCCATCACGCCGGCCTGCGGCTTCGTCGGTGTCGGCGGTGCGCTGGTCATCGGTCTCCTGGCCGGCGTGATCTGCCTGTGGGGCGTGAACGGCCTGAAGCGCCTGCTCGGCGCCGACGACTCGCTCGACGTCTTCGGCGTGCACGGTGTCGGTGGCATCCTGGGTGCGCTGCTGACCGGCGTGTTCGCCAGCCCCAGTCTGGGCGGCCTGGGTGCCTGCGACTACATCGAGAACAAGTGCGGCGTGTTCCCCGGCATTGCGGCGCAAGTCTGGATCCAGGCGCAGGGTGTGATCTACACGGTCCTGATCTCCGCCGTGGTGGCCTTCATCGCCTACAAGATCGTCGACATGACGGTGGGCCTGCGGGTGCCGGAAGACGAAGAGCGCGAAGGCCTCGACATCAGCTCGCACGGCGAGACGGCTTACAACAAGTAAGCAGTCGGCCGCCCTTCGCGTCTGCGGCGTAAGGCCACCTTCGGGTGGTCTTTTTGCCGGGCTCCTCCCTGTCACAGCGCCCTGCGGCCGAACCTTTGATCCTGGGTTCAAACCGCCGGCGTGGTGCCCGCGCGCGCCGCCAGTTCCGCCCGCATCTTCTTCAGCCGTTCGCGCGGGTCACCCTTGGCCACAGCCTCGTCGAGCTTCATCTCGGCGATGAAACGGCTGGGCACGCCGGCCACCGTCTCGCGGTTCTTCTTGCGCCGGCGCAGCGTGCTCACCACCAGCGTGCTGCGGGCGCGCGTGATGCCGACATACATCAGCCGGCGCTCTTCCTCGATGCGATCGGCGCTCATTTCTTCCTGGTCACTTCTGAACGGCAGCAGGCCTTCGTTGACGCTGGCCATCACCACATGCGGCCATTCCAGGCCCTTTGCGGCGTGCAGGGTGGACAGGGTGACGACGTCAGGCTCGTCGCTGCGGTCGGCCAGGCTGATGATCACGCTGATGGTCTGCGCCACCTGCAGCACGGTCTGCGTCTCGGCGTCGCCGGGGCTGCCGTCGGCGCCCACACCGCCGCCGCAGCGGCGCGCGATCCAGTCGACGAAGTCGAGCACGTTGCCCCAGCGTGAGGCGGCCAATTTCTCGCTGTCTTCACCGTCCTGCAGGTGCTGCTCGTAGCCGATGTCCTGCAGCCAGCCCATCAGCACGGCGCGCGCGTCGTCCGTGCCCTCGGTGTGGCGGGCACGCTCCTCCAGTTGATTCACCGTGCGGCCGAAGTCGTGCAGCCCCTCGATCGCCTTGCCTTTCAACGCCGTGCCCAGGCTGGGCGAGAAGAGTGCCTCGAACATGCTCAGCTTCCACTGGGCGGCGAACTCGCCCAGCGCGCCCAGCGTCTGGTGCCCGATGCCGCGTTTGGGCGTGGTGACGGCGCGCAGGAAAGCCGGGTCGTCGTCCTGGTTGACCAGCAGGCGCAGCCAGGCGCAGAGGTCCTTGATCTCGGCGCGGTCGAAGTAACTCTGGCCGCCCGACACCTTGTACGGAATCTGCGCGCCGCGCAGTTTCTGTTCGAACAACCTGGCCTGGTGGTTGGCGCGGTAGAGCACCGCGAAGTCGCTGAACTTCACCTCGCCGCCGGCCCGTGAATCGGCCAGCGCCACATGGCCAGAGCGCAGCGCCTGGATGCGCGAAACCACGCGCTCGGCCTCGTGTTCCTCGCCGTCGCATTCGAGCACGCGCACCGGTTCGCCGTCGCCGAACTCGCTCCACAACTTTTTCTCGAAGATCTTCGGGTTCTTCGCGATCACTGCGTTGGCCGCCTGCAGGATGTGGCCGGTGGAACGGTAGTTCTGCTCCAGCGTGATGACCTTCAGGTTCGGGAAATCCTGCGGCAGCCGCTTCAGGTTCTCGATGGTGGCGCCGCGCCAGCCGTAGATGCTCTGGTCGTCGTCGCCCACGGCGGTGAACATGCCGCGCCGCTCCTCGTCTTCATGCATCACCAGCGCCTTCAGCAATTCGTACTGCACGGCGTTGGTGTCCTGCACCTCGTCGACGAGCACGTGGCGGAAGGTGTTCTGCCACTTCGCACGCACCTCGGGCGCTTGCTGCAGCAGTTTCAGCGGCAGGCCGATCAGGTCGTCGAAATCGACCGCCTGGTAGGCGGAGAGGCGATCCTGGTAGAGGCGCATGACACGCGCTGCCACACGTTCGTCGTCGTCGGTGGCGGCATGCTCGGCGGCGTCGGCGTCCAGGCCCTGGTTCTTCCACAAGCTGATGGTCCATTGCCAGCGGCGCGCCACGGCGTTGTCGGTGCAACTGCCGGCGTCGCGCAGCACGCCCAGCACGTCGTCGCTGTCGAGGATGGAAAACCGCTGCTTCAGCCCGATGTGGGTGCCGTCGCTGCGCAGCAGGCGCACGCCCAGCGAATGGAAGGTGCTGACCACCAGTTCCTTGGCCGCCCGTCCGCCGACCAGGCTGCGCGCGCGCTCACGCATTTCGGCGGCGGCCTTGTTGGTGAAGGTGATGGCGGCGATCTGTTTCGGCGCCAGCCCGGCCTGCAGCAGGCGCGCGATCTTCTGCACGATGACGCGTGTCTTGCCCGAGCCGGCGCCGGCCAGCACCAGGCAGGGGCCAGACAGGTGATGCACGGCCGCAAGCTGGGCGGGGTTGAGCGTGTCGGCCATGGAACTTGAAGGGCTGGGAGGCTGAGAGCTGAGGATCATAGCCACCGGCCCCGGCCGTCCGCGTGCCGGCGAGCGCTTGCGATACTCGGGGCCGCATGCAGGCCATTCTTGCCGTCACCGTCCCGTTTTTCATCCTCGTGCTCGGCGGCTACCTGGCGGCGCGCCGCCATGTGCTGCCGGAAAGCGCGATACCGGGGCTGAACGCCTTCGTGCTGTACTTCGCGCTGCCCTGCCTGCTGTTCCGCTTCGGCAACAGCACCCCGCTGCTCGAACTGCTGAACCCGGTCGTGCTGGGCGTCTACCTGCTGGCCGCGTTGCTGATCGTCTTTTTCACCATCGCCACGACGCTGAGCGAGCGGGTTCACTTGAAAGACGCCGCCTTCGGCGCGCTGGTGGCCGCATTCCCCAACACCGGCTTCATGGGCGTGCCGCTGCTCGCGGCCCTGCTCGGCCCGGCGGCGGCCGGCCCGGTCATCTGCGGCATGTTGGCCGACCTGTTCATCACCAGTTCGCTGTGCATCGCGCTGGCGCAGGCGCATGACGCTTCTGGCCACGGCGCGCGCACCGCCGCGCTGCGTGCACTTCGCGGCGCGCTGTCGAACCCGCTGCCCTGGTCGATCGCGCTCGGTGCATTGTTCCTGGCCACCGACGTGCAGCTGACGGGACCGGTGGCGGTGGTGGTGCGCATGCTGGCCGACGCCGCCACGCCGGTGGCTCTGTTCACCATCGGCGCTGTGCTCTGGCGTGCCGGCCAGCATGTGAAGACTGCGCCTGAAGGCGGCACTGCGCGCACGCCGCTGGCCGACTACCTGCCGGTGGCGCTGATCAAGCTCTTTCTGCACCCGCTGCTGGTGCTGGTGCTGGCGCTGGCGGCACATGCGCTGGGCCTGCCGCTGACGGCCTTTCAGATCACCGTGCTGACACTGGCCGCGGCGCTGCCCAGCGCCAGCAACGTCTCGCTGCTGGCCGAGCGCTACGGCGCCGACAACGGCCGCGTGGCGCGCATCATCATGACGAGCACGGTGATGGCCTTCGCCACCTTTCCGGCGCTGGCCTGGCTGTTCGGCGTGCGGCCGGCGGGCTGATCAGGCGTGCCGGTGTTTCAGGCCAGCGTCATCAGCTCCGCGGCCAGTTCCAGCGGCATGTCGACCATGACGTCGTGGCTGCTCGGCAGGGAAGTCACGCGCCAGCCGGGCTGGCCTTCGAGCCTGGCGGCGAAGTGGCGGAACGGGCTCGGATCCCAGCCGTCGGCCAGGATGTACAGGCGCTGCGCCACGGCGGCGCCGGCGCCCGTCAGCAGGATCGGCATCTCGAACGTGGCGAGTGCCTGCGGCACGCAGCGGCGGTCGACCCAATCGCGGTTGTCGGCCCTGACGTTGAAACCCTCGGCCGGAATCGGCGACATGAGCCCGCTGCGGCCTTCCAGTGCGCTGCCGCGAAAGGCGCCGAGGAAACCCGCCGCCACCTCCGCCGGCAGCGCCAACGGCAGCAGGTCGGTGACGGACTGGCCGTTTTCGGGCAAGAAGGCGTCCAGATAGACCAGCGCCTTGATGCGCGACGGCAGGCGGTCGGCCACGCCGGTGATCACCATGCCGCCGTACGAGTGCCCGCAAAGGACGACGCTCGACAGTTCTTCGGCCTCGATGCAGCCGCAGACGTCCCGAATGTGGGTTTCGAGCGTGATGTGCTCGCTGCCCTGGTGCGCGCGCTCGCCCATGCCGGTGTGGGTGGGCGTGAACACCTCGTGGCCGGCGGCGCGCAGTGCGCGCGCGGTCTCGCGGTAACACCAGCCGCCATGCCAGGCGCCATGAACCAGTACGAAAGTTGCCATCGTTTGTCTCCGGGTGGTTTGCTTTTCGGTCTGCGCACCCTACGAAACTGGCGCTGCGGTGTAAAGCAGGGACAACACGGCAAAGCGGGGCATGGGCCGCGGGGTCGCGGCGGGCCTGCCTGGTGCCGGCAAGCTCCGCCCGTGGCGGGACTCAGGCGGCGACGGCGTCCGCCAGCACGACTTCAGGCAGCAGCGCGGCGGCCGGCGAGGTCTGGAGCAGCATGCCGAACAGGTTCTTCGGGTCGGCCGTGCGCGGGATCAGGTCGATGATCTCGCCGATGCCGAGTTCGGCCGCCGTGTCGCGCATGAAGCACAGCGCCGAGTAGTCCTCCAGCGCGAAGCCCACCGAGTCGAACACGGTGACCTGTTCATCGTTCAACCGGCCCGGCGCCGTGCCGGCGAGCACCCGCCAGAGTTCGGTGACGGGGAAGTCGGCCGGCATCTGCTGGATGTCGCCCTCGACCCGGCTCTGCGGTTCGTATTCGACGAAGACCGCGGCGCCCGAAAGCACCTCTGGGTGCAACTCGGTCTTGCCCGGGCAGTCGCCGCCGACGCCGTTGATGTGCATGCCGGCTTCGATCATCTCGGGCGTGATGATGGTGGCGTTGCTCTTGTCGGCCGTCACGGTGGTGACGATGTCTGCGCCGCGCACCGCCTCGGCGATGCTCGTGCAGACGCGCAGCGTCATGCCCTCGCCGGCCAGATTGGCCAGCAGCTTGGCGGTGGCGGCGGCGTCGGTGTCGAACAGCCGCAGTTCACGAATGCCGAGCAGGTCACGGAAGGCCAGCGCCTGGAATTCGCTCTGCGCTCCGTTGCCGATCAGCGCCATGCTTCGGCTGCCCGGGCGCGCCAGCGCGCGCGCGGCCACCGCCGACATGGCGGCAGTGCGGATCGCGGTGGTCAGCGTCAGCTCGCTCAGCAGGCGCGGGGTGCCGGTATCGACATCGGCCAGCACGCCGAAGGCCATCACCGTGGGCAGGCCGTCGCGGGTGTTTTTCGGGTGGCCGTTGACGTACTTGAAGGCGAAATGCTCGGCGTCGGCGATCGGCATCAGTTCGATCACGCCGTGCTCCGAATGGCTGGCCAGCCGGGCGCTCTTGTCAAATTCGTTCCAGCGCAGGAAGTCGGCTTCGATGCGTGCGGCCACGCCGCCAAAGCAGGCCGGCAGACCCTTGCGCTGCACAAGGCGGACCATGTCGGGGGCGCTGAGGTAGACGGTGGTAGGCAGGCGGCTGTGATGCATGGCGAGAAACTCCGTTGGGTTGCACGCAGTTTCTTCGAATCGGACGCCAATCAAAAGAGCAAAAAATGATCAATATAGTTCAGAAAAATGTCATAAGGACAATCTTGGTTGTCATTTTGAAATTTCATCAATCGTCTGGCGAGACGGCATGCTCGCGGTGACGTTCCCGGGCTCATGCGTTCGTTGTCCGAGTTCGCAAGGCAGAATGTGCCGCAGGAATACCGATTCATAGGGAGTTGCGGGATGTTCCAGTCACAGGGCCTGCGGGCTGCCATTGTCGACCTCGACGGCACGATGATCGACACCGTCGGCGACTTCGAAGCCGCGCTGGCGCTGGCGCTGGCCGACGTCGGCTATCCGCCGGTCCTCCGCGCCTTCATCTCGCGCACCGTCGGCAAGGGCTCGGAGTACCTGCTGGCGCGCACCCTCGAAAAGGTGGGCGCGCCCGCCGATCTTTACGAGGCCACCTGGTCGCGGTACCAGCACCACTACGAGGCGATCAATGGCAGCTGCTCCGCCGTCTTCCCGGGTGTGACCGAAGGCCTGCAGGCGATGCAGGCGATGGGCCTGAAGTTGGCCTGCCTGACCAACAAGCCTGCGGCGTTCGCGCGGCCGCTGCTGGCGCAGAAAGGCCTGGCCGGCTTTTTCGACATCGTTTTCGGGGGTGATGCCTTCGAGCACAAAAAACCTCACCCGATGCCGCTGCTGAAGACCTGTGAGGCGCTGGGCGCGTTGCCGGCGCACACGCTGATGGTCGGCGACTCCAGCAACGACGCGCAGGCCGCGCGTGCCGCCGGCTGCCCGGTGGTGTTGGTGAGTTACGGGTACAACCACGGCCTGCCGGCGTCCAGCGCCTCGCCCGACGCGGTGGTCGACCGCCTCGACGACTTGGCCGCGCTGCTGGCGCGGCGCTGAATGTCGGCCTGACTGCTGCAAGCCGGCTGCTAAACTTCTTTCCATGCTCACGCCCCAGCTTTCGACGTCAGGTCGCCCCGACCGGGGAGCTTGGCCCTGGCGTCGCTCGCCACGTCCTGCCTGACCCGCGTGTCAGGCCCTGTCGCCGGGCGCCCAGCCGCCCGACCACCGTTGTGACGCAGCCCGGATTGTTCTCATTCAACTGAGGCCCGCGCTGCAAAAGGGCTTCAAAGTGATCACCGAACTGGAATTCAAGAGCCTCAGCGCGCAAGGCTACAACCGCATTCCGCTGATGGCGGAGGCATTCGCCGACCTGGAGACGCCGCTCTCTCTCTACCTCAAGCTGGCCGGCGGCAGCCGCCACAGCTTCCTGCTCGAATCGGTGGTGGGCGGCGAACGCTTCGGCCGCTATTCCTTCATCGGTCTGCCGGCGCACACTTTGCTGCGCTCGCGCGCCTTCCACACCGAGGTGGTGACCGACGGCAACGTGATCGAGACCTTCGAAGGCAATCCGCTCGACTTCATCGCCGGCTATCAGAAGCGCTTCAAGGTCGCGCTGCGACCCGGGCTGCCGCGTTTTTGCGGCGGGCTGGCCGGCTATTTCGGTTACGACGCGGTGCGCTACATCGAGCCGAAGCTGGCCGCCTCCTGGAAAGACGGCGGCATCGACACCCCCGACATCCTGCTGCTGCAGACCGAGGAACTGGCCGTCATCGACAACCTCTCGGGCCGGCTCTACCTCATCGTCTACGCCGACCCTTCGCGGCCGGAGGCCTGGTTCCACGCCAAACGGCGTTTGTCGGAACTGGCCGACAAGCTGAAGTTCAGCGTGACCGCGCCGCCGGTCAAGCGCGGGCCGTCCTACGCGGTGGAGCGTGAATTCGAGAAGGCCGACTACCTGGCGGCCGTGGCCGTGGCCAAGGAATACATCGCCGCCGGCGACATGATGCAAGTGCAGATCGGCCAGCGGCTGAAGAAGCGCTACACCGAAAGCCCGCTCAGCCTGTACCGCGCGCTTCGCTCGCTGAACCCATCGCCGTACATGTACTTCTATGACATGGGCGGATTCCAGATCGTCGGCGCCAGCCCCGAAATCCTGGTGCGTCAGGAGCACACGCCCGAGGGCGACAAGGTGACCATCCGCCCGCTGGCGGGCACGCGCCCTCGCGGTGCCTCACCCGAGCGCGACAAGGCACTGGAAGCCGAGCTCTCGGCCGACCCGAAGGAGCGCGCTGAACACCTGATGCTGATCGACCTGGCGCGCAACGACATCGGCCGCATCGCGAAGACCGGCAGCGTAAAGGTGACAGAGGCCTTCGTCGTCGAGCGTTATTCGCATGTGATGCACCTGGTCAGCAACGTCGAGGGCCTGCTGCAGGACGGCATGAGCAGCCTGGACGTGCTGCGCGCCACCTTCCCGGCCGGCACACTGACCGGTGCGCCGAAGATCCGCGCGATGGAGATCATCGACGAGCTGGAACCCGTCAAGCGCGGCATCTACGGCGGGGCCTGCGGCTACCTGAGTTTTGCCGGTGACATGGACGTGGCCATCGCCATCCGCACCGGCATCGTCATGAACAACACGCTGTACGTGCAGGCGGCGGCCGGCATCGTGGCCGACTCGGTGGCCGAGCTGGAATGGCAGGAAACCGAAGCCAAGGCGAGGGCGCTGATCCGCGCCGCCGAACTGGTCGAAGAAGGCTTTTGACGCCGTCGGAGCCGTCAACCTGCCGCACCCCGCTTGAAACACCTCTCACCTCACACCTCACACCTCACACCTCACTCAACCGCAACTCCACATGACTCTGAAGATCGGCCGCAACGAACCCTGCACGTGCGGCAGCGGCAAAAAATACAAGCAGTGCTGCGGCAAGCCTGCGGCGGCACCCGAGGTATCGCCTGATTCGACCGATGGCGCGGTCGAGCGCGCCGTGGCCTGGTTGGCCGTGCAGCACCGCAAGGCCTTTGTCGCTGCGCTTGAAGAAGAGATCGACTCGACGGTGCTGGCCTGTTTCGATGAGGACGAAGAAGCCGCTGACGCGGCGATGGCGAGCATAGAGCTCGAATTGTGGCAGCAGATCCAGCTCAACCTGACCGAGTCGCTGCTGGCCGTGGGCGACATCATCGTCGAGGGCGAGTACCGGCGGGTGTCGGAGTTGCTGCTGGGGCGGCACGGGCCGCTGCTGACGGTGGGCCAGCGCGGCTGGCTGGCACAACTGGCGGAAAAGCCGCTGCGCCTGTATGACATCACCGATGTCGTGCCGGGCAGCGGCATGACGCTGTGCGATGCGCTCGATGTGGAGCAACCGCCCATCGTCGTCACCGAGCACTCGGCCAGCCGGGGAGTGCGTCCGGGCCAGCAGATCGGCGCTCGCGTCATGGCGGTGGCCGGGCATTGTGAATTTTCGGCTGCGATCTATCCGTTTTCGATGATGAGCGGGCGCGCGGTCCTTGAAGATCTGCGTGGCATGCTGGCCCAGCCCAGCCCGCATGACGCGGACAACGTATTGATGGTCGAGTACATGATCATCAGTGGTTGGCTGACGCAGCACCTGCGGCCGGCGCCATTGCCGCAACTGGTGCACGCGACCAGTGGTGAGGCGCTGCTGTTCATCAGCGACCACTTCGAGGTGCTGGACTGGGACGCCCTGGCCGGCGCCTTGGCGGCGTTGCCTGATGTCGAGGGCAGCCTCGAGGCCGGCTGGGACCGTCTGTACGTGGGCGCTGACGGCCAGACCCGTACGCTGGCGACCGTGGCGCCGCAGCCAGACGGCCAACGCGTCTCGTTGCTGACGAAGACGGCGGGACTGGCCGACAGCGGGCGCCTGTGGTTCGAAGGGCTGGCCGGCGACGCGGTGAGGTTTCTCCTGCGCGAAGTTTCCGACCCGCGTGGCGTGCTGGGCAGCGCCGATGTTCCGGGTGCCAGCGTGGTCCCGGCGCCGAGCCTGCCCGCCGACATGGACCCGAAAGCGCTGGAGGATGCGATCGAAGCCATCATCAAGCGCAAGTATGCAAATTGGGCCGACGAGCCTGTGCCCGCCCTGAACGGCCAGACGCCGCGCCAGGCCCTGGCCGGCCCGGCCGGGCCGGAGCGTGTCAAAGGCCTGCTTCGCTCATACCAGATCGGCGAACAGCGCATGGCGGAAATGCAGGGACGGCGCGAGATTTCCTACCAGTTCCTCTGGGAAGAACTTGGCCTGGTGCGCTGAGAGTTCCGGGACAGATCGGGACAGGCATGACCGCACACAGCAAGCTCCTCATCGTTGCCGCCGCCGACGTTCCCCTGACGCCGGCGCAGCGCAAGTTCAACCAGCTGGTGCGCAAGATCGGCGAGGCGCGCGGTGAACTGCTGGCCTGGCAGGAGCAGGCGCCGCTGTTCGCGCAGGCGCATGCCCGGCGCGTGCGCCCCTTGCTGAAGGATCTGGCCGGCTGCCGGCACGCGGTGGTGGTCAAGCTCGACGCCCTGCTGGCCCAGGGCCGCTGGACGAAGGCCGAATGCGCCACCATGCGCGGCATGGTCTGCGAGGTGGCCGCCATGCTCATCGAGGATGAGGCCACCGAGGACGCCGTGGCCGCCGAGCTCAAGGCACTGCACGACAAACATGCCCAGACTGACTTCGACACCGGCAACCGCGCCGCCATGGCGGCGATGAAGAGCCTGTTCGAGACCATGTCCGGCGTGCCGCTGGGCGATGACGACTTCGAGTCCGAAAAGGAGTTGATCAGCCGCGCCCGTGAGCGTCTGCACGCCAGCCGAGACGGCGCCGCTCCGGCCGAGCCGCCGCGTGGCAAACGGCAGACGGCGCAGCAGCGTCGCCGCGAAGCCGAGGCGCAGCAGGCGACGAAATCCGTGCGCGACGTGTTTCGCAAGCTGGTCAGCGCGCTGCACCCCGACCGGGCGAGCGACGCCGCCGACCTGGCCGAGCGCACCGTGCTCATGCAACGCGTCAACCGCGCCTACGAGAGCCAGGACTTGCTGGCCCTGTTCGCGCTGCAGCTCGAAATCGAGCAGGTCGACGCCGCCCATCTGGCGCAGGCCACCGTGGAGCGGGCGCACCACTACAACCAGGTGCTGGCAGCACAGCTGCGCGAGTTGAAGGCCGAGGTCGAGGCGCGCGAAATCGCTTTCTGCGTGGACTTCGGCATCGACATCGAGTTGCGCTTGCAGCCCCACAGGTTGGGCAAATTGCTGGATCAGCAGCATGCTGAGCTGGCCGCGGCGCTGGCCGAGGCGAGGCTCGACTTGCGCCGCCTCGACGACCCGGCCGGCGCCAGGCGCTGGCTGAAACGAATGCGCCAGGAACAGCGGGCGTTTGACGATGAATGCCCGTTCTGACCACGCTCCGAGGGCAGCCATAATGAATCGCGCATTCGGCAATCCATCCTCTCCAGCGGCACGCTTCGCCTCGCGTTCGCGTTGGCCATCAACCTGATCGGGCCTTGGCGCCCGCTCGTTCACTAACTTCGGGCACCCAATTCCCCGCGCTAAGCGTGTCGCGACGGCTCCGCCGGGGACAGGGCAGGCGGAGAAGAATGCGGGAATGGAATTCGGGTAGCGAAAAGACGCCCGATCAAGTCAACAGGACAGAGCTCACATGCTGCTGATGATCGACAACTACGACAGCTTCACCTTCAACCTGGTACAGTATTTCGGCGAGTTGGGCGAAGAAGTGAGGGTGTTCCGCAACGACCAGATCACCGTCGAGGGCATCGGTGAATTGCGGCCCGACCGGCTGGTGTTGTCGCCCGGCCCGCGCTCGCCGGCCGACGCGGGTGTCTGCATCGCCGCCATTCGCCACTTCACCGGCAGGCTGCCCGTGCTCGGCGTGTGCCTGGGCCACCAGGCCATCGGCGAGGCGCTCGGCGGCCGTGTGGTGCGCGCGCAGGTGCAGATGCACGGCAAGGCCAGCACCGTCCGCACCGACGGCAAGGGGGTCTATCTTGGCCTGCCAGAGTGTTTCAGCGTGATCCGCTATCACTCGCTGGCCATCGACCGTGACACGCTGCCGGCGGCGCTGGAAGTGACCTCGACCACGGACGACGGCGAGATCATGGGCGTGCGCCACCGCGAACTGGCGGCCACCGACACGCCGCTGGAGGGCGTGCAGTTCCACCCCGAGTCGATCCTCAGCGAGCATGGCCATGCGATGCTGGCCAACTTCCTGCGAATGGGAAACAGACCATGATCGACCTGCGCAGCGACACGGTGACGAAGCCCACGGCCGCGATGCGCGCCGCGATGGCTGCCGCCGAGGTCGGTGACGACGTTTTCGGCGATGACCCGACGGTGAATGCGCTGCAGCAGCGCATTGCCGCCATGCTGGGTTTCGAGGACGCGCTCTTCGTGCCGAGCGGCACGCAGAGCAACCTGTGCGCGCTGATGGCGCATTGCCAGCGCGGTGACGAATACATCGTCGGCCAGATGGCGCACACCTACCGCTGGGAAGGCGGCGGAGCGGCGGTGCTGGGCAGCATCCAGCCGCAGCCGCTGGCGCAGTTGGCCGACGGCAGCATCCCGCTGGCCGACATCGAAGCCAACATCAAGCCTGACGACGCCCACTTCGCGCGCAGCCGGCTGCTGACGCTGGAGAACACCTGGGGCGGCCAGGTGCTGCCGCTGGACTACATCGAGGCCGCCACCGCGCTGGCGCGGCGGCGCGGGCTGGCCACACACCTTGACGGCGCGCGCCTGTTCAATGCGGCGGTGGCAAGTTCCGGCGCGCACGGTGGCACGCGAGCCGCCGCCAGGCGCATCGCCAGCCACTTCGACAGCGTCTCGGTGTGCTTCAGCAAGGGCCTGGGCGCCCCGGTGGGCTCGGCGCTCTGCGGCAGCAAGGAGTTCATCGCGCGGGCCCACCGCATCCGCAAGATGCTCGGCGGCGGCCTGCGCCAATCCGGCGTTCTGGCCGCGGCCGTAAACCACGCGCTGGACCATCACATCGACCGGCTCGACGAGGATCACGCCAACGCAAGGCGGCTCGCCGAAGGCCTGCAGGGGCTGGCCGGCGTGACGGTACAGACGCCGCAGACAAACATCCTGTTCGTCGACCTGTCGGCTGACAAGGCCGTGGGCGTCGTCGAGCGTCTGCGCCACGCCGGCGTGCTGTGCACCGGCCTGTACCGGCTGCGTTTCGTCACCCACCTCGACGTGTCTGCCGAGGATACCGAACGCGCCATCCACATCCTGCGCGAACACCTCTGAGGGGAAAAACCATGACGATCACCAACAGCGAAGCGCTGACCCGCATCATCGAAGGCCGTGAAATCTTCCACGACGAGATGCTGGCGC
>Ga0209181_10001060_pt1 | contig 49086 bp, 51 predicted proteins | sample MAT05_FD_187208 | JGI IMG/M metagenome (GOLD analysis project Ga0209181, IMG submission 187208) | Freshwater microbial communities from Lake Fryxell liftoff mats and glacier meltwater in Antarctica - MAT-05 (SPAdes) (version 2) | ecosystem: Environmental > Aquatic > Freshwater > Ice > Liftoff... | reverse complement strand
TCTGCATCGTGCGGGTCAGAACGGATGCGCGGCCCTGCTCCCTGAATGCCGGCAAAATCGCCACCTTCAGGCGTCGCGATGGGGCACGATGGGGGCTGAGTGGGGCAGGTATAATTCGTCTTTCGTCGCTTACACACCTTGCATCACGTCACCATGCCCGAAGTCCTCAAGTTGCGCGGCGGCGCCGCGTTCTCTGCCAGCCGTCTTTCCCGTCTCACCGCTTCTGCGCAGACCGCGCTACCCAAGCTCAAGCGCCTTGCCGCCGAACACTGGTATTTCGTCGAGCTGAATGCGCCGCTCACCGCGGCCGAACTGGCGCGTTTGAAGGATTTGCTGGGTGCGCATGCCGCAGGTGATCCGCCCAGCGGGACGCTGATCTTGATCACGCCGCGTTTGGGGACCATCTCGCCGTGGTCGTCGAAGGCCACGGAGATCGCCAGCCAGTGCGGCTTTGCAAGCATTACTCGGATAGAGCGCGGCACCGCGTTCTACGTGGACGCCAAGGGTGCGCACGACGCTGTGTTGCCGCTGCTGCACGACCGTATGACCGAGTCGGTGCTTGGCAACTTGGATGAAGCCGAGGCCTTGTTCCGCCACTACGCACCGCAGCCGCTGGCCACGGTGGACCTCGTGGCGCGCGGGCGCGCCGCGCTGGTCGAGGCCAACATCGCCATGGGCCTGGCCTTGTCCGACGATGAAGTCGATTATCTCGTCGACAACTACAGCCGCATCGCCCGCAATCCCACCGACGTGGAACTGATGATGTTCGCCCAAGCGAACTCGGAACATTGCCGCCACAAGATTTTCAACGCGTCGTGGATAATTGACGGAAAGCCGCAGGAACACACGCTCTTCGGCATGATCCGCGAGACGCACAAGCGCCATCCCGAGGGCACGGTGGTGGCCTATTCGGACAACGCTTCCGTCATCGAGGGTGCGACGGTGCAGCGCTTCATGCCGGGTGCGGACGGGGCTTATCTCTGGCGCGAGGAAGAGACGCATCTGCTCGCCAAGGTGGAAACGCATAATCACCCGACGGCGATTTCGCCTTTTCCTGGCGCGGCGACCGGCTCGGGCGGCGAGATCCGCGACGAGGGCGCGACGGGGCGCGGCTCCAAGCCCAAGGCCGGGCTGTGCGGTTTCTCGGTTTCCAATTTGCAGATTGCCGGCTTTAATCAGCCCTGGGAAATCGATTACGGTCGGCCCGAGCGCATTGCCTCGGCGCTGTCCATCATGATTGAAGGCCCCATCGGCGCGGCGGCTTTCAACAACGAATTCGGTCGGCCCAATCTGGCCGGTTACTTCCGCACTTTCGAGCAGGAAGTGGCGGGCGAGGTGCGCGGCTATCACAAGCCCATCATGATCGCCGGCGGCGTCGGCAACATCGCCGCGCGCGACGCTTTCAAGATCGAGTTCGAGCCGGGCACGCTGCTGATTCAACTCGGCGGGCCGGGCATGTTGATCGGCTTGGGCGGCGGCGCGGCTTCCTCCATGGCGAGCGGCACCAACACGGCCGACTTGGATTTCGCTTCGGTGCAACGTGGTAACCCTGAAATCCAGCGGCGTGCGCAAGAGGTGATCGACCGCTGCTCGCAGTTGGCGGAGCACAACCCGATTCTCTCCGTGCATGACGTCGGCGCAGGCGGACTTTCCAACGCGCTGCCCGAGCTGGCGCATGGTGCCGGCTGTGGCGCGCGCTTCGAGTTGCGCGCGGTGAAGACCGAAGAGCCGGGCATGTCGCCGCGCGAGATATGGTGCAACGAGGCGCAGGAGCGCTATGTGCTGGCGATTCATCCTTCGCGGCTCGATGAGTTTCGCGCCATCTGCGAACGCGAGCGCTGCCCGTTCGCCGTGCTGGGCGAAGCGACCAGTGACGGACAACTGATCGTCGCCGACAGCCACTTCGGCAACAACGCCGTCGATATGGACATGCTGGTGCTGCTCGGCAAGCCGCCGAAAATGACGCGTGATGTGACGCATAAAACGCGCGCGTTGCCACCTTTTGATCTGACGGGCATAGACGTGAAAGAGGCGGCGTATCGCGTCCTGCGCATGCCCAGCGTGGCGTCGAAAAATTTCCTCATTACCATAGGCGACCGCAGCGTGGGTGGCCTCACGGCGCGCGACCAGATGGTTGGCCCCTGGCAGGTGCCGGTGGCGGATTGTGCGGTGACGCTGATGTCTTTCCAGGGCCATCGCGGCGAAGCCTTCGCCTTGGGCGAGCGCACGCCACTGGCACTCATCGACGGGCCGGCCTCGGGCCGCATGGCGGTGGGGGAGGCCATCACCAACATCGCTGCCGCGCGCATAGAAAAAATCGGCGACATCAAGCTTTCGGCGAACTGGATGGCGGCGGCCGGGCATCCCGGCGAAGACGCCGCGCTGTTCGATACGGTGAGCGCCATTGGTCTGGAGTTTTGCCCCGATCTGGGTGTCTCCATTCCGGTCGGCAAGGATTCGCTGTCCATGCGCACGGCATGGCAGGAAAAAGGCGAGGAAAAGGGCCAGCAAAAGGGCCAGCAAAAGGGCCAGCAAAAGAGCGAGCAAAAGAGCTTGAGTAAGCAAGTCACCGCGCCGCTGTCGCTCATTGTCTCCGCCTTCGCGCCGGTGAGCGATGCGCGCGCCACATTGACACCGCAGTTGCGCGTCCTTGATGAAGCGACCGAGTTGCTGCTCATCGACCTTGGCCAGGGCAAGCATCGCCTGGGCGGCTCGGCGCTCGCGCAAGCCTACAACTCAGTGGGCGAGCATGCGCCGGATATTGACGCGGCCTTGCTCAAGTCCTTCTTTGTCGTCGTGCAGCAACTCAGCAATGATGGCCTGCTGCTCGCCTATCACGACCGTTCGGACGGCGGCCTCTTCGCCACCGTCTGCGAAATGGCGTTTGCCGGGCATTGCGGCGTCTCGCTCAATCTCGATACGCTGTGCTTCGATCCGCTCATGAACGATATCGACGGCCTGGAGCGCAAGCCGGAAGTCGTGGGGGGACGCTATGGCGACCGCCTACTCGCTGCCTTATTCTCGGAGGAGCTTGGTGCGGTAGTTCAGATCCGCCGCGAGGATAGAAGCCGCGTCATGCAGGCGCTGCGCCAGGCGGGGCTGGGCGCAATCAGTCACATCATCGGTGAGCCCATAGAGGGCGACGAGATACGCATCTGGCGCAACGCCAAGGCCGTGCTGCGCGCCCCACGTGCCGAGCTGCTGCGCGTGTGGAGCGAGACCAGCCACCAGATCGCCAAACTGCGCGACGATGCGCAATGCGCGCAACAGGAATTCGATGCGTTGCTGGATGCCGCCGATCCTGGTTTATCCGCGAACTTGAGCTTCGATCCCACTGAAAATATCGTCGCCAGCATGATCAACACTGGCGCGCGACCCAAGATCGCCATCCTGCGCGAGCAGGGCGTGAATGGTCAGGTGGAAATGGCCGCAGCCTTCGAGCGCGCGGGCTTCGCACCCTACGACGTGCACATGACCGATCTGCAAACCGGCCGCGTGCATCTGGCGGATTTCAAAGGCTTGGCAGCCTGCGGCGGTTTCTCCTATGGCGACGTGCTGGGTGCGGGCCAGGGCTGGGCGAAATCCATACTCTTCAACAACAAGCTGCGCGACGAGTTTTCTGCCTTCTTCACACGCCCCGATACTTTTGCATTGGGCGTTTGCAACGGCTGCCAGATGATGAGTAACCTCGCCGAGATCATTCCCGGCGCGCAAGACTGGCCGCATTTCGCACGCAATCAGAGCGAACAATTCGAGGCGCGTTTTGTGATGGTCGAGGTGACGGAAAGCGCCTCGCTATTCCTCAGCGGCATGGTCGGTAGCCGCTTGCCCATCGTGGTGTCGCACGGTGAAGGTCGCGCTGAGTTCAAGTCGGCAGCGGCGCAGCGCGCGGCACAGGTGGCCCTGCGCTACATTGACAACCACGGCAAGCTTGCCGCGACTTATCCGGCCAATCCCAACGGTTCACCCGAGGGCATTACCGGCGTCACCACGGCGGATGGCCGCTACACCATCATGATGCCGCACCCCGAACGCATCGTTCGCACCGTGCAGATGTCCTGGCATGCCGAGCAATGGGGCGAAGACGGCGCTTGGCTGCGCATGTTCCGCAATGCGCGGAAGTGGCTGGGGTAGATTAGGGCTTGAAGCGTGACGCGGATTAATCCGGGTTCATCCGCAAAAATCCGCGTCAAAAAGCCTTTTTGCTACCTAGCGAAGGTCCACGCGACAGGCAGCAAATAAAAACGGCGCTCGCAGGCGCCGTTTTTATTGAAGAAAAAAGTCTTACTCGACCTTGGCCTTCTGGCGCAGTTCGAGGATATGCTTCTCGACCATGGCTTGTTGCAGGCGCTGCTTGATCTGTTGCTTCACATCGTCCAGCGCGGGGGCCTTCAGATCGCGAATGTCGTCCAGCATGATTACGTGGTAGCCGAATTCGGTCTTGACTGGCTCGGCGGAAAATTTGCCTTTTTGGAGCTTCACGAGCGCGTCGGAGAAGGGCTTGACGTAGCCGGTGGGCGGGCTCCAGCCGAGGTCGCCGCCTTTGTCCTTGGAACCGGGATCCTTCGAGGCCTTGGCGACTTCGTCGAACTTCTCACCCTTTTGCAGGCGGCCGACAATTTCTTTGGCTTCCGCTTCAGTCTCGACCAGCACGTGGCGCGCCTTGTATTCCTTGTCGCCCATCTGCTTGGTGATGTTCGCGTATTCGGCCTTGATGGCTTCGTCGCTGACGGGATGGCCTTTGATGTATTCCTGCAGATAGGCGCGAATCAACAAGCCCTGGCGCATCAGTTCGATCTGGTTGATGAGCTCAGACTTCTTGTTCAGGCCTTTCTTTGTGGCTTCTTGCGTCATGATTTCGCGGCGGATGAGTTCTTCGCGCACCATGTTGCGCAGCTCGGGGCTGTCGGGCGCGCCTTGAGCGACTTGCTCGCTCATCAATGCATCGGCGCGGCTCTTGGGGATGGCGCTGCCATTGACTGTGACGACCGTGCCACCGGTGGGCGCAGCGTCAGCCGCTTTGGCCTTTTCTTTCGCCAGGGCCGGCGCACTGGCGATGAAGCCGGCGACGAGCAGGACGGTCAAGCGGGAAATTGTGCGGTTCATAGTGGGTCCTTGTGGGTGGTTAATCTGTGTGACTCTCAACGTGGCGCTCTAGCTGTCATTTTTTGATGCAATTGTACGTGCCAGTTTACCGGGTTTCCTCGGGCGTCAGCGCCTGGATGCTTAGCGCATGAATTTCAGCGCGCATCATGGGGCCAAGCGCATCATAAATCAAGCGATGGCGTTCCAGCGTGCCCTTGCCGGAAAAATGGGCGGAAATCATCATCAAACGGTAATGTCCGCCGCCCGCACGAGCACCCTCATGACCGGCATGTTGGGCGCTGTCGTCAGCGATGTCCATGGACAATGGTTCCAGCGTGGCGAGCCGCTCGCGCATGCTGGTGAGCGTGTCGGTGACCGTCATGCGGGCAGCACCTGCTTGAAAGGGAAAATCCGGGTTCGCGCATAAACACCCCCGGCCACATAGGGGTCTATGGCCAGCCAGGCGTGCGCATCGAGCAACGACTCGAATTCCGCGACGATGAGGCTACCGGCACAGCCGCCAGCGAGGTCCGGCGCATCGACGGCGGGGAAGGGGCCGGCGAGGATCAATCGGCCTTCGGCTTGAAGTTGTTGCAAGCGATCAACATGCGCGGTGCGAGCGGCGAGGCGCCGCCCCAGGCTGTCTGGCGCGTCTTCACCGATGATGGTGTAGAGCATACGGGGCTTATTCCTTCTTCTCTTCGACGTCGATGTACTTGGAAATCAGGAGTCCTTGCACCAACATGAATACCAGCATCAGGCCCATGGTGCCGAAAAGCTTGAAATTCACCCAGGTATCGGTGGAGTACGTATAAGCGACAAACAGATTGGCGCAACCCAGCAGGATGAAAAACGCCGCCCAACTGAAGTTGAGTCGCTCCCACACGGGGTCAGGGAGGGTGATCTGCTCGGCCATCATGCTGCGGATGAGGTTTTTCTTGAAGAGCAGGGCCGACACGATTAGCGTGATGCCAAACAACCAATACAGCGCGGTTGGCTTCCATTTGATAAACGTTTCGTTCTGAAAATACAGGGTGGCGCCGCCCAACACGACGATGATGGCGAAGCTTACCCACAGCATGTTGTCGACTTTGCGGTGACGAAACCAGACCCAGATGATTTGCAGCACGGTTGCGCCTATGGCCGCGGCTGTGGCTGCGAATACGCCGAAGAACTTATAGGCAGCAAAAAACAGAATAATAGGAAACAGGTCGAAAAGGATTTTCATGCAGCTTGCGCCTATCGTTTTATCGTTCGTTCATTCGGTTTATTTGTCGTGCTGGTGCTTATCACTATCCAGCTTGAGCGAGGCGGAGTTGATGCAATAGCGCAGCCCCGTCGGCGCCGGGCCGTCAGGAAACACATGTCCCAGGTGCGCGCCACACTGGCCGCATAGCGTTTCGGTACGACGCATGAAGTGGCTGTGATCTTCGTGGGAGGCGACATTGGCCGCGTCGATAGGCTTCGTGAAACTCGGCCAGCCGCTGCCGGAATCGAACTTGGTGGTGGCGTCGAACAGCGGGGCGCCACAACCGGCACAGCGGTAGATGCCAGGTTCGTGATTGTCCCAATACTTGCCGGTGAAGGCCGGCTCCGTACCCTTTTCGCGCAGGATGCGGTATTGCTCGGGCGTTAGCTCGGCGCGCCATTCGGCTTCGGTTTTAACGACTTTGCTCATGGTGGAGAGGTGAATAAAATTTATTTTAACTTGCTGTTGACCGAACAGCCAAATGCGAGTTCCAGGGCCGCAGTAATCAATGCAAATGAGCGGAAGTCGGCGTACTTTCTTCCGGCAGCTCCGCGTGCATGGTTTCACCATCCGCAGTGGGAAACATAGGCATGCCGCAATCGTCGCAAAACTCCAGCGGGAAGCGGTGCTCCAGAGTGATGATGTCGCTGAGGCCGGCCGCGCGCAATACGGCTTCTATTTGCCCCACGGTTTCTGGACCTTCATCTTCCGGCCCCAACAAAGGCCAGACGACACCATGCACCACGTCGCCGGCATTGCTCAGCGTGAAGCCGATGCGGTATTCCTCTACGCGCTCTTCGAAGAAAGGCGCGACGACCGCGCGTAATGATGTCGGGTTCACGTTGAGGGTGGTTTGCAGGAAGGCCACCGCCGCGTGCAAGGCATAGACGCGCAGACCACGGTCGGCGTTGCGGCAGGCGGCGTGGTAGGCGTCTGGCAGTTGCAGTTCCAGTGCGCAGCCGGTGAATAGCGCTTGCAGCGCGCCGCCCCCTTGGGCCTGCCAGAGTGTGGCGGCAGATTCGCGTGAGCTGTCTTCTTCCTGCCAGCGGAAGAGGGCGTGACCGTGCGGTGCGGCAACAGCGCCGACGATATAGCGCGTATCGGAAATGAAGCGCGTGGTTTCCGGCAGCAGGCTGGGGTCGAGGTGCAGATCGCGGCCTTCACCGGCTTGCTTGCCGAGTTGGCTGGCGAAGCGATAGGTCTCGACATAGCCACGTGGCAGTTGATCCGGGCTGAACAAAAAGTCTGCCAGCGCAAGCTTGGCGCCGGCGGCCAGCACATGTGCCTGCAATTGCACGCGCGCGGCGGCAAGTGTGGCTGCGGGAATCGGGCCGGAGGGAATGACGAAACGCGACCAGGCCAGCAGCGGCGCGGCAAACATGACGATGTCGTGATCCGGCGCGGCCCCGACAAAGCGACCGCTTTCAGTACGCGCTTCGAGCAGATCCGCCAGTTCGTCGTAAGCGTGCCCATCGGCGCTGTAGAGATGTTCCAGCGCTAGATTGAGCGCCTCTTCGTTGCCGGCACGCAGCAGGCGGTCAATTTCCTGCGACAGATGCTCCTGCCAGTAGCCGTCTTCGATGCGGCTAGTGGATGCGGCCAAACCACGCGCCAGGCGGGCGAGTTGTTCTGCATCGTGGTCAAGTCCGCCGCGGCGGGCAAAGCGGGTTCGTTTCATGAGCCGTGGTGTCTGTCGTGGAAGTGGGTATTGTAGTGCGCTAAATGTGTTGCGCAGAAAAAAACAGGCCGGCCCCTGTTGCGCGGGGCCGGCCTGTCTGGTGGTGCGTACGCTTAGTAGCCGCTGTAGGCGCGGCGTTTGGCGCCGGCCGGCGCCGGGCGGTCGTCACTGTAGGACTTGCGTGGCGCGGCATCACGGCGATCGGCACTGCCCTTCGCCGGCGCATCGCGACCGAAGGCCGGCTTGTCACCATAGCTGCGTTGAGCTTGTGCACCGTAGCCGCCTTTGCCGGCATAGCCGCCGCCTGGGCTACGCGGCGCAGGGGCGCGACGCTTATCGGCAAAACCCTCCGTCCGCGGTGGGCGGGCCTTAGGCTCCAGACCGGGAATGACGCCGACCGTGATGGCTTGCGAGGTGTAACGCTCGATGTCGCGCACTTGGCGCTTCTCGAAATGCGACACCAGGCTGATGGCGAGACCTTCACGACCGGCGCGGCCGGTGCGGCCGATACGGTGCACGTAGTCTTCAGCCTGACGCGGCAGATCGAAGTTGATGACATGGCTGATGCCCGGCACGTCGATGCCGCGCGCGGCGACATCGGTGGCGACCAGGATGCGCAGGTGGCCGCGACGCAGCGAATCCAGCGTGCGATTGCGCTCGCGCTGATTCATGTCGCCATGCAACGCGTCGGCGGCGAAGCCCTGGCCGCGCAATTGCACGGAAAGGTCGTCGGCGGCGCGCTTGGTGGCGGTGAACACCACGGCCTGGGTCATATCGACGTCGCGCAGCAGGTGGTCAAGCAAACGCGATTTGTGCGAGAGATCGTCAGCGAAATGGATGCGTTGTTCGATCTTCGCCTTCAGCTCGGGGGCCGTGGCGATTTCGATACGCTTGGCATCGCGCGTCACGCGGCAGGCCAGGCGACCGACCACGCCTTCCAGCGTGGCGGAGAACAACATGGTCTGGCGCGTCGCCGGCGTCTTGGCGATGATGGCTTCGATGTCGTCAATGAAGCCCATGTCCAGCATGCGGTCGGCTTCGTCGAGAATCAACGTTTCCAAACGCGAGAAGTCAATGCGGCCGCGTTCCAGGTGGTCGATCAAGCGGCCGGGCGTCGCGACAACGACGTCTACGGGCTGCGACAGCGCCTTCAGTTGCAGGCCGAAAGGCGCGCCGCCGACGATGGAGACGCAGCGCAGCCGCGGTATGAACTTGCCATAGGTATCTGCGGCCTTGGTGACTTGCTGCGCCAGTTCGCGCGTAGGCGTCAACACCAAGACGCGCGGGCCACGGCCTTGTGCCTTGGCGGGCGTGGCCAGATTGTGCAGGCAGGGCAGCATGAAGGCGGCGGTCTTGCCGCTGCCGGTTTGCGATGAGACGAGCAGATCGGCGCCAGCCAGCGCGGCCGGTATGGCCTGCAACTGCACGGCGGTGGGTTCTGTATAGCCCGAAGCTTCAACAGCCCGGACGAGTTGCGGGTTCAAACCGAGTTTGGCAAAAGCCATTACTCTTTCCTTTCGAAAGATCAAGCGTGAGCGTCGCGTTCATCGCGATCGCGGTATCACCGGCGCCAACCAAAAAAACTGCCAACGCCGTTCGAAAAGAAAGGCCAGGGGAGAGGTCAGGGACGGAGACTGTGTGTGGAATACAGTCTGTGGGAACATGAGCCCGCGATGACTTGCTTGCGGGCTAGAGGAAACACCGATTGCTGCATTGCACGGGGCGCATTATACAGGCATGACGCTGATAAGCCAGAGATACTTTATGTGCACGATATCGTTAGCGCGTTTTGTTTTAAATCACCTTGGGCGGTTGCCGCGACCAAAGGATATTAAAGTGCCGGTGTATGGTAAGTATGGCAATCCGAACAGATCGGCGCCTTGTCCTCTCCGCGATTGACCAGCGGCGCATGCAGACTGTCGTTGGAGGTTTTGAAGTTTTTCTTGTGACATTCCCGGCAGGACTCTTTCAGGCTTAGCGCGAAGGCACGCTTGCTTTTGATGGTCGACTTGACGCTACCGTGGGTTTTCGCATCGATATCCGAGTGGCAGTCTTCGCAATCCGTCTTCTTATGCATGGACTTTAAAAACGAGTCGGTGGACACATGCAAGGAAAGTATTTCGTTGTTCTCCAGCGTCTTTTCCAGGCCGGGTTGGTCATGACATTTCAGGCAGGCTTGGGATTCCTTGGAGAGCTCATTGTCTTCGGCGCGGGCGCTGTGGCTAGTAAGGAGCAGCGCCACGATGAGTACGCGGATGACTATGATCAAAGCGACTAATGGAGCTGGGCTCTCATTGTTCTTGTGAGAAGATGGAATCATTTTGCAGCGGCACCAGCCGTTGGTACCCAGAATCAAGCGCACGAGTTGATATGGCAATGGTGCCGGACTAATTCCCGGAAGTCTAGGCACTCATTTCGTCTGACGTCGTTCCGCAGATTTCATGTCCCCGGTTTCGCCCATGCAACGACTTAACTAACGCGTCGGCCCCAACATGGTTTCAGGCCGCACCCAACGCTCGAAATCTTCCGCGCTGACATATCCCAGGGCGATTGCCGCCTCTTTCAGGCCGAGACCTTCGTGATGGGCGCGATGGGCGATTTCGGCGGCGCGGTCATAGCCTATATGCGGCGCGAGCGCTGTCACCAGCATGAGTGAGCGGCCGACAAGTTGGGCGATACGGGCGCGATCCGGCTCTATGCCGCGTGCGCAGTGTTGCTCGAAGCTCGCCATGCCGTCGGCCAGCAGGCGCAGGCTTTGCAGGAAGTTGTGAGCGATAAGCGGCTTGTAGACGTTCAACTCGAAATTCCCGGCAGCACCGCCGAAATTGATGGCGACATCGTTGCCGAAGACCTGGGCACAGGCCATGGCAAGGGCTTCGCACTGCGTCGGGTTGATCTTGCCAGGCATGATGGAACTGCCGGGTTCGTTCTCCGGTATGCGGATTTCACCCAAGCCGGCACGCGGGCCGGAGGCCAGCCAACGAATATCGTTGGCGATTTTTGTCAATGCGACCGCGAGTGTTTTCAAGGCGCCATGTGTTGATACCAGTTCGTCGTGCGCCGCCAATGCGGCGAATTTGTTTTCCGCGGTGACGAAAGGCAGTTGCAGTTCGCGCGCCAGTGCGTTCGCGACGCGTGCGCCGAATTCGGCATGCGTGTTGAGGCCGGTGCCGACAGCGGTGCCGCCGATCGCCAGGCGATGTAGCGCCGGCAGGGTCGCGGCGATGGCGGCTTCAGCGTGGTCGAGCTGTGCCACGTAGGCTGAAAATTCCTGGCCCAACGTGAGCGGTGTGGCGTCCTGCAAATGCGTGCGGCCGATCTTGACGATATCGGCAAAGGCATGTGACTTCTCGGCCAGGGTGATGCGCAGCTTACGCAGCGCCGGCAGGACGCGTGCTGTCACGCCTTGTGCCGCAGCGATATTCATGGCCGTGGGGAAGACATCGTTGGAGGATTGACCCAGATTCACGTCATCGTTGGGATGCACCAGCCGGCCCTCGCCGCGCGCGCCGCCCATGAGTTCGGAGGCGCGATTGGCCAGCACTTCATTCACGTTCATATTTGTCTGCGTGCCGGAGCCGGTCTGCCAGACCGAGAGCGGAAACTCGTCAGCGTGCTGGCCAGCCAGCACTTCGTCGGCAGCCTCGGCGATGGCACGGGCTTTGCGGGTATCGAGCAAACCCAGTTCGGCGTTGACGTCGGCGGCGGCGCGCTTGACGAGCACAAGGGCGTGGATGAGTTCACGAGGCATGCGTTCGCTGGAAATGGCGAAGTGGGCCAGCGAGCGTTGAGTTTGCGCACCCCACAGGCGTTCGGCAGGAACGGCAATCTCGCCGAAGGAATCGCGTTCGGTTCTGGTGGTAGTCATGATGTTCTCCAGAAAAGTCAGGCGTATCTTGCGCCCAATTCCGATATAGCGCGGCGCCCCAATCCCCTATCAACAAAATGGCGAAAACTAACATGGGCTGAACTTGGTCTATGCTTGAGGACTCTCCGGCAGGCAACAAATAATCGAAGGAGTAATAATGCGCAACGATCCTTTCGACATCTTGGGTGAATTCAAAACCGCATCCGCCGGCAGCGGAAGGTTTTATTCTCTGCCCGCTCTTGAGCAAGCCGGCATCGCGCCGATCTCCTGTCTGCCGGTGTCCATCCGCATCGTCCTCGAATCGCTGCTGCGCAACTGTGATGGCAAGAAGATTACCGAGGCGCATGTGCGCGAGCTGGCGAACTGGGCGCCGACCGGTTCCCGCACCGCTGAGATTCCCTTCGTAGTCGCCCGCATCGTCTTGCAAGACTTCACCGGCGTGCCGCTGTTGTGCGATCTCGCCGCCATGCGCAGCGTAGCGCATCGCCTTGGCAAAAATCCGGAAATCATCGAGCCGCTGGTGCCGGTTGATCTGGTGGTCGACCATTCGGTGCAGGTAGACCATTTCCGCTCCGCGGACGCGCTCGATCTCAACATGAAAATCGAGTTCAGCCGCAACCTCGAACGCTACAAATTCATCAAGTGGGGCATGCAGGCTTTCAACACGTTCAAGGTGGTGCCGCCAGGCATAGGCATCGTGCATCAGGTGAATCTGGAGTATCTCGCGCGCGGCGTCTTGCAGAAGGATGGCGTGTATTACCCGGATACGCTGGTCGGCACCGATTCGCACACCACCATGATCAACGGTCTGGGTGTAGTCGGCTGGGGCGTGGGCGGCATCGAGGCGGAGGCGGGAATGCTCGGGCAGCCCATTTATTTCCTCACGCCGGATGTGGTGGGCGTGCATCTACTCGGAAAGCTGCCGCCGGGCGCAACGGCGACCGACCTGGTGCTGACGGTAACGGAGCGGCTGCGGCGCGCGCGCGTGGTCGGCAAGTTTGTGGAGTTTTTCGGCGAAGGCGCCGCCTCCCTGGAGTTGCCCGACCGCGCGACACTGGCCAACATGGCACCGGAATATGGCGCGACCATGGGCTTTTTCCCGGTGGATGAAAAGACTGTCGCCTATCTTGTCGCCACCGGACGCAGCGCGGAAGAAGTCGAATTCTTCCGCGCCTATTTCACGGCGCAGCAACTCTTCGGCATGCCAAAACTGGGCGACATCAACTACAGCGAAATGCTGGAAATCGATCTCTCCACCGTGGTACCCAGCGTTGCGGGTCCAAAACGCCCGCAGGACCGCATTGCGCTGACCGACCTCAAGAGCAAGTTCGATGCGCTGCTGACCGCGCCGGTCGCTGATAACGGCTATGCCAAGCTCGCGACGGAAGTCGCCACGCGCCATACCACTTCGTTTGCGCTAGGGCATGGCACGGCCAACCTTGGGCATGGCGACGTGTTGATCGCCGCCATTACGTCTTGCACCAATACGTCTAATCCCGGCGTCATGCTGGCGGCAGGTCTTTTGGCGCAGAAGGCGGTGGCCTGCGGTCTCAAAGTAAGTCCGCGTGTGAAAACTTCGTTGGCGCCGGGGTCCCGCGTCGTCACGGAATATCTACGCGCCGCCGGGCTGCTCGACAGTCTGGAACAACTCGGCTTTCAAGTGGTGGCCTATGGCTGCACCACCTGCATAGGCAACGCCGGCCCGCTCGACCCGCAGCTGGAAAGTGTGGTTGCGGGAGATGACCTTATCTGTGCGGCGGTGCTCTCTGGCAACCGTAATTTCGAGGCGCGCATCCACCCCGCTATCAAGGCCAACTTCCTCATGAGTCCGCCGCTGGTAATCGCTTTCGCATTGGCCGGCCGCGTAAATATCGATTTCGACCGCGAGCCTTTAGGTGATGGCCGCGACGGCACGCCCATTTATCTGAAGGACATTTGGCCGAGCGATGCGGAAATTGCCCGCGTGCTGCCTTATGCGACCGATCCCAAAACCTATCAGGCTTTATATCGCGATTTCAACGCGACCAACCCACTCTGGAACGTCATACCCGCACCCACCGGCGACGTCTATGTCTGGGAGAAATCGACTTACATTGCCGAGCCCCCATTCTTCGCGGATTTCTCGCGCCTGCCCCCCGGTATCCACAATGTTCGCCGCGCGCGTGCATTGGCCATATTCGGCGATTCGGTAACGACGGACCACATCAGCCCCGCTGGATCGATACAACTTAAATCGCCTGCTGCCGATTATTTACAGGAGCAGGGCGTGCAGCCGATTGACTTCAATAGCTATGGTTCGCGGCGCGGTAATCACGAGGTGATGATGCGCGGCACCTTTGCCAACGTGCGCATCAAGAACCTGCTCTTACCCTTGCGTAAGGATGGCTCGCGCATTGAAGGCGGCCTAACGCTCTTGCTGCCGGACTGCGTCGAACTGCCGATTTTTGATGCGGCCATGAAGTACATGGCGCGTGATGTTCCAACGGTGATTTTCGCCGGCGAAGAGTATGGAACCGGTTCCAGCCGGGATTGGGCCGCCAAGGGCACGCGCTTGCTCGGCGTACGCGCGGTGATCGCACGCAGCTTCGAGCGCATCCACCGCTCCAACCTAGTCGGTATGGGCGTGCTGCCGCTGCAATTTCTAGGCACGGACACTGCCGCAGCACTAGGCATACTCGGTGACGAAGAGTTCGATATTCTCGGCTTAGAAGAGGCTCTTGCACCTCAGCAGGAAGTCACCCTGGGCATTACGCGCAAAGACGGCAAGCGCCAGGAAGTCCGCTTATTGTTGCGTATCGACACGCCCATCGAAATGGACTACTACGAGCATGGCGGCATACTGCCTTACGTCTTGCGCGAACTGTTGCCGGCATGATGGAATGATGGCTGCCATCCACGTCGTGTAGCGAACTTGTACGAATCCCGCAAGCATAAACCCGTACCCAGCGCGCTGTTCCTGCGGCGCCTGGCGCTGCACTTTCTCGCCGCTGTCGGATTGCTGATTTTTTCGGTGCTACTCGGCATGGCCGGCTATATGCATTACGAAAACCTGCCCTGGCGCGACGCCTTCCTCAACACCGCCATGCTCCTGGGCGGCATGGGCCCGGTTGACGCCCCCAAGTCCGACGGCGGCAAACTCTTCGCCGGCTTCTATGCGCTCTACGCCGGCCTCGTCTTCATCATCGCCGCAAGCGTGATGCTGGTGCCAGTGCTGCATCGCGTCCTGCACAAGTTTCATTGGGAAGAGAGCTAATTTCGTAGGATGGGTGGAGGCGCAAAGCGCCGTAACCCATCGTCATTGCGCAATTCCACCCATCCTACGGGCTCTGCACAAGTTTCCCTCAAATGCCGGTGAGCGCGGCGCTTGTACAGAACGGCCACGGTACGGTTGGTGATTCGTTCCAACTATTGCATCTATACGTAAGTTGCGTATAATTTGTTTATGCGAGCCCTATTTGTCGAATTGCCACCCTTCGCGCGCTATCGCGCCGAGTATTTGGACGATGAAGGATTCCGCCAATTGCAACAAACGCTGCTGGGTAATCCGGAAGCGGGCGATGTGATCGAAGGTGCAGGTGGTTTACGCAAGATGCGTTATGCCGATGCACGACGCGGCAAAGGTAAGCGCGGCGGATTGCGGGTGATTTATTTTTGGTGGGCGCACGGTTTGCAGTTTTGGCTGTTCACGCTCTATGGCAAGGACGAGATGGATGATCTTTCCGCTAAAGAGCGGAAGGTGCTCAAAGACCTGCTCAAGCATGAACTGGACGCAAGGAGTACCCCATGAAAAAACGCATACTATTTAAAGAATTAGCCGAGGGATTCGAGGCCTTGACCGCAGAGCGTGAAGGCAAGCTCACGTTGAAGCACCATGTGGTCGAGAAAAAGCCAGCGCCAGTAATCACGGCGGCAGAGTTGGTCACATTGCGCCAGCGGCTAAATCTCTCACGCGCCGTGTTTGCCCGTTATCTGCGGACCAATGAACGCACACTGGAAAACTGGGAACAAGGCCGTGCGCGCCCAAACGCGCAGGCAGCGCTGCTCATACGCATGGTCGAGCATTATCCAGACACGGTAGCGCGGCTGGCGGTGATTTGAGCGCGGTGTAGTGCGGAGGTGTTGCGCCGAGTCGAGCGCGTATTATTCGCCACCGGTGTACTTGGCGAAAAAGGTTTCCACTTCTTCGTCTGTCGCAAATTGTCCAAGATCAGCCGCCGCGATGCCGTCGCGGATTTTCCGAATTTGTTCTGCTTCAAACTTGAGATAGCTACGCAAGGCGGACGCAGCTAACTCGCCTTCGCTACGGTGCTGTGCGAGAGCAACTTGGTCGAGTAGCGCTTTTTCTTCGACGCTGATGTTAAGGGTGCCCGTTGGCATGTCTAAAGCTTTGTCGTGTGAGATGGGCGAAAGATAATCCGACCTCGCAACTGTGTCGAATTGCGGTGGCTCGATGTTTCGGTCTCGTAGGATGGGTGGAGGCGCAGAGCGCCGTAACCCATCGTCGTTACGCAATGATGGGTTGCGCTGCGCTTCACCCATCCTACGGGTACTATTTGCCGCTTTCAGATGCAAGGCGCTCCGCAAATTGCAATATTTCAGATTGCGAATGCGCGTCGCATGAAAGAAAATCTTCTCTGAGACGTCCGACACGTTTGGCGAGGACGCGATCAGGCGTTGACGCTGGCACCAACTCGGCCTTTAGGTCCGGTGACAAGAGCTGCGCTGGAGTAAGTCCAAACGCATTTGCGACACCTTCGATACTGTCGAGTGTGGGGGAAACTGCCCCGCTATCTGATCGACACATCCGTGACACCGATGCCTGAGCGATTCTGGATTTTCGCGCGATATCGCTCTGCGAGTACCCACGGGCCACCATCAAAGCGGCCACGTTTTCGCGGAGTACCTGGGACGGTGATCGTTTCATTTACTATCGTGTCGACATCTAACAGGAATTCAGATGCAGAAACGTCCGGGTTCTTGCCATTAATGTGGACACGGTCGGAACCTTTCCAAGTCTTTGTATGACACAGAGATTACCTGTTATGTGCCTCTATATCAATTTCAAATCATACGGACACAGAGATCAGACTCGGCCTTCGGGAAGATTGGCCGGGTACTTCCGATCGGAAGTTCATCACCACGCCTCACCTCCCCAAAATCCCCACCAGCGCCGCCCCATAAGTCTCCAGCTTGTGCGCGCCGATGCCGGGGATGCGAGCGAGGTCGGTGCGGGTTTGGGGGCGGTCGCGGACCAGTGCCAGCAGCGTGGCGTCGTGGAGGATGACGTAGGCGGGTACGCCATGGGCCTTGGCGGTTTCGGCGCGCCAGGCGCGCAGTTGTTCCCATAGGCTTTGTTCGCCGGCGTCGAGATCGGCGTCGATCTTGCGGCTCTTGGGTTTGGCGATTTTCTGTTTTGTTGCCATACGCCGCAGGGCGACGGCTAGGTCGCCTTTGAGCACGGGGCGGGCGGCGTCGGTGAGATGCAGTGCGCCGTGGGTGTGATCGACTGCAAGCAGGCCCAGCGCCACCATCTGGCGGAAGATGCCGCGCCATTCCTGCTCGGGAATGTCCGCGCCGATGCCGAAGGTGGAAAGCTGATCGTGCTGCCATTGCCGCATGCGCTCGCCCTGTTTGCCGAGCAGCACGTCGATGACATGGCCGGCGCCGAAGCGCTGGCCGGTACGGTACACGCAGGAAAGCGCCTTGCGCACGGCTTCAGAGCCGTCCCAGGTTTGCGGCGGTTCCAGGCAGCTGTCGCAGTTGCCGCAGGGTGTGCTGGCCTCGCCGAAGTAGGCGAGCAGGCGCACACGGCGGCAGGCGGTGGTTTCGCACAGGCCCAGCAGGGCGTCGAGCTTGGCGCTGGAGACGCGCTTGTGGGTTTCATCGGCTTCGGACTCATCGATCATGCGGCGTTGCTGCACCACGTCGCCCAGGCCGTAGGCCATCCAGGCGTCGGCCGGCAGACCGTCGCGCCCGGCGCGGCCGGTCTCCTGGTAATAGCCTTCGATGCTCTTGGGCAGATCGAGGTGGGCGACGAAGCGCACATCCGGTTTATCTATGCCCATGCCGAAGGCGATGGTCGCTACCATGACGATGCCATCCTCGCGCAGAAAGGCGTCCTGATTGCGCGAGCGCGCTTCCGGCGCCATGCCGGCGTGGTAGGCCAGCGCACGGACGCCCTCGCCGCAGAGAAAGGCGGCGGTCTCTTCCACCTTGCGGCGTGAGAGGCAATAGACGATGCCGGCATCGCCCTCATGCTCGGCGCGCAGAAAGGCGAGAAACTGGGCGCGGGCGTTGGCCTTCTCGACGATGCGATAGCGGATGTTGGGCCGATCGAAACTGGAAATGAAAACGCGCGCCGCGTCCAGTTGCAGATTGGCGATGATTTCATTGCGCGTGACTTCGTCCGCCGTGGCGGTGAGGGCGATGCGCGGCACTTGCGGGAAGCGCTCGTGCAGCAGTGTGAGCTGCATGTATTCAGGGCGGAAGTCGTGGCCCCATTGCGAGACGCAATGCGCTTCGTCGATGGCAAAGAGGGCGATGCCTTGCGTCGTCGTCGCGCGCTCCATCAGATCGATGAAGCGCGGCGTCAGCAGCCGCTCGGGGGCGACATAGAGTAAGTCGAAATCGCCGCGCAGGAAGGCGCGTTCGGTCTCGCTGGCCGCTTGGGCCGAGAGCATGGAGTTGAGGACGGCCGCACGCACGCCGGCTTCATGCAGGGCGGCGACTTGATCCTGCATCAGCGCGATCAAGGGCGAGACGACAATGGCCGTGCCGGGCCGCAGCAGCGCGGGAATCTGGTAGCACAGCGACTTGCCCCCGCCGGTGGGCATCAGCACCAGCGCATCGCCACCGCCGGCCATATGCTCGATGATCTCAGCCTGCGCGCCGCGAAAAGCTGGGTAACCAAAAATATCTTTGAGGAGTTTGAGCGCGTCGGACATGGAGCGGTCGATAGATAAGGTGATGTTGGTCGACAGAGATATCGGCTTAGATATTGGCTAAGGGTGACTTGCCATCGCGATGAGCCGCCGTGCAGCCTCCACCGGCTGGACGATGGCGAAGCCCGCCAGGCGGAATTTACGGCGCGCCAGTTCCAGCAGCGCATTGTCTTTCGTCACCAGCAAATCGGCGCGCACGGCGCGCGCCAACTCCAGAAACTTTTGATCGTCAGGGTCGCGGCATTTCGGCAACGGCGGCGGGGCAAGCGGCGTGCTATCGCTTTCGGCTTCGTAGCCCTGCGCCAGCGCCAGGTAGTCGGCGTAGTGCTGTTGCGCTTGGGACTCATCGAGGTGAAACTGCGGGTAGCGCAACACGCGCGCGAGTTCCGCGCTACACCCCGCATCGGTATAACACCGCGCACGGCCTTCGCGTAGCGCCAGCATGATGGGGGCCACTGCGGCGTCGTGAAAATGCAGTAGGTCCAACACTGTGTTGGTGTCCAGAACTAAGTTGAGCATCACGCGAGGGCGACCCCGCCCGCACCGATGAAGCCTGCGTCGATGGTTAAAGTCATGATTCCGGCAAGGACGACAATAAAGGCGTAGATTCTAGCGAGTTAATCAGGAGAATCCCATGAGCGAGTACGGTTTCGGCAAGGATCTGACGATGGACTTCGACGCGGCCGTGAGCAAAGTGACCGAGGCGTTGGTGGCGGAGGGCTTTGGTGTGCTGACCGACATCGATGTCGCGGCAACCATGAAAAAGAAGATCGGGGTGGAGATGCCCGAGTACCGCATACTCGGCGCTTGCAATCCCCTCCTGGCGCACCGTGCCATCAGGGCCGAGCCGTCCATCGGTTTGCTGCTGCCCTGCAACGTCGTCGTGCGTCGACTCGATATCGAAAAGGTCAGAGTGGAGTTCATGGATCCGGTCGCCGTAATGGAACTGGTGGGACGGCCCGAGGTCGGAGAATTGGCCGCAGAAGTTCGGCAACGCTTGGAGCGGGTGATGCAGGCGTTGTAGATTGTCTTTTAAACGAGGAGATACTAATGAACAGTAAGCACTTGAGAGCTTGGTTGGCGGTGGTCGTGTTGTCCGCGGCATCTGCCACGTCTATGGCGCAGAGCAGCGGCATGGGCGCGGGCATGATGGACGGGGCGGCGGGCCAGGGCATGGGGCCGGGTATGAAGCACGGCATGATGGGCGGTGACGGGCCGGCCAGTTGCGGCCATCACATGATGGAAGGCGGGATGGCAGGCGGGTCTGGCCATGGTATGGGCATGATGTCGGGCAAGGGGCCGAATATGGGCGCGGGCATGATGGCTGGCCACGCTGGCCATCTACCGCCGGATTTGACCGACAAGCAGCGCAGCGCCATCAACAAAGTTCACGACGAATTCGCCAAGAAGCAGTGGGAACTGGGCGGAAAGCTGCTGGACGAACATCCCAGGCTGCGTGACCTCTACGAAGCGCAACCGCGCGACCCCAAGGCTATCGGCGCGCAATACGCGAAAATATTCGACGTGCGACGTCAGATGATTGAGCTGACCATCGATATGCACAATCGCGTCGATGCGATGTTCACCAAGGAACAGCGGGCTGCACTGCATCAGCAGGGTAGCCGCCGCGGCCCCATGAAGGGGCAGTGAAATCGGCAAGGAACCGGCACGTCGATGCCGGTTTCTTTTTTTCAGCGTGGGCGTGGATCGGGCAAAGTCAGCAGTGCGGTAACGCGCATTGCATCCGGCCGCGTCTGAAAAGGGACCATGCCCAGCATGGGCGCGGCGATCCTGGCGCTCAGCGTGGCCACGTTGTCTTCGACCGCATGCATATGCGGATCAATTTGATTAGCGACCCAGCCTGCCAGGCGCAAGCCGCGCGCAGCGATGGCTTCCTGCGTGAGCAGCGCGTGGTTCAAGCAGCCCAAGCGCAGCCCCACCACCATGATGACCGGCAGCGCCAACGCCAGCGCCAGATCGGCGCTGTCTTGCGTGTCATTGAGCGGCACGCGAAAACCACCGGCACCTTCGACGATGACGCAGTCTGCTTGGGCACGCAGTTGCGCTAGGCATAGTGTGATGTACTCGATGTCTATAAAAACGTCATTCTGTCGCGCAGCAAGATGCGGCGAAATGGCCGAACGTAGCAGATAGGGGTTGGTCAACTCGGGCGCGGCGGTGATATTGCTTGCGGCGCGCAGCAGCACCACATCTTCATTGTTTCCATCGGCATCCACCCCGGCCGCCACCGGTTTCATGCCCGCCACGCGCTGCCCCGCCTGTGCGAACTTGTGCAGCAGGGCGCAGGCCACCAATGTCTTGCCCACGTTGGTATCGGTGCCGGTGATGAAGTAGGCGATGCTCATCTTGCTTCGAGTTCCATCAGGGCCGCTGTCAGCAGGTCGACATGCGCCGCGCTGTGTGCGGCCGATAGCGTAATACGCAGCCGCGCCGTGCCACTAGGCACGGTAGGTGGGCGGATGGCGACGACCCACAGGCCGCGTTCCATCAGCGCCTGTGCGACGGCGAGCGCTTCCTGGTTGTCGCCAACAATTAGCGGCTGGATAGGTGTGCACGACTCGGCGAGGCGCCAGCGGCGCAATTTCAGTTGGCGATGGAATTGCGCGATGCGCGCAGTTAGACGCGCCCGTCTATCATCACCGGCTTCGATGAGATTAATGCTGGTGAGCAGTGCATGCGCCAGCAGCGGCGGCGAGGCGGTGGTGTAGATATAGGTACGTGCCTTTTGCAGCAGCCATTCAATCAAGCCGGCGCTGCCGGCGACGAAGGCGCCGGAGACGCCCGCCGCCTTGCCCAGCGTGCCCATGTGGATGAGGCGCGGCGAGTTGAGGCCGAAATGCGCTGGCGTGCCGCGCCCTTGCCGCCCCATGACGCCAAAGCCATGCGCGTCGTCGGCCAGCAGCAAGGCGTCGTGACCTTCGCACAAGGCAAGGAGGCGATCCAGCGGCGCGATGTCGCCGTCCATGCTGAACACCGCGTCGCTCACCACCAGCTTGCGTGGCGCTGCGGATTGCGAGAGTTGTGCCTCCAACTCGACGAGATCCAGATGCGAGTAACGATGGATGGTGGCGCGCGAGAGCCGCGCGGCGTCGATCAGCGAGGCGTGATTCAGCACATCGGAAAAGATGGCGTCGTCCGGACCGAGTAGCGCGGTCACCACGCCGAGATTCGCCATGTAGCCAGTGGAGAAAAGCAGGGCGCGCTCGGCGCCGACGAATGCGGCGAGGCGGCGCTCCAGCGCTTCGTGCGGCGCGGCGTGGCCGCACACCAGATGCGATGCGCCGGCACCCACGCCGTAGCGCCGCGCGCCCTCCTGCGCTGCGGCGATCAGCGCCGGATCATTGGCTAGGCCGAGATAGTCGTTGCTGCAAAAATTAACGAGGCGGTGGCCATCGATCATGATCTCAGCGTCGCAGGGGGAGGCGACCACGCGCCGCGTGCGCAGCAGGGTTTGCGCGTCCAAATCGGCCAACTGGTGGGAAAAGTCGCTCGGCTTCATTGCGCTGCTGCCCTCACGCCGCGCAGCGCGGCGAGCGTACCTGCGATGAGCAAATCGATCTCGGCTTCCTCGATGACATAAGGCGGCATGAAATAGACGGTGTTACCTATGGGACGCAAGAGCAGACCCTGTTCCAGCGCGGCGAAAAAAAAACGATGCGCGAAATCTGGCGCGGGGCTGTCAACATCGAAAGCCCATATCATGCCGGTGTTGCGCAAGTGGCGAACACCGGGCGCAGCGGCGATTTCGGCTGCACGCGCGTTGAGCAGCGCGGCGCGGCGGCGATTTTCTGTGAGCACGTTGTCCGATTCGAAGATGGCCAGTGTGGCCAGCGCGGCGCGGCAAGCCAGCGGATTGCCGGTGTAGGAGTGCGAATGCAGAAAGCCGCGTGCGGTGTCGTCGTCGTAGAAGGCGGCGTAGATGTCGGCAGTCGTCATGACGACGGACAGCGGCAGATAGCCGCCACTGATGCCTTTCGACAGGCAAAGAAAATCTGGCGTGATGCCGGCCTGCTCGCAGGCAAAGAAAGTGCCGGTGCGGCCAAAGCCGACGGCGATCTCGTCGGCGATGAGATGCACGCCGTAGCGCGTGCAGAGTTCGCGTGCGAGACGCAGATATTCGGCGTCGTACATGGCCATGCCGGCGGCGCATTGCACCAGCGGTTCGACGATGAGCGCGGCGATTTCCTGGTGATTTTCCTGAAGATCGGCTTCCAGAGCGGCCGCGCAGCGTATTGCCGTGTCGCGCGGTGTTTCGCCGGGGGCGGTATGGCGCGTGTCCGGTGCGAGCACCGTGCGCGCGGGGCGCAGCAGCGGCGCATAGGCGTCGCGGAACAGCACGACATTGGTGACGGCCAGTGCGCCGACGGTCTCGCCGTGGTAGCTGTTGGCCAGCGCGAGGAAGCGGTTCTTGTTGGGCTGCCCGCTGTTGCGCCAATAATGACTACTCATCTTGAGGGCGATTTCCACGGCGGAAGCGCCATCGGAAGCGTAGAAGCAATGGCCCAGCGCATTGCCGGTCAGCGCGGAGAGTTTCTCCGAAAGCGCTACCACCGGCTCATGGGTGAAGCCGGCCAGCATGACGTGCTCGAGGGTGTCGAGTTGCGCGCGTAGGGCGGCATTAATGCGTGGGTTGCAATGGCCGAAGAGATTCACCCACCAGGAGCTGATGGCGTCGAGATAGCGCTTGCCGTCGGCATCGAAGAGCCACGGACCCTCGCCGCGCTGAATAGCCAGCAGCGGCAGGGTTTCGTGTGCCTTCATCTGGGTGCATGGATGCCAGACGGCGGCAAGGCTGCGGGCAAGCAAAGTCGTATCGGTCATGAGGCGGGTATTGTAACGGCACGCTCATGGCCGCGTAGTGTTGGTCGCAAGTGTTGGCCGCGTAGTGGCGCTATCGTTCCACATCGGCGAAAATTGCGGTCTGGCCAAGGGCGAGGGCGCCGCTTGACCTAACTGGAAAGGAATCATCATGGAATTCAAGAAAATCGGTGTCGTCGGCGCCGGTACCATGGGTAATGGCATCGCGCAGGCATTTGCCGTAGCTGGCTTCGACGTGACCATGACGGACATTGCCGATGCCGCCCTGCAAAAAGGCATGGCTACCATCACTGGCAGCTTCGACCGCTTGATCAAGAAGGAAAAGATGACGGCCGAACAGAAGGCCACGGCGCTGGGGCACCTCCGCACTGCCACCGATGTGGGCGTGTTGAAGGATCGTGACCTCATCATTGAGGCCGCCACGGAGAATCTCGAACTCAAGCTGAAAATCTTCAAGCAACTCGATGAAGTCGCCGCTGCCGGAGCGGTGATCGCCACCAACACTTCGTCCATTTCCATCACCAAAATCGCCGCCGCCACCAAGCGGCCGGAGAAAGTCATCGGCATGCACTTCTTCAACCCCGTGCCGCTGATGGCGCTGGTGGAATTGATCCGTGGGTTGCAGACGTCTGATGAGACCTATGCCTCGGTTGAAGCAGTCGCCCAGAAGATCGGGAAGACCTCCGTGCAAGTGAAGAATAGCCCCGGCTTCGTGGTGAACCGCCTACTCTGCCCCATGATCAACGAAGCCATCTTCGTCTACAGTGAAGGCCTCGCCACCGCCGCCCAGATCGACGACGCCATGAAGCTCGGCACCAACCAGCCCATCGGCCCGCTCGCACTGTGCGACCTCATTGGCCTCGACGTCGAACTGGCTGTGATGAACGTGCTGTATGAGGGATTCAAAGACCCCAAATACCGCCCCGCACCGCTACTGGTGGAAATGGTCGAGGCCGGCTATCTGGGGCGCAAGACGGGGAAGGGGTTTTTTACCTACGCCTAAAAGCCTAGACGCGGATTTTGCCCGGAACGAAATCCCCTTGGGGGACGCGGATGAGCGCGGATTGATTTCGTAGGATGGGTGGAGGCGCTCGCGCCGTAACCCATCATTCGGTCATCGCTGATGGATTACGCTGCGCTCCACCCATCCTACGAAAATTACGAAAGCAAATCCGCGTTCATCCGCACAATCTGCGTCAAAAAGCCTTTCCCAAAACTCTCCCATGCCCCGTTTAATTCTCGCCCCGATGGAAGGTCTTGCCGATGACGTGTTGCGCGATGTGCTTACGCGGGTGGCGGGCTATGACTGGTGCGTGACGGAATTCATCCGCGTCTCGGGGACGCTGTTGCCCTATCGTGCCTTTCGTCGTGTTGCGCCGGAGCTTTTGAATGGCGCGCGCACTGACGCGGGTACGCCGGTGCGGGTGCAGCTCATGGGCTCGGACCCGGACTGCCTCGCCGAGAACGCGGCGCGCTTGGCCGAGTTGCAGCCGGCGGGGATCGATCTCAACTTCGGCTGTCCCGCGCCGCTGGTGAATCGCCATCGCGGTGGCGCGGCCTTGCTGGATGAGCCGGAACTCCTGCATCGCATCGTCAGCGCCGTGCGCGCCGCTGTTCCGCGTGAAATCATCGTCACCGCCAAGATGCGTCTGGGCATTACCGACACGGCGCGCGCCATCGAGTGCGCGCAGGCGCTGGAAGCCGGCGGTGCGGCGGAACTCGTCGTGCATGGCCGCACCAAGGCCGACGGCTATCGGCCGCCGGCGCGCTGGGCGTGGATCGCGCGCGTCCGCGAGACGGTGAGTATTCCCGTCATCGCCAACGGCGAAGTGTGGAGCGTCGCCGACTACCGGCGCATGCGCGAGGAAACCGGCTGTGTCGATGCCATGCTGGCGCGCGGCGCGGTGGCCGATCCCTTGCTCGTTGCGCGCATACGCGGCGATCTCGATGAACACGCCACCGCCGCCGATTGGCAGGCGCTACAGCCCTTGCTGGCGGATTTCTGGTTGCAGGTGCTCGCCAAGGTCGAAGCCCGCCACGCGCCCGGCAGACTCAAACAATGGCTTAACCTGCTGCGGCGTAATTACGTCGAAGCCGAATCCCTCTATCGCCGCGTGCGCGAACTGCGCAGCGCCTTTGATGTGAGCGCAGCACTGGCCAGTGAGGGCCTTTACGTGCAAGAGCCGCTGGCGGCGTGATTGCACGGCGGGCGCGCTGGTATTACCATGTCGACATTGGTAATACCTAAGGACGCCGCTATGAGTACGAAATTATGAGTACTACAGTCACCACCAAGGGCCAGGTCACCATCCCCAAGCAATTGCGCGACTACCTCGGCCTCACACCCGGTAGCCAGGTCGACTTCGATTACACGCCCGACGGCCAGGTGGTCATCCGGCCTGTGAAGCAAGCCAAATCTTCGAAGAAAAAGCCCAGCCGCTTCGCTGCGCTGCGTGGCACGGTGAAGCTGGGCATGAGCACGGACGAGTATATGAACCTTATCCGAGGCTATGATGAGGACAAAGACGATCCGGGTTTCCAGAACGTCAAATGATCCTCGTCGATAGTTGTGTGTTGATGGATGTCCTTGGCGGGGATCCAGTCTGGGCTAGTTGGTCGCAAGCGCAGCTCGATATCTGGAGCGAACGTGGCCCCCTGCTTATCAACCCCATCATCTATGCGGAACTAGCGCCGGGATACGCCGATCCGCAAGCCCTGGAAGTCGCCATTACGATAGCCGCACTGGATTATCGCGATGTGCCTAAAGCGGCGCTGTTTCTCGCCGGCAAAGCGCACCAAACTTACCGGCGCCGAGGAGGCGGACGGGCGGGGGTTCTGGCGGACTTTGTCATTGGTGCGCACGCCAATATCCTCGGGGTGCCGCTGCTCACTCGTGATGCGCAACGTTTTCGCGGCTACTTCCCCGGTGTGCGTCTCGTCACTCCTACGTAAATGGCCATCATTGTTCCAGCGCCGCATCTCAAGCACCTCAAGATGACATCAGGCGAGCGACGTTTCGCTGCGCGCCTGCTTGCAAAACTCGAAGACGACTACCTGTGCTGGTTCAACGTGCCTATCGGGACAAAACAACTACGCCCCGACTTTGTTGTGCTTCATCCCGGACGCGGCATCCTGGTGCTGGAGGTCAAGGACTGGAAGCTAGACACGCTGCAAGAGATCGATCGCCGCAGTGTCAGACTTATCACGAGCCGTGGTCTTGTCAGCGAGATCAATCCGCTTGAGCAAGCGCGGCACTATGCGCTGCACATTGTCGATCTGTTGCAGGCTGATCCCCTGTTGACCCAGCAAGACGAGGGTCGCTTCCAAGGCAAGCTGCTATTTCCGTGGGGCTATGGCGTTGTCCTGAGCAATATTTCTCGCAAGCAGTTTCAAGAGGCGCAGATCGGCTTGGCCATAGAGCCGCACAATGTCATCTGTCAGGACGAGATGCTGGAAAACGTGGGTTCAGAAGCGTTCCAGCAGCGGCTGTGGGGCATGTTCAATTACAGTTTCGGCGGCGTAATGTCGCTGGCGCGCGTTGATCGGATTCGTTGGCACCTCTTTCCCGAGATTCGGATTTCATCCAGCACAGGCGCCTTGTTCGATGAACCTGACGAGGCCATTCCCGATCATGGCGAGTCTATCGCCAAGGTATTGCCGGACATCGTTCGAGTGATGGATATGCAGCAGGAGCAGCTCGCCCGAAATCTGGGCGAGGGACATCGCATCGTGCATGGCGTGGCGGGTTCGGGCAAGACCTTGATACTGGCTTATCGTTGCTTGCATTTGAAAGAGCTCGCGCTGCGCAAGCCTATCCTGGTGCTTTGCTATAACGTGACCTTGGCCTCGAAGCTGCGCCAGATGTTGGCCACGCACGGCGTCGGCGATACGGTGCACATTTACAGTTTCCACCAGTGGTGTGGCGACCAGCTTCGCTTGTATCAAGTGGACTATGCGAGGTCGCGAGATTATGGAGAAAATCTTGGGCGCATGATCGATGCGCTGTCGGACGCAGTGACGAAAAATCGCGTACCGCGCGCCCAATATGCGGCCATCCTGATCGATGAGGGGCACGATTTCGAGCCAGACTGGTTCAGGCTGGTAGTACAGATGATCGACCCCGAGACCAATTCGCTGTTATTGCTCTACGACGATGCGCAATCCATCTACGAGCGTCGGCAAAAATTTTCGTGGGCCAGCGTGGGGATTCAGGCCAAAGGCCGCACCACCATATTGAAAATAAATTACCGCAATACGGTGGAACTGCTGACGGTTGCCTATGACTTTGTGGGCGCCTACATTGCTGAGGGTGTCAAGGACGAGGAGATTCCCCTCGTTGAACCGAGTTGCGTCGGGCGCCGGGGCGCCAAACCGGAAATTGATAAGCTCGCGAACTTTGAAGCGGAAATCGCCCGCATCGCCGATTGGCTTCTGGAGCGGCGCTCCGAGGGGGTCGCCGGTTCCGATATGGCGGTGATCTATCGTTACAAGTACCAGGCGGAGAAGCTGGAAGCGGGGCTCAAAAAGCGCGGCATCGACATCGACTGGATCACGCGTGACAAAAAGAGCCGCAACTACGATCCGGCAAGAGATTGCATCAAGCTGGTCACCATGCATAGCAGCAAGGGACTGGAGTTTCACAGTGTGGCCATACCGGATATCGGCAAGATGCCGCATCCAAAGGAAGCGCCTGCCCAAGAAGCGAGATTGCTCTATGTCGCCATGACGCGGGCAACGGATAGACTGTTGCTGACGCACAGCACGGCCAGCAGTTTTACAAATCGCTTGCAGGCCGTGATTGCCGGCGCCAATCTGTAATTTCAAAGAGCAAACTTTCATGACCATCGACTTCCTAATCCGTGGCGAGCACATTCAACTCGACCAACTTCTCAAAGCGACCGGTCTCGTGTCCTCAGGCGGCGCCGCACATGCCGCGATTGAAGCAGGGGCGGTTCAGGTCGATGGCACGGTGGAAACACGCAAGCGCGCCAAGCTGCGAACGGGCCAGCGCGTTGAGTATGGTGGACAAGTCGTCGTCTTGGCTACGGCGCCCCAAGCTTGAGTCTGCCGGACGCCGTCAATCGATAAGCGCGCGCACGCAATCCCGGCCTGCATGCTTGGCGTCGTAGAGCGCCTTGTCGGCGCGGGCGATGAGGGTTTCGACGGTGTCGTCGCCACTGGCCAGCGCAAGGGTGACGCCCAGACTGATGGTGACGGGGACAGGCGCGCCAAAAATTCTCAACGGCTGCACAGAGACGGCCTGGCGCAGTCGCTCAGCGGCTGTGCGTGCGCCTTCAGCATTGGTGGCTGGAAAGACGGCGAGGAATTCTTCGCCGCCGAAGCGCCCGATGCGATCATAGTCACGCAGGCAGCCATGCATGGCATTGGCGACCAGACGTAGCGCCGCATCGCCACCGAGGTGGCCGACTTCGTCGTTGATGAGCTTGAAGTGGTCCACATCAGCCATGATGATGGCAAGCGGCGTCTCAGTGCGGCGCGCACGCGATAGCTCCTCTTCAATGAACTCGATGATGCCGGCGCGATTCCAGATGCCGGTGACGACGTCGCGCCTGACTTGTTGCCTTAGCGCTTCCTGCGCCTCAACCAGCTTTTGGTTGAGATCGTAAAGCTGCTGGTACATCTGGCTTTTTTCCAGCAGGACGGAAAGCTGCCCGGCGATGCGGCGGAATAGCGTCTGATGCACGTCGCGATAGGTGTTTGGCTGGTTACTCGAAAAAAACAAAAAGCCTATGGGCTTGCCTTGCGCCACCAGCGGGCACGTGAGGCTGGAGCGTACGCCTTCTTCGACAATCAAGCGTGTCGAGATGGAATGCGGATGCGTCGCCAGATGGTCTTGCAGATCGTTGAGTATGCGTGGTTCTCCGGTTTGCAAGATGGAATTCAGGCTGCTATTTTCCATTGTTGCCGAGAACCCGGCTGGCAGACTTATGTTGCTGTGCTTGGCCCTCGCCCAGGCCGCACGCAAGCTGCGACCTTCATCGACTAGCAGCGCATAGCCGAGACGGTCAAAAGGGATCAGCGGTTGAAAGGTGTCGAAGACACGATCGAGCACCTCTTCGATGAAAATGCCGCCGCCGACATCTTCGGTAACCTCCAGCAATTTTTCGTATTCATGAAAGCGCCGGTCCAGCCAGATCGCCAGATCGCTCAGTTCAGCACCCAGTCGCCCTACATCGTCTTCGACCGGATGGAGAGGGATGGGAACGCGGAATTCGTACTGGCGCATGGCGCGCACCGCGCGTCGATAGGCGTGCAGGCGAGTATCGATAGGCCTGCCGCGGTTGGGCTGGGTGTTCCGCGTTTGCTGGGCGGAAAGTCTGGTTCTGCGTGCCATGCTCGTTGACCTCGGGCGGGTGCAAATGGCGAACGGCTGCCCTGATGAGCAGATACCTCGTCATAACGGCATTATTCTGGCTAACTTTAGGACCGCTGGTGGTTTTTCTCCGCCATGGGGTATTCCGGCGTAATCAGGCCCGGTAGCCACGCAGGACTTGCCTTGCTCGCCATGTTTGTTGACGCCGCAAGCCTGACTTCTAGGCTACGCATTGCGCGCAGCGTGGGTCAGATGCTGTGCCGCTGTACGGTTTTTTGCATGTCATTCGCGCCGGTATTACCATGCGACAATTGCGCGACTAACCGGGCCTTACGCGGCGTTAGGCCGATAGATTCCAATACCCAGACGCTTGCGCGCCACGTCAGCATCCCGGCGCATATATGCTGCTGCGCGTTTGCTTTAGGTGAACTCCATGAACTCGCTCTATCGTTCACTCGGCCATCCCATCTGGCTGATTGGTTTCCGTCCATTCTTCGCGCTGGCTTGCGTGGCGGGCGCTGGCTTGCCGTTGCTCTGGGCCTTGTTGTTATCCGGCCTGCTGACGGCGCCGAACACCTCGTTTTCACTGGCTCAATGGCACGCGCACGAAATGTTTTTCGGCTTCGGCTGGGCCGTGCTGGGCGGCTTTCTGCTGACCTCGACCAAGAACTGGGTGCAGGTGCGCGGCTACCACGGTGGCGCGCTGTTGTTTCTGGTGGCGGCCTGGTTGTTGGAGCGGGTCGGCATGTGGTTCGAAGACGCGCTGCCTTGGCCGCTGTTCCGGCTCTCGAACAACCTTTTCCTGATCGCGATCGTCGCCATGCTGTTATGGACGCTGCTGCGCCATCGCAGTCGCGACACCTACGCGGATAACTATTATTTTCTGCTGATCCTGCCGGCATTTCTCGTCGCAAAAAATTTGTTGCTGAGCGGCGAGTATTATCAGGTCGGCTGGAGCATGGCTCTGGGCCTGTTCCGCATGGCGTTTCTGGTGATGCTAGAACGTACGCTGACACAGTTTATGAAGGGCGTGTTTCAAGTCGACCTGCTGCGTAATGCCACCCTCGATATGAGCATCAAACTGCTGGGTCTGGCGATGGTGTTTGAAAGCCGCATGCCGCCACTATTCTCGGGCGGCGTGGCCTTGTTGCTGGCGACGCTGCTCGCTGTTCGCTTTCTTTTCTGGCAGCCGCAACTGGCCTTGCGGCGGCTGGAGATCGGCGTCATGTATCTGGGCTACCTGGCGATAGTTGCCCAGTTGGTGGTGCATTTTCTGGCCAGGGTTGCGCACGTCGAGTGGGTGGGGACGGTGTCCGTACATCTCTTCACTTTCGGCACCATGGGCCTCATCATTCCGGCCATGCTGGTGCGAATTTCCAAGGGCCACACCGGCCGCAAGGTGGTTTTCGATCGTGGCGACAAGCTGGTGTTGTGGATCATGATGCTGGGCTTCATCGCGCGCATCCTCGCGCCGCAACTTTATCCGGCCTGGTATGCGAACTGGATATACCTCGCGGCGGCTTGCTGGTTTTTTTGCTTCGCCATTCTTGGCTGGCGCTACTTGCCATTTCTGCTTCAGGCCAGGGTGGATGGCAAGGAGCATTGAGTCGTGATTTCGGCTTACTGACTTGGGGCGGCGAATCTGTTGCAGCGAATTTTAGTTTTCACCACGCTACGACAGGCAGCGTGCAGAAAGCAGGTTTGTTCGCCCATATCAACCAGCGTGCGGGCGAAGTCGTCGCCTTCGGGTGTATCGAGATAGACATGGGTGACGACGGTTTCCGCTTGGCCGGCTTTGCCGGTGCCGCCCGATGTGCCCGAAGCGCCCGAAGCGCCGGGCAGGCTGAAGCGCGTGTCTTGCACGATGCGGTAACCGTCCAGCCGCTTTTTCACGATATGTGTGTAGCGGCCCAGTTGGGTCAGATAGCAAAAGGCGATACCGGCCGAGAGATAGGCAAGGCCGGAAGGTGCGCGCGCCTGGCCGCCAAGGAACGTGCTGTCGTCGGAAAGAAAGCGAAACACGCTGCCTATGGGCTTGAGCAGTTGCACGCTGACTTCCTTGAGACCGTCAGGACGCAGGCGGCAAACACCGCGCACCTGTAGTTCGCGCTTTTGTTCCGCCGCGAGGCTGGTGCCGGCGCCGCCTTCTACGCCGACCAGCGTCTGGGCCGATTCGAGTTTTTGAATAATGTCGCTGACGTAGCCCTGTTGTAGCGGCGAGGCCGTATCGAAAACGGTGGCGGCATCGGCGGCGGGGTCGGCGGGCGCATCATCGGCATAAGCCGCCACACGCCCGGTGGAAACGCGCCGACCATTGACCGTCAGGCTGAACTCGCTGGTGAGCAGCTCGCGCAGCAAGCCGTTGGCGGGCGAGGCCGCCACGGCGGCGACGATGAGATCATTCAGCGCGGCGGCATCGGCATCCGCATCGATGCGCACAGCGAGTTCCACCGGCAGCGCGCTGCCGGTCATGGTGCCGGCCAGCGCCGAGCCCTCCATGCCGTAGCGGTTCTCCTGTGTGAACTCGATGTCACGCAGGACGATGCCGCGCTGCTTCGCCAGCGCGAGAATTTCCGACAGCGTGCTGAAGGCCAGCCCGGCGGTAAAGAAGGCCAGCGGAAATGGCGCTAAATCCGTGCCATTCAGATAAGGGCCTTCATCGCAGACCATGCGCCAGGCGGCGCCGTCTTGACCATAACTGACGAGGGCTTCCTTCTGCATGCCGTCCAGCGCGCGCGCGATGGTGCGAATGGCGATGGGCGCCGGGTTGGGGCTGGCGATGCCCAGTGCGGTAGCGTGTTGCGTTTTGAATACCAGGGGATGCGGCGAGGTTTGTATGGAAGGCATGGCATGCGCCGGCGGGTGAGGTGCTTGCGATTCAATAGAAATCCGCCACCTATGTCAATGCGTTGCGAAATCGTTTCGTGGCGAAATCGTGTTGCGAACTCGCTGTTGCCAAGTCGCGCAGGGAGCCGCGTAAAAAATGCCCGCCGTGGCTGGCGGGGCCTTTGTTCGCCGCGATGCGGCGGGTGACTTAGACCTTGACGGCGTCCACGACGTCACGGAACCCTTTGATTTTTTCTAAATTCATATAGCGATAAATCTTGTCGCCGTTATTAGTTGGAGAAGTTGCGCGTCGAAGTGGATATCGCCTTGCTGCCTTTCTTGATTTGCGCCTTCGTGACCGCAAGGCGCTGATTACCGTGGTGGCAGAGATCGTGCGCGGCCATGGTGGTCACAGCGAAGATGCGTCTGGGCATCATCGACACGGCGCCCGCCATCAAGTGCGCGCAGGCATAAACGAACCTGTAGTTCGTCCCGATCCGCAGGCTATTGATGCGGAACTGACCTTCTGAGGCATTACCCCCAGAAGGCCTCATGCACCTAAAAGTCCCCGCGCAGACCGATCAGTAAACCGCGCCCAGCCAGCGGTGCAATATCCTTCAGCACAGAGGTATGAACGCGCGCTTCTTCGTCGAGCAGATTGTTGATTTTGGCAAATGCTTCCAAGTTGAGGCCATTGGTGGCGAAGCGATACGTCACTGCCGCATCTACCAGCGTGTAGGCATCCGTCGGTAGTTCATTGGCCGCTACGCGGTTTTGCTTGAGTACATGATTTACATCAAGCCGCGCGCCAAACTTGCCGATCTGATAATTCAGCCCGGCACCAAAGCGCAACGACGGGATGCGCGGCAGCGGTTCGCCGGTATCGGCATTTTCGGCTCGTACATAGTCACCGCGCAGATTGAGCAAAAGTTTGCCCGCAGCTTCATGAACCAAAAACTTGCCTTCCGACTCAAAACCATAGAACTTTGCCTTTACCCCACTGTAGGCGGCCTCGGGCAATATCTCCTCGCCAGAGCCATCCGCGAAGCCATCTGCATCGGCATCAACCGGATTGAGTTCACCATCCACCCCGCGCGAATTGCCGCTGTTTTTTACCAAAAGATAGTTGCCGAAGTGCGAATAAAAGCTGCTAATGCTGGCGCTATGCGGGCCGGACTTCCAGCGCAACTGCAAATCGAGGCTGTTTGAACGCTCCTTATTTAGCGTCGTGTTGCCCACTTCATATTGTCCGGTCGCGAGATGCGGGCCGTTAACGAACAGCTCGGCATACGTCGGCGCACGCTCAGTATGCGCGAAGTTGGCGGCCAGAGAGAACGCCTGATTCAGCTTAAACACCGCACCCAGCGCACCGCTGTTAGTTGAAAAGTCTTTTTTCTGTGCTGGATCAAAACGTTGCAACAAGGTCAGCGGATCAAGCGGCCCGCCCCCTTGCGAGTCGATCTTGGTACGTTCGGTTCGACCACCGAAGCTCAGGGTGAGATCACCATAGCGTGCTTCTTCAAACAAAAATACCGCTTTGGCATCGGTCTCGACTTTCGGCAGCAAGGCTTCTGCACCGACCGCCGAGGCATCGCCATTGGAAAATTGCACGCCAAACACACCGGTGAGCGGCCCTATTTTTTGATGTGTTGCTTCGATCCGCGTCTCGTAGCCTTTGCTCTTGAATGTGGTGCCAACTACACCGCTTTCCAGCTCTTGATGCTGATAATCGGTGTCGCCAAATTTGAATTTTATGGCATCGATAAAGGTGCCCACGTCACGCATTTCGCCCTCTAGATTCCAGCGTGAACTGCGCATGTCGATTTTCACGTCAGGCTCGGCCACGGTGCCGTATATCGAGTTAAAGTCGGCGTAGGAAAATCCCAGATAGCCCTTGTCAAACGTCAGCGATGCGCCGAGCGCACCGCCATCGCCATGGCCTGCGCTATTGGGTAAACGTCCGCGCGGCTGGTCCTGCGTGGGGCTATCAATCGCGCGTTGACGGCTGGAGCGGGCGTAACCTGGAATATCGAGATCGCCATTGCGGCGCGAATTGGCATCCGCGTGAAACGCAAACTGGCCGTTGCCGCCTTCAAGCACCACGGAACCACTGCGTTCATCATCCGCTCCGCCCACCCGCGCTTGAAAGCGTCCACCGATGCCGCTCAGCGCGGTCTGCGGGATGCGGTTATCGAGCACATTGACCACACCACCAATGGCGGAGCCACCGTAGAGCAAGGTGGCTGGGCCACGAACAACCTCAATACTATCCACCACCAAGGGATCAACCGTCGTCGCATGGTCGGGGCTCAATGCGGAAAGATCAAGCATGCCAACGCCATTTTGCATGATACGCACCCGATCTGAATCGAGACCGCGAATCACCGGGCGACTGGCGTTTGGCCCAAAGTAACTGGAACTCACGCCGGGCAAACGCGACACCGTTTCACCCAAGGAGCTTTGCGTTTGCAACAAGAGATTGTCACCCTTAAGAACAGAAACGGGGGTCGCAAGATCAAGCAAGCTGCTGCCCAGCGGATTGCCGGTAACAACCATTGTGGGTACTTCGACATCGTTACTCGGGGCTTGCGCCGAGGCGGTAAAAGGAAAAGCAACTGCCAACGCAGCAGTGAGCGTGATGTTTCGGGATTTGAACATGGGGTTCTCCAAAGCGATAAACAGCGCCCTCCGGCAAATGCCTGAGGGCAGATTCAAACGTGTGCTTTAGAGAACGGTGGGAGGAGCGCGAGCGCGGCAGACAACAACAGGCCGCAGGAATACCGGATCAATATCCGGCAGTAAATAATTGTCGCAGGTGAAAGCAGCGAAAGAAATGGCGATTGCCGAGGGTGGCGCACTACCGCCAACACCGGCAACGGCGATACAAGTGGTACAGGTTTCCGCTGCACCATCAATAGCACCGTGACTATTCTGATACTGCGTAACGGACGCTGGCCCACCATACAAGTGGCTCAGCAAATGCGCGAGGGCCGCCTGCTGCGAACCAAGCAGCAAAAAGGAAAGCAGTAGCGCAACAAATGGGCGGTGGAAGCGCTTCATGGGCGGCGGATTAGAACACAAGCCGGGCTGAAAGGTTTCATTCGACGGCTATCCCGCATCGCGGACGCGCCAACTTTAGCTTGAGTGTCATCAGATATTGCTCCATCCCAATGGCGTTATTGAAACGCGCTTGTATCAAATTTCGCTGCACCTGCCCGGCAGCATATTGCTTTTGCAGTACAACGCAGTTTTCGGTGTCGGATGCAACGGAGGTCTTCCGGCAGTCACTCAATCGCTCTTTCAGGTCTTGCACCTGTCTTACCTTATCGAGAAACTCCTGCGCTACCGTCAACAGGTCATACTTTGCGAACAGGTCGGCGTAGGTTTTTTCCAACCATTGCTGCTCCGCTGCATCGTTGCATATCTCCGGGCCGGCTGCGAATGAACAGCCTGTCCAAAAAACCAGCGCCAGGATCAGAAACGGCTGGTGTGCGTGGCATTGTTTTTGAGGGCGCAACATCAATTCACCGGCGGCTTTCGGTGTAAGGCACAACCAGGTCAGCCTTCATCTTGTAGCCTGATGCACCCCACGGCGACGCGATATGGGCCGTATCCATGGTGCCACTCACCCACACCGTAGACATACTGATGAAACCCTTCAGCGGCTTGGCAGAGATGACATGGATAATCTGGTTGGCCGGTGGCGGCGGCATGTGGATGCAGGCGCCGAAATACGGCACTAGCAGAAACTCGGTGATTTTCTGCCGTCCTTGTTCTAAAGGCACCATGAAACCCGCGATACGCACGCGCTGCCCGCGCCATGACGAATCGACGGGCGCGCTATCCCAAGTATCCTTGAGCTTTTGCAGCGCGTCCATTGCGCGAGGGTCAGTGTCCTTCAACTTGCCCAAATCCATGCCTTTTAATGCCTGTATTGGGTCCCAGCCTTTCGGTACCAGGGCATCCCAATTGATTTCCTTGTATCCGGCACTCGCCGGATCAACCGGCGCAGGCTGGGTGAGGCGATCGCCGTTTTTGTAATCGGCTTTGGAATCCGCTGCACCTAAACTGGCGGCAGGCAATAGCCCCATGAAAATGAGAACGAACAGTAATTTTTGCATTGGCATTCCTCAAAGTCGCGGCGACAAACCGTCTGCCAGCGATAAACGATAGGCGCGGTAGCCGGGCAGGAGGCCAGCAACAATCCCAACGCCGACCACGGCAGCAAGCAACTTCAGTTCTTCAACGGAAACCCACAGTGGATGCAGCGTCACGCCGAAGCGTGCCTGTGCCAATGGCGCCAGTGCAATGCTGAGTACCGTGAGCAAGGCTACTCCGCCTCCAACGCCCAACACCGTGATGAACAGACTCTCGGTGAGCAGCAGCATAAAGATGTCGCGCGGCCTGGCGCCAACCGAACGCAGGATGGCCAACTCGCGCCGCCGTTCGCCAAGACTGGCGAGGATGACGGCTACCAATCCGGACAGACCGACCACAACGACCATTGCGGAAACCGCCAGCAGCGTGCGTTCGGCGATGCCCATCACCTGCCAGAGCTGATCGAGGGCCACGCCGGGTAACACCCCGAGCAGGGGTTCCGCCTCGTAGTTGCTAACGTAGCGCTGCATTTTGAATACGGCAGCGCGGCTCTTCATACCTACCAAGGCCGCAGTGATCTCCTTGGGCGCAAGATCGAACTTGCGCACATGTTCAAGAGGAATCGAAAATCCCGGCAAGTGCGCACCGCCCTGCCAATCGAGGTGAATCGCTTCCATCGCCTCAAGACTGATATGGACGGTGCGATCGACGGGTGTTCCGGTACGCGCAAGGACGCCAACTACCGTAAACGGTTTGTCGGCATGCTCAGCAAGTCCGGTACCACTCATGCCGTGACTGAGAACGATAGGGTCGCCAAGCCGGTAGTTAAGACGTTCGGCCACTTCCGCGCCGACCACTGCATGGAACACCTCTGCAAACGGCTTGCCGGAAACGAATATCAGCGACTGCGAATCGCCGTAACGAAAATGCTCGAAGTAGGCCGTTGAGGTCGCCAGCACCGGGAAGCCGTGATGTGAATCGCCCAACGACAATGGGATCGACCAGGCCACGGCGGGATGATTGGCGAGCGCCTGATAGCTGGCCCAGCGAATATTGTTGGTGGCCTCGCCGATGCGGAACACCGAATACAGCATCAACTGGACCGGGCTGGTACGCGCGCCGACTATCAAATCTGTGCCCGACACCGATTGGGCAAAACTCTCACGCGCTTCGACGCGAAGCCGTTCCACGCCGAGCAGCATGGTGACACTCAGAGTTACCGCGATTAGCGTCAAGCCCAAGGTCAGACGCCGATTCCAGGCACTGCGGATGGCTAACGAGAATATTGTTTTCATGCGACCACCGTACCCTTACTACCCGCTGCCTTGCCCACACGATTGATTGATGGCAGCGCAATCTCACGGCTGAATTTTTGCGCGAGACGTCTGTCGTGGCTGACGAATAACAGTGTGCTGCCTGCTGCCTCACATTCCTTCGACAGCAGATCGAGGAATGCGATTTGACGTTCGGCATCCAACGCCGAGGTTGGTTCGTCGGCGATCACAATTTCCGGCTGGCCAATCAGCGCCCGCGCTGCAGCTACTCTCTGCTGCTGGCCGACACTGAGTTGAAGCGCCTGCCGCTGATAGAGGGCCGTATCCAGATCAAGATGCGAGAGCAGACGTGCAGCTTCATCGTGCAGGGTCAGGCCTGCAACCACTGCACGCGCTTTCCGCTGCGCCGAGAAGCGGCAAGGCAGCAGCACATTGTCGATAACCGACAGGTAAGGGATGAGATTGAATTGCTGGAAGATGAAACCAACGTGGTCGGCACGAAACCGATCACGCGCTGCCGCGTCCAATGTCGTCAGATCGTCACCCAGAAGGCGCAGGCTACCGCGCTCAGGCACCAGTACCCCACCGAGCAGACCGAGCAGCGTACTCTTGCCGCTACCGCTGGGGCCATGCACGAAGATGCGCTCACCGGCCTCAACCTCAAAGTGCGGTATATCGAGACAAGGATCGCCCCCCGCTGACCAGCGGAACAACAGATTCTCGACATCAATGACAGTCGCCGACATGATCTCGGATTACCAGACAATGCGCTGCTGCTTGGGCGATAGTTTCGCGGCGACTTGTGAATGTGCGGATACCACTTGCACATCAAGCTGCTTCATGTGGGGGAAGGCTTCGAACAGTTTGACCTCCATGTCACGCAAGGCCTGCGGGTGTTCGCAATGAAAAACAAATTCGCCATCGAGATCGGCATGGCCGTCACCATCCGCCTTTTTCGCGGGTGTCAGTACCAGTGAATCCAGCTTCGTGGATACCGGTTTGCATTGCGCAGCAGGCGTAGGCAGGAACAGGGTTGCCGGTTGATTCAGTCGATCCGCCATGGCACGCACTGCCGCTTTTTGTTTGTCGGTATGTGGCAAATGCTCGAAACCGAGCAGATTGTCGAGTGGGCTTTCCAGGTTGAGTGTCAGCGTATTGGCGTCAACCGCAATCTGTAGATTGCCAACACCATGCACATGCGCGCCGGGTTCATGAGCCAGCGCCAACGATGGAGTGAGACAGATTGCCGAGAGTGCGATACAAACTGTTTTCAGATAATTCATGTGGTACCTCCAATCGAACTGCGTTTATGAATCCACGCCATGGCTGCCAAGGCTGGCGTTCAGTCCCAGATTGCATCCATTGCCAGTAACACCCGTGGGGCCTCATGACTACCTACTGCGGGAGAACGGTGGATTGCGCCACGCGCTGCATTGCCCTGCCACAAGCTGCCCTTGAGTAGCACTACATCGAAGGGTTTGGCCGATTCGATTTCCGCACCCGGCCGCATTGCGCCCGAGGTTTCGTCCGGCAGGCCATCACTGCCATTGCCGAGACGATCGCGATTGACGTAACAATCATCCAGCCATTCAGTGGCGGGGCCGCGATAGGTGCAGAGCAGGCGAATCCCGGTATGGTCTTTATGCAAGCGCGGGCACATGGCTCGATCTACTGCTTCGAGGCGCAGCCCGATGGCCGGGCAACCCAATAGATCGGCATACACGCTACCGAGAAAATCGATGTCCGCCAGCAGTGCATCGCGGCCAGGTGCTGCTGGCAATTCTGGCAGATGGGGCAGTTTTCCCGCGTCAACAACACGAAGAAAACCCGTGCCAATATTTACGCCAGGGTCAGACAGATAGCTGCTGATGGCGTGCAACGGCGGGCGTCGCCAGCAGATCACCTGAACGTCTGGCGCAAAGATGGTTGGCAGGTCGGCCACGGATTTCACAGTGACGGTGTGGCTGGAATCCGTGCGGTTGCAATACTGGCCTGATTGTGGCGCAAGCAGCGCATTCATAATGCTGCCTCATCGACGGCATCTACCTTGCAGAACGAGCTGAAGGCTTTAACGATGTCCTCGCGTTTGATACTGCGCACGATGAAGACCAAGCGCGATGAGTGATCGTCATCCGGCCATTGCTTGAGATAGCTGTGAGGATAGCGGATGTGGCCGATTCCTTGCACGATCCGTGGATGCTGCTCCCCGGCGACATTGATAATTCCTTTGATGCGCAGAATGTACTCACCGCAGGTAGATTGCCGCATATCGAGCACGGTGAGAAACTCGCCCCATCTGAACGGCTGGTCGAAGCGCAGCGCGAAGGCTTCGACATTGGCATTGTGGCGATTGATGTTGTGGTGATGTCCTTGGTGATGCGGCGGTCGGCGCGCTTCATCGCCTAGCCAACGCCGTACTTCGGCGGGTTTTTTTGTCGCGTCGTAATAGCCCAATCCAAGCACCGATTCGACCGCGCATTCACCGCCACGCACCCTGATTTGCGACGCGCCGGGGTTGATGCGGGTCAGCAGCGTGCTGGCATGATCGACATCGGCCTGACTGGCAAGATCGCATTTGGTCAGTATCAGCCGGTCGGCCATCGCAACCTGCTTTACCGCCTCGAAATGCGCGGAGAGTTGTGTGGCGATGTGCGTGCTGTCGACCGCTGTCACGACGCCGTCGAGCTGGTAGCGGGAGGGAAAGTCTTCCATCAGCGCGTGGATCACCGGCGCCGGGTCCGCCAATCCGGTGGTTTCGATCATCACCCGCGATAATCCGCTGATCTGCTTGCGTTGGGCGCGAGTAAACAGTTCGGACAACGCGCGGCTAAGGTCGCCACGCACTGTGCAGCATATGCAACCGGATGACAGTAGCACCATGTCGTCCTTGACCGCATCAACCAGCAGGTGATCGATGCCCACTTCGCCGAACTCGTTGATCAGCACCGCTGCGCCCCTCATCGAAGGCTGCTTGACCCAGTGATTGAGCAATGTGGTTTTACCCGCACCAAGGAAACCGGTGAGTACCGTCACGGGAGTACGGTAGTAAGTCTGAGTGGCGGAATTCATGGGAGTACCTCGGTATAGGAACAGGCTTCGCCTGTCATGTCGCGGCTCACGCTGACGCGATGCAGTCCGGGCAACCCAGGTGCAAGGCTGCGCCAGATGAAACGGCTAAGACTTTCCAGGGTCGACGGCCCGAGACCAGTAACTTCGTCAAGCAGACGATGGTCAAGTGTGTCTTTGACTGTGGATAGCGCCTGGGCAAAAAAATCCAGATCGAGCAGCATGCCGCTGGCGAGGTCTGGCTCGCCCGCAATCGTCACCGTGGCACGGTAGCTGTGGCCGTGAATCCGGCGGCTGCCATTCGCCGCATCCGGTACAACACTCTCTCGTTGCAAGGTGTGCGCCGATTCAAAGACAAAGGAGCGGGAGAGTTCGTAGGTACCCATGTTTCTCACTGTGGTCAAAACTCGTTTTGCAGGCGCTTGTAACCCTGCAGCAGCGCGTTGTTGGTACGCACCACGTCTTCCGAAAACTCGGTGGCCGAGGCCCTTAATCTGGGTACGGCGGAGAGATCGGTGCTCGGGCCGATCTTTTGCGTAGAGGGGACATAAAAACCGGGCGGCAGATCGCGGCCATCGACGACTGCGTTGTGCCGCACGACGCAACCTTCACCCACACGGCAATTGAACAGCACGCTGTTGAAGCCGATAAAAACATTGTCGCCAACCGTGCATGGCCCATGCACGATGGAACGATGAGCGATGGAGGTATGCCTGCCGATAGTGACCGCCGCGCCGGACTTGGAGTGAATGACGACACCATCCTGGATATTGGAATCGTCGCCGATCACTATGGCTTCCATCTCACCCTGCGCATCGGTTTCATCGGCGCGGATGACGGCATAGGGGCCGATGAAAACGTTTTTACCGACCAAGACCTTGCCACAGATAATGGCCGTCTGATCAACATAGGCCGATTCATGCACGACAGGAAAGTGGCCAGAGGGATTTTTTCTCAGCATGACGGTTCAACCACGAAACTGACATTCGCGCAGCTCGCGTCTTTCCTGTGCTTCAACGCATAGCGATGCCAGTGGCCGTGCCAGCATACGCGGGATGCCAATTGCCTCGCCGCTTTCCACAAACCAGCTTGCCATGTCAGGAACCTCCCGGCGGTATTGCGCCGTAGGCTTGCTGCGGATCGTAAACTTTGCTGCTCTCCAGCATGCGCAGCGAGAAATCGGTTTGCCGTTCTGTCCAGTTCAGTTCACGAAAAAAACAGGAACGGTAGCCGACATGGCAGGACGCACCACGCGTTAGTTCCACTTTGATCAGCAAACAATCCTGATCGTCGTCGATCAGGATGCGATGCACGATTTGCGTCTGCCCGGATCGCTCACCCTTGCGCCAGATGCCGTTACGGCTGCGTGAATAGTAGTGGGCAAAACCACTGTCGATGGTCAAGCCCAATGCCTCGCGATTCATCCAGCCAAGCATCAGCACTTCGTTAGACGCGGCATGCTGCGTGACACACGGGATGAGATCGCGCTCGTCGAAGAAGGGCATCAGACGCAACCCCTCTTCCACATCGACAAGACTGCCGCGTGACGGAAACTCGGATGGCGGAAAGTCACGCATCTGCAAGTGCCTCTTTCTCTTCACCGGTCTCTTCGTCAGTCCCTTCCTGCGCCATTCGCCAGGCAGGGAAAGGGTCGTCGAAACCGCACCACTCCTCTGCGCCTAAAACCATTTCTTCGTCGTTCAACAGACAACTATCGAGTTTGTTGCGAATGATGGCTTCGTCCATCTCCATACCGATGAAGACCAGCTCCTGCCGCCTGTCGCCATAGACGTCGTTCCAACGCTTGTGAAGGTTGGCGAGATATTCTTCATCCTGCGGCCAGGTGCTGCGATCCACTGCTGCCCACCATAGCCCGCCGGCTTGATTGCGGCAAAGGCTGCCCGCCTGTTCCCATTCGCCGACAAATTCCATGCGCGTTGCCAGCCAGAAAAAACCCTTGGAGCGAATCACGCCCGGCCAGTCTTCGTTGATCAAATTCCAGAAACGCTGCGGATGAAAAGGCTTTTGTGCGTGATAGGAAAAACCGCTGATGCCGTATTCCTCACTCTCAGGCACATGCTCACCGCGCATTTCTTTGAGCCAGCCCGGTGCAGCGGAGGCCTGCTCGAAATTAAAGCGGCGTGTATTGAGCACACGATCTAGCGGCACCTTGCCGAAGTTGGACTCAACAATATCGGCACGCGGGTTGAGTGCCTGCAATACGGCGACAAGACGTGCTTTCTCATCAGCGCTGATCAGGTCAGCCTTGTTCAGCACCAATACATCGGCAAATTCCATTTGCTGTACCAAAAGGTCAACCACCGTGCGTGTGTCGTCTTCGCCCAGTGACGCGCCCCGATCACCGAGAAAATCCTGTGAACCATAGTCGTGCCAAAAGTTATAGGCATCAACCACCGTCACCATCGTGTCGAGCCGCGACAGGCGCGACAGACTCATGCCGTCTTCGTCTTCAAAGGTAAATGTTTCGGCGACGGGCAAGGGCTCCGATATTCCGGTCGATTCAATCAACAGATAATCGAAGCGGTCTTCGCGCGCGAGCTTTGCCACCTCGATCAACAAGTCTTCGCGCAACGTGCAACAGATGCAGCCGTTGGACATCTCGACCAGTTTTTCTTCGGTGCGTGACAGACCCGCGCCATCGCGTACCAGCTCGGCATCGATGTTGACGTTGGACATGTCGTTGACGATGACGGCAACGCGCTTGCCCTCGCGATTGGCGAGCACGTGGTTGAGCAATGTGGTTTTACCGGCACCGAGAAAACCCGACAGCACAGTGACCGGCAGGCGGGGATCTGAGCTGGGATCGTTAATACTGCTGTTCGTGCCGCCATTCATGCCGCTGTTCACGCCAAGGCCTCCTCGGGAACCAAAGCGGCCAGCAGGCTGCGCTCAATTAATTCCTTCGGCAGGTCGCGGCCAATGAAAACCATTACCGATTTTCTGGTCTCGCCCAGTTCCCAATCCTTCCCTGGTGTTCCGCCCATCAGCATATGCACACCCTGAAAAACGATACGGTGCGGCTTGCCAGCTATCGCCAGAATGCCCTTGTAGCGCAGCAAGTCCTTGCCATAGATATCAATGAGCGCGCCGAGAATATCGCCGAGCCGCTCGTAATCGAAATCCCTGTCTGCCTTGAAGACGAAAGATGAAATCGCGTCGTCGTGTTCGTGATGGTCTTCTTCGAGAAAACCTGGCTCTATGTCAAGGATGGCTTCAAGGTCGAAGCCACGAACGTCCAGAATTTCATGCAGCGGTGCCTGGCCGAAATGGGCGGAGTGAATAACCGCACGCGGGTTAATTTGAACCAGTCGCTGCTTGAGCGCTGCGAGTTCATCGGCAGCGATGAGATCGGCTTTGGAAATTAGGATGCGGTCGGCAAATCCAACTTGTTCCTGTGCGGTTTCGTGTTCGTCCAGTTGGGTCGGGCCATGCTTCGCATCAACGACAGTGACCACGGCATCGAGCAGATAACGTGCGGCGATGTTGTCATCGACAAAGAAGGTTTGCGCCACCGGGCCCGGATCGGCGAGGCCGGTGGTTTCGATGATGACGCGGTCGAACTGCAAGGTACCATTATCGCGCTTGACCACCAGTTCACCCAGGATGCGCACCAGATCACCACGCACAGTGCAGCAGATGCAGCCGTTGTTCATTTCAACGATTTGTTCTTTTCCCTGCACCAGAATGTCATTGTCGATGCCGGTTTCGCCGAACTCATTTTCGATCACGGCAATCTTTTCGCCGTGACGTTCGGTAAGGATGCGATTAAGCAACGTGGTCTTACCAGCACCGAGAAAACCGGTAAGCAGGGTCACGGGGATAAGCGGAGAGGTTGTGGTCATGGTTGTACTTTCCTTTTTCGATACGAAAACGCGCCTCGGCTGTCAGGGGAGGTGCGGGAAGCCCCACTAGCATGGGTCGCACCGACACGAACGGGTTTCCATCTTGGTTTCGGTGACGGCGTGGGAGGCAGCGGATTACGCGTATTCATTTTGAAGTCCTCAAATGTTTGATCGGCATTGGTCAATGGCGAGTGCAATGCGCGTGTCAGGTAGCAGCAGTAGCTGGCGCAGACGCGACGCGGTATCAAAGCACTCGGCATGCGGTAAGCAGACCGGGGTTGGGTCACCGAAGCCATCCAAGCAGGTTGCGCGCTGCAAACGTGCGTGGTTGCGAAGGTACAAGGCCATAAACATCCCATAACAATCTGAATCGACGACGTAATGAACACGCCGTCACGTAACGATGCGATTCAGTTCAGCGGGGGTGGAGCACGGGCCTGGGGATGGGGGCCTGCCGATTTAGGGCAGGCGTAGTCCGACTGGACGAGAGAAGCCGTTGCAGGTGTTGCAACATCCGGCGGAGGGTGGGATGAGGCCGCCATCGCGACCAGATCGCCATAGGAAAGGCAGGCAAGGCAGAACTCATCGGATTGTTGCGGGCTCTGCTGGTCCAAACCTTGATGCTGGCCTGCCGTGACACGCTGTTCCACGGCATGCGCCAGCCAATGTGCCAGCGCGGCATGCTGCGCCAGGCACAACGCCAGCGCGAGCCCGATAGCGAATAGACGGCGAACAAGTGGGATCGGAAGTGAGGGATTCATCGCCAGTAGTAGCGTTGCGTTAGCGACCTAGACCAGCCTGCAAGGCGGCAGCTAAGGTTGCCGAGTTGTAATCCATCATTTTCAGATAGGTGTCGGCCACGGTGCCCGGTGCGGACAGCGCATCCGAATAGAGGGTGCCGCCCAGCTTCACACTGGCCTCTCGCCCGATACGCTGAAGCAAGCGCGGGTCAACAATATTTTCGACAAACAACGCCGTCACCCGTTGCGCCTTGATCTGGCGCACGATGCGCGCGACATCTGCAGCGGAGGGCTCGCTCTCGGTTGACCATCCCTGCGGTGCGAAAAATTCCACGTGGTAAGCAGCAGCGAAATATTCGAAGGCATCATGCGAAGTAATCACCCTGCGCTGCGCGGCCGGGATCACCGCAAAGCGTTGCTGCACCGATTGTTCAAGCACGTCGATACGATGCAAGTAATCAGCAGCATGCCGATTGATCTCCGTAGCGCGCGCAGGGCGTGCTGCCACCAGCGCGGCCCGAATGTTTTCGACATAGCGTTTGGCATTCGCCAAGCTTTGCCAAGTGTGTGGATCGGGCTCGCCGCCGACCATCCGTGGCGCAATGCCGCGCGTAGCGACGATCACCGGGCCACGGTATTCCGAGGCTTGTATCAGGCGCTCAATCCAGCCTTCGAAGTGCAGGCCGTTGACGAAGATCAATTGCGCTTTCGCGACCCGCTGCGCATCGACTGGCGAGGGCTCGAAGACATGCGCATCCGAGTCGGGCCGCACCAGGCTGGTGACACTAACACTATCACCGCCCACTTCGCGCACCATATCGGCAAGGATGGAGAAGCTCGCCACTACCCGCAACGGCGAACGGTCATCCTGCGCCTGTGCAGGGGTTGCCGATATGAAGGTGCAAGCCAAGAGTGCTACGCAGTAAAAACGTTTATGCCATTCCAGAAATTTCACGATCAGGCCACCTTGTGCAAATGCGATTGCATGAAGTGGCTGCGCAGGCTGTCGCGAGTACCGAGGCACAGAGAAACGAGATAGAACGCCCCTGCCAACAGCACGATGGCAGGGCCAGAGGGCAGGCGTTGGTGGTAAGACAGCAGCAAGCCGCCCAGACCACTCACAGCGGCGATACCTGCGGCAATCGCCGACAGCGGCCCGATGTCATGCGCCCAGAAACGCGCTGCCGTTGCTGGCAGCATCATCAGCCCGACCGCCATCAACGTGCCCAGGGCCTGAAACCCACTCACCAGATTTAGCACCACCAGCATCAGAAATATCTGGTGATACCAGCCGCCCCGGCCGCCCATCGTGCGCAGAAAGCCAGGGTCGAAACATTCGACCACGAGGGGCCGATAGATCGCGGCCAGCACTAGCAGGCTTACGCTGGAGATACCGGCAATCATCAGCAGCGACGCGTCGTCCACCGCCAGAATGCTGCCGAACAATACGCGCATCAGATCGACGCTGCTGCCGCGCGTGGAGATCAGCATCACCCCCGCGGCAAGGGCAATCAGATAAAACGCGGCAAAACTTGCGTCCTCTTTTTGCGAAGTGAAGCGCGTCACCGTACCCGCCAGCGAAGCCACCAGCATTGCGGCGATGAAGCCGCCGACGCTCATCGCCAGCAGCGATAGTCCGGCCGCGAGGAAGCCCAGCGCCGCACCGGGCAACAAGGCATGCGCCATTGCATCTCCTACCAGACTCATGCGGCGCAGTACCAGCAGCGTGCCCAGCGGCCCGCAACTCAGACCCAAGGCGAGGCAGGCGACCAGTGCGCGGCGCATGAAACCGAATTCAACAAAAGGCTGAACCAGGTTGTCATTCAAGAGGGTCATTAGCATCATGCCGCGCGCCGCCCACACCATGCAGCCTGATCATCCCAGCCCTCGGCCATCTGCCGCGCTCGGCGCAGATTCTCTGCGCACAACACTTGGACTGTGGCACCCCAGGCGATGACTTCGCGTGCCAGCAGCAGCGTTTGCGGAAAATGCGCACGCACCTGCTCCAGGTCATGCAGCACTGTAACGATGGTGCGGCCTTCATCATGCCAGCGACCGACGACCTCAATAAGATCAGCAGTAGTGCGTGCATCTATGGCGTTAAACGGTTCGTCAAGCAGGATCACGGCCGCATCCTGCAACAACACGCGCGCGAAAAGCACGCGCTGCAATTGGCCCACCGAAAGTTCGCCGATGCTGCGCGAGCCGAAGCCATCGAGCCCCACTGCATCAAGGGCTTCAAAGGCCTGACCTAGAAAAGTTGTGTCAGTTCCACTGTAGCCGCCGAGACGCGCCCAGTGTCCGAGCATGACGACATCCAGCACGCGGATCGGAAATCCGCGATCAATCTCGGCCTGTTGGGGCAAGTAAGCAATCCGCTGTTGTAACCCGGACTGAATCTCAACCACGCCGGTCGTTGGCCGTACCCGACCGACGAGTGCGGCCAACAGGCTGCTTTTGCCGGCGCCATTGGGGCCAACAATGGCTGTCAAAGAACCTTTGGCAAAAACACCGGACAGATGATGCACGGCAGGGTGTCGGCGATAGCTGACCGTGAGGTCGTCGATACGGATAGCTGCATTCATGGTGGGCCTTACGCGTTGCCCTGCAAGGCCCACGCGACCGCTAGCCACAACAGCGCTATGGAGCCCAATGCACCAAGCAAGCGAACATGCGCGCCGACCATGAGCAGGCTTTTATCGCGACTATTGGCAAGCGGGTTCATGCGTGGTGCGACTCGATGCACTGGGCACATTCACCGCGAATATCCAACTCCATGCCCGAAAGACGAAACCCTTTGGGCAGCTTGGGCGCGACTGGACGTGGTGTATCGATACAAAAAACACCACCACAGTCAGTACAGCGGAAATGCACATGTGCCTTATGATCGGTGCTCGGTTCAGCGGCTGAAAAGCGGAAGACGCCGCGCGCATCGGCAGCCTTGTGTGCCAGCCCGCTATCGACCAGCCAATCCAGCACACGGTAGAGCGTCACACGGTCTACGTGCGCAATATCTTGCGTTAGTGCGACTTCCAGATCGGCGTGGCTTACGGGGCTAACTGCTGCGCGGAGCAGAGCCAACACGCTAAGGCGCACCGGCGTAACGCGTGCGCCCGCTGCCCGGATCTCATCTGCAAGGGTAACGCCAGTGGAAATCGTTTTTCGTGCCATGGCGGCGATTTAAACACAACAATATTGTATTTGCAACGTTGTTGCATTGGTGAT
>Ga0209181_10001059_pt1 | contig 49087 bp, 33 predicted proteins | sample MAT05_FD_187208 | JGI IMG/M metagenome (GOLD analysis project Ga0209181, IMG submission 187208) | Freshwater microbial communities from Lake Fryxell liftoff mats and glacier meltwater in Antarctica - MAT-05 (SPAdes) (version 2) | ecosystem: Environmental > Aquatic > Freshwater > Ice > Liftoff... | reverse complement strand
ATCCCCACCCCGTCCGACCGAAGGTCGGCATCCCCTCCCCACTTCGTAGAGAGGGGACTTCTAAGAACCGTTGTGAGCTTTTTTCTCCCCCTCTCCATAAGCGAAGCGACCAATGGGGAGGGGGCGCTGACCGAAGGTCAGACGGGGTGGGGATTATCAAATCTGCTATTCATTGAATTTGTCCTCTTTCGGTGACTACTCAGGTATAGAAACAGAATAAAATAAACAGAGAGGCATGAAGACGTGAAGAAAAAAAGGAAAATACCCCTCGAAACGTGGATGTAGGGGCGGATTAGGCGCTTGTCAATCGTTCGTTAACATGAAAGTCCGCGCGCCGAATATCCGCCCATTTGCCGCCAACAGTCATTTCTCCCTTTATTACCGACCGTTTTTCAGCCTGAGCAGTTACCTCTTTCGACTTTGCAACAGCCCTGCGAATCGGGGGCACATCAAGAAAATAAAAGGGCGGACGCGCATCGGCACGTCCGCCCCAAGATACCCCAATGGGAGGGCGTCAAGTTTCGCCCAAATACACCTTGCGCACCATATCATTGCCCATCAGCGTCTTGGCATCATCGCTCAACACGACCTCGCCCGTCTGCAAAACATAACCACGATCAGCGATTTCCAGCGCCATCAACGCATTTTGCTCCACCAGCAAAATTGTTTTGCCAGCTTCTTTGTTGACTCTCTGGATGATGTCGAAGATCACTTCGACCAACACCGGTGCCAACCCCATCGACGGTTCATCCAGCAGCAACACATCTGGGTCAGACATCAGCGCGCGCGCAATCGCCAACATTTGCTGTTCCCCGCCAGAAAGCGTCCCGCCTTTTTGCGTAGTACGCTCGCGCAAGCGCGGAAACATCACAAACATCTGCTCCATACGCTCCGCCATCAGCGCTTTGTCATTGACATTCCATGACCCCACTTCAAGGTTTTCCTTGACGCTTAGGAGCGGGAAAATTCGCCGACCTTCGGGCACATGACCGACACCGCGCGCGGCGACTTCGTGCGATTTCAAGCCAATAATGCTCTCTGTACGCAGATTGATCGTCCCCTGTCGGGGGCGCACCATCCCACTGATCGAACGCAAGGTCGTGCTTTTACCGGCACCATTCGCGCCGATGAGCGTGACGATCTCGCCCTGATTGACCGTCAAGCTCAACCCCTTTAAGGCATGGATATTGCCATAATAGGTATGGAGTCCATTGATCTCTAAAACTGGAGTAACATTCATGACGATGTCCTTGCTTGCGCGGGATCGATGCCACTGGCAGCGCCACGACCGAGATAGGCTTCGATAACGCGCTGATTGGTGCGAATCTCGTCCGGCGTACCGTCAGCGATGCGTTCGCCATAATCCAAAACACTGATGTGTTCGCTGATCCCCATGACCACTTTCATATCATGCTCAATGAGGACCACGGTGATGCCGCGCACATCCCGAATCCGCCGGAACAACGACATGGCGGCGGCGCTTTCATTCGGATTCATACCAGCGGTCGGCTCATCCAACAGCAGCAGTTTGGGGTCGCTGGCGAGCGCCCGCGCGATTTCGACACGCCGTTGATCGCCATAAGGCAAACTGCGGGCGATCTCATCCCCCTTGCCCCCCAAACCGACAAATTGCAACAGTTCTACCGCTTTGTTGCGGACATAATCCTCTTGGTCACGAAACGCTTTATTGCGTATCAGCGTCTCGATGATGGACACGCGCAAACGCGAATGCTCCCCCACCATCACATTTTCAAGGACGGTCATCGTCGGGAAAAGTCGAATGCTTTGAAAAGTACGCGCCACCCCCGCAGCATTCACCTGATCTGGGCGCAAACCAATGAGCGATTTGCCGCCAAACTGGATCGACCCACTATCGGGTTTATAAATCCCCGTCAGTAAGTTGAAAAAAGTGGTCTTGCCCGCGCCGTTGGGACCGATGATCGCGCTGATGCTCTGATCTTCAATCCCCACGCTCACACCACGCACGGCGCGAATCCCGCCGAACGATTTCGTAATATCTTTGACTTCAAGTTGAATCATGTCAATTTTCCATATCCCGTAGGGACGCGCTTGTGCGCGTCCGCTGCTCGCTGATTCTGCCCAGCCTGAATAGCGCTAATCCCCTGCCCCAGCCGTACTGGGGCGCGACGTGGGCACCTCCGGCACATCGGGCGGTTTGTCATCCCCTTCTAATTCCATCCGCCGCCGCGCTTCCGGCAACAACCCCGCCGGGCGGAACAACATCATGATGATCAGCAGGAGTCCAAACACAAAACGCTCATATTTGGCAGGTTCAAGCTGTGTCGGCCAATCGCGAATATGATAATTCACCAGTGGCACAATGAAATCAATATTGCGGAGGGCATTCAGTTGCAAGGACAAGTTTTTCAAAACTTGCAGTTGGAGCAAGGTGACGACGATTGCCCCCAACACCACGCCTTGCACACTCCCTAACCCGCCGACGATGACCATCGCCAAAATAGATATCGAGTTCAAAAGGGTAAACGACTCTGGGCTGACAAAAGTTTGCTTCGCCCCATACAACACACCAATCGCCCCGGCAAAAGACGCCCCCATCGCGAACGCCATCAATTTCATCCGCACCAGCGGCACGCCCATCGCAATCGCGGCGACTTCATCTTCGCGAATCGCCGTCCATGCGCGCCCAATCACCGAATTTTGCAAACGGGTGGCGGTCAGCAAAATAACGCCGAGCATGGCAATGGCGATGAAGTAGAACAGAATTTGTTGCGTCAGGGGCTGCAAATTACCCGCCACCTGAATATTAAAGGTATTCGCGATGCCACCGACCAAATCCACTGCCCCTTGGGGCACCACCGGTCTGCCGACATCCAGCAACCCTTGACTACCATTGGTGAAATTGATCGGGCTATCCCCGTTACGCGCCAGAATGCGGATCGCCTCGCCAAAGCCGAGGGTCACAATCGCGAGGTAGTCACCGCGCAAACGCAAGACCGGCAAGCCTAAGATGATCCCGACTAGCCCTGCGGCTAAAACGCCAATGAAAATAAACACGACAAACCAAATGGCTTGGTTTTCGGGCGCAATCAACCACCCTAGCTCGTTGAAAATTGTGGGCGCGCTGGAGGTGAAAATCGCCCACACATACGATCCAACCGCAAAGAAAGCGATATACCCCAAGTCCAGTAAGCCCGCAAAACCGACCACAATATTGAGACCGAGTGCCAAACCTGCGAAGATGCAAATTTGGATCACCAACTCCAAATAACTACTGTCGGAAATGCCAACCATCGGCATGGCGATCAACATCACGATGCCGATCAAGCCAATTTTCACCAAATTGGTCAGTGGTGACGCCAAAATGACCATCGGCGATAACACGAACAAGGGGAAAATCAATGTACTTTGTAACGAAAACCACAAATCAGCGCGATCCAATGACAAGAGCGCGCTAAACACCAAAATCAAATATACAATCAGGGCGGGCAGTGCCACCGCTGGACGTTTCAACCAGTTGCCAAGGGTGCCAGCTATCGTGGCAGAACTTGTCGGATTTTCCGTCGCCATACCATTACACCTTTTCGTCCACGCGCTCGCCCAGCAACCCGCTAGGACGGAAAATTAGGATTAGGATCAGCACCGAGAATGCAAAAATATCGGTGTATCGCTGCCCCAATGCCGGGAAGTAAACCAGCGTCCCGTTCAAGAAGGATTCGACCATTCCCAATGTCAATCCACCCAACAATGCCCCTGTGACATTGCCAATACCCCCTAAAACCGCAGCAGTAAAGGCTTTGATGCCGGGGAAAAACCCAACATAGGGGGTCACCGTGCCCACGTTCAAACCGAATAACGCCCCGGCACCGCCTCCAAAAGCACCGCCGATGAAAAAAGTCAGTGCGATCATCCGATTCACGTTGATGCCCATCAAGCCGGCGGTCGTCTGATCCTGCGATACCGCCCGGATACCGCGCCCCATCTTCGTGCCGTTGACGAAATAATTAAGCAATACCAGCATCAAAACCGCGCTAAAGACGATGATGACAATCGTCACGCGAATATTGACGACATTGGCACCATCCTCAATCTCGTTCAGGTCACGCCCCCCAATCAAGATGAGTTCATACTCGGTCTCGCCAGTGGTGATGTCATTGGTATCCACAGGCACTCCGCCAAGCGTCACCCCACCCACCGTGACCGCTTGATAGACGGTTTCTTTCACCTGCCACTCTTCAAGATCGGCACCATCGGCAGTGAGTGTTTCGTAAGTCGTGCCCCCTAAATTGAAACCACCCACCACCGCGCCGTTAAACGACAGGGGGATGGGATTTCGCAAATAGGGGAGTTCATTGGTGGGGTAGGTCAGGTTGAAATCATTGCGGGTAATGGCAGCAATCGCGCGCACCCCGTCAATGAGCAAAAATGACAACCCAATCGCCGTGATCAACGGCACCAAACGCGGTGCCCCCCGCAAGGGGCGATAGGCAACACGCTCGATCACCACCGCCAGTGTGCCACTGACCAACATCGCAATGATTACCGTAGCGGGAATGAGGATAAACGGGCTAATGTCGCCGATCCCACCGCGCGCCGCCAAGGTTTCCATCACTTCAAAGCCGATAAACGCGCCCACCATAAATATTTCGCTGTGGGCAAAATTGATGAACTTTAACACGCCATACACCAACGTATAACCAAGCGCGATCATCGCATAGACAAAACCAATGCCAATGCCGCTGATAACCATGCCGGGGAGTTGTTTTGTGATTTGATCCGCAAGAATAATATTCGGACGCGGTTCAGGGAAGAGAAAAGCGACGAAGTAGGCGATGACCGTCATGATCAGCGCAGCGCCCGCGATGAAAAAAATCATCTGTCCAATGGGAAAAACAATAAAACGATACAGCCAATTTGACCGGATGCGTTGGACAATCGGGTTCGTAAGCACACTAGAGAGCAAGCCCACTGGTGGGCGCGGGTTGACAGTTTCCGTACTCATGGTGGGGCGACCTCAACAGTTGAATAAAAAAAGAAGGCGGCGGGGCTATCTAAACGATAGCACCACCGCCCAACAATTATGAACTACGAATGGCTAACCCATTGCCTCAGCAAACAAAGGGGAGGGGATTTCTTGCGTTGACAGCAGTTCGTTATTATTCCATTCATCCTTATCCGCCGAAACCACTTGGAGGATGAAGTAGGAAGCAATTTCGTTATCGCCGTTGTCGTCAAACGTGACCGTACCCGTCAAACCTTCAAAGCCTTCGATGGCGCGCACTGCTTCCGCGACCTGAGCGCGGGTGGGCAACGCACCATCATTGGCTTCGACGGCTGCCAAAATACCAGCCAAGACAATCGCGGCAGAGTCATATGCCTGAGCGCCAAAGGGTTGCACGCCTTCGCCATATGCTTCTTCGTAATCAGCCGCAAATTGCTCAGCTTCCGGGTAAACCGACACCGGCGCAGCGACCGACGTGTAATAGGTGCCGACGCCTGCATCGCCCGCGAGTTCGGCGAATTCGGACGAGTCGAAACCATCGGGACCAACAAAGATACCTTCATAACCAGCCGAACGCGCCTGATTGATGAAGATGCCGGTTTGCGAGTAGATGCCGCCGAAGTAAATCAGATCGGGTTCCAACGCGAGGATCGGTTGGATGATGCCGTCAAAGTTGGCGGCTTCTTCGGTGCCTTCAAAGCCGAGGATTTCTAAGCCCTGAGCTTCCGCTTCCGCTTGGAAGAATTCCGCAACGCCCAAACCGTAAGCGGTGGTGTCATGGAGGACGTAAACAGTTTCGACGCCCTCAAGCGACGCCGCAAATTGAGCGCCGGCAGCACCTTGCGAATCGTCACGACCGCAAATGCGGTTGACAGTCACCAAACCACGATCGGTAATGTTGACGTTGGTGTTCGCGGGCGAAACCATCACCAAGTCGCTATCGTCATAAACAACCGACGAGGGGAGCGCCACACCGCTGTTCAAGTGACCGACAACCGCGAGGATCGCCGCATCATTGACAATATTGTTGGCGTTCGACACGCCGACATCGGGGGTAGCTTGGTCATCATAGGGGACGAATTCGACGGTGAAACCCGCTGCTTCCAGATCCGCCGAAAGTTGTTCCACTGCCAATTCGGCAGAGTTACGAATGCTGATACCCAAAATCGATTGGGGTCCAGATAGCGGGCTTTGCGAGGCGATCTTGATCACTTGCGTGTCTTGCGCTTGGACGAAGGCAACGCTCAGGCTCAGCGCGGCGATCATCACAAGGGCGACCAACATAAACTTCTTCGAGCGCATAACTAGTTTCCTCTCCAATAGAATACAATCATTGTACTACGCCAATAAGACTTCGGTGTTGTTTACAGGCGGAATATTGTCTACCCTACACACATCACCGATGACCATTACGATTATAACGATCTCGCTGAAAGATACAACACAGATCATGATCAAGCAAATGCGCCTGTCTCTTGGTCACAAGTGCCAAGCCAGTCTCACTGAAAAGGAATTTTTTATGAACACCAACTTACGGAGCGCCCTTTATGGGGTCAGTGCTGCTGCTATTTGGGGCGGCATGTATGTCGTCAGCGACCTCGTCCTGCCGATCATTCCCCCTTTCACCCTCCTCAGTATCCGCTTGATCATGGGGGCGCTCGTCTTGGGTGCGCTCATCCGCGCCAGTGGCTTTAGCTTTGCGCTGCCCCGTGATGAAATAATGCGTTTGCTGGCGGTCGGTTTCGTCGGTTTCGGCTTAAGCGTCGGTGCCCAATTCGTCGGCACGGATCGCTCCACCGCTGTGAATGGCGCGCTCATCACCAGCGCCTCCCCCGCCTTCATCTTGATCTTTGCAGCGCTCATCCTGCACGAAAAGCTGACCGCCCGCCGGATCGCTGCCGTGATTTTGGCGACCATCGGCGTGATCGTCATCATCGACCCCGCCACTGCCGATTTCTCGTCAGATACTTTTTTCGGCAATATGGTGCTGGCATTTGCGGCTTTGACATGGGGCTTATATTCAGTGCTGGTGCGCTTGGTCAGCACCACGAAGCGCGATACCCTCGTCATTACTTTTTTCGCGCTCATCGGGGGGATGATTTTGACCTTGCCCGCCTCGGTCGTGGAGTTGCAGACTCGCCCTATTGGGGTGATCACGCCAGCGGTGGTGTTGGGCATTCTCTATTTGGGACTTATCTCCACCGCCGCCGCCATGTGGTTATGGAATCGTGCCTTTGCCTTGGTGGATGCCTCGGTCGCATCCCTCTATTTTTTCGCCCAACCGCTCGTGGGTGCCCTCCTCAGCGTCGCCATCGGTCAAGCCATGACACCCGCTTTATGGGTGGGCAGTGTCTTGATCATCATTGGCGTGCTGCTTGCCACCTTCCAACGCCGTCCCGTCGGACCCTAAGCGAGATTCACCAGCTTTCCGATGAAATAATTGTTGGAAGTTGCACTATCAGTCTTAACATTCGCGTGTTATAATGATATACGTAGCTCGAATCCATAACGTTGTCAATAAAAAAGGTACACAGTGACACAAACACGCAGCGATATTCGCAATATCGCCATCATTGCCCACGTTGATCACGGTAAAACGACGTTGGTCGATGGAATGCTCAAACAGTCCAAAGTCTTCCGCGATAACAGCTCCGCCGGTGAACGTATTCTTGACAGCAATGCGCTGGAAAAAGAACGCGGCATCACCATTCTCGCCAAAAACACTGCCATCACATGGGGTGATGTCAAAATCAACATTGTTGACACCCCTGGGCACGCGGATTTTGGCGGCGAGGTCGAGCGTGTCCTGAACATGGTCGATGGCGTCCTTCTCTTGGTGGATGCGGTCGAAGGCCCCATGCCTCAAACCCGTTTCGTCTTACGTAAAGCATTGGCGCAAAACCTGCGCGTCATCGTTGTGATTAACAAGGTTGACCGCGCCCACTCTCGTCCGGCAGAAGTCTTGAACGAGACCTTTGATCTCTTCATTGAACTGGGTGCCAGCGATGAACTAGCGGATTTCCCAGTGGTCTATGCTGTCGGTCTCGATGGCAAAGCGGGCTACAGCCCAACCACGCTGGAAAATAATCTTGATGCTCTCTTCCAAACCATCCTAAAAGAAGTTCCAGAACCAGAAATCGATGCGGACACTCCTGCTCGTTTGCTGGTGACAACGCTGGAATATGACACCTATAAAGGACAGCTCGGCGTCGGGCGTCTCCGTTCGGGCGTCTTGCGTAGAGGACAATCCGTTGTCCGCATTTCCGCCGCTGGTGAACGTGAAAACGGACGGATCGATTATCTGTTCGTCTATCACAATCTCGCCAAGCAGGAAGTTAACGAAGTCCATGCGGGCGATATCATGGCGTTCGGTGGTTATGACCACATCGGCATCAGCGATACCATTGCTGACCCAGCCTTTGCGGAAGCCTTGCCCCCGATCAGCGTCGAGCAACCAACCGTCCGGATGACCTTCGGCATCAACACCTCGCCCTTTGGTGGGCGCGAAGGCAAAGTCGGCTTGGGCACTTCGCGCAAGCTGCGCGAACGCCTTTACAACGAGACCCGTCAAAATTTGGCGCTGCGCGTTGAAGATGGTCTCACCCCAGAGAAATTCATTGTCAGCGGTCGTGGCGAGCTTCACCTCGGCATCTTGATCGAAACCATGCGCCGTGAAGGCTATGAGTTTGAGGTCAGCAAGCCGGAAGTCATCTTCCGCGAAGACCCCGAAACCGGCGAGACTTTAGAGCCGGTCGAAGAAGTCCATATCGAAGTCGCTGAAGGCATGACCGGCACCGTCGTCGAAATGATGGGCGAACGGCGCGGACGTATGACCGACATGAGCAGCGACAGCGGCACCACCATGATGACTTACCTTGCCCCCACGCGCGGTCTGTTGGGCTTGCGTTCCAAGTTCTTGACGGCAACGGCAGGTATGGGTCAACTGCACACCATTTTCTACGGCTACGAACCGTTCGCTGGGACAATCTCCGGTCGGCAATTCGGCAGCTTGGTGGCGTCAGAAACCGCTAAATCGACCGTTTACGCGATGGACGGTTTGATGCAGCGCGGCACCTTCATCATCGAACCCGGTGCCGAAGTCTATGAAGGTATGGTCGTGGGCGAACACATCCGCCCCGAAGACCTCGCCATCAATGTCTGCAAGACCAAGCAATTGTCGGCGGTTCATACCGTCTACTTTGGTAAAGAAGCCAAGATCAAAATCGACACCAACTTCAGCTTGGATGACTACATCGAATTCATCAGCGAAGATGAGCTTCTCGAAGTCACCCCATTGACCTTGCGCGTCCGCAAACGGATTCTGGACACTGAAAAGCGTCAAAAAGACACCAAAGCGCGCGAGAAAATGCAAGAAGCATAAGGTGGGTTCCACCCTGTTCTATAGTAACACCTCATCACGGCGCATTTTCATGCGCCGTGACTCGTTTTAGCGCTCACCCCGCCTGTTGCATCGGGCGGCTGGTGATAAAAACGTCGCCGTCATTCGTTTTCAACGTCAATACGCGGTGTTTCTGACGACGGGCATCCTCCGCATCCAGCCAAAAACTGACTACCCGCTGCTGCTGCGCTGCCAAATAGTGGAGCGCCGCCAACACATGAGAACATGCCGCACCGCCGTGTTGCGCCCATGGACACGTACACCGTGCCCGAATCACAGTTCCCTGTCGTTTGTCTCGTTCCACCGTGACGATATATTGTAATTGCATATTTGACCGACTGGTGACGATGAGCGCATTAGGCGTTATCCGCGTAACGTGCATATCCCGACTCCGTTTTTGCAGCCCTTTTATGTCGGTGGGTTTCATCGCATTGTCCTTGCTCAAGAGGGTTATATTTCCCCTCAACTTACCTCTTTATTATAGCACATCGGTTCTTTTTTGGCACCCCCCACTTTTGCGGATGTCGGGGTTTCTAACACAAAAAAGACGCAGTAGGGTGCATAGTTGATGCTCCTACTGCGTCTCGTCTAATAGCTATCGATTGAAAAGCGCGCCGTCGGCTTAGCTGTTGGCAACCGCCGAAATCATCGCCCGCACAAACACGATCTCGTCTTCGTTGATGGTATGCCCCATGCGCGGATAAATGCGCGTCGTCACTTGCGCGCCCCGTTCCGAAAAGACTTTACTGGATTCCTCAACCCGCGCCTTCGGGATATGATCATCAACATCACTGCATCCCAAGAACACGGGCAAGCCTTGATAGTTCGGCGCATACCGAGAAAAATCAAGCGTCTGCCCGATCAATCCGCCGCTCAGCCCCGCAATGCCACCAAAACGCATCGCCTGCCGCGCAGCGAACTCCAGCGCAAGACACGCCCCTTGCGAAAAACCCATAATGATAATGCGCGAAACCGGAATGCCTGACTCGACGAGCCTTTCGACTTGTTCGTTGATGATGCGCAATGCCGACGACAAGTGGGGTTCATTCCGTGCAATCGGTTCAATGAAACGGTGCGGATACCAGCTATAGCCGGCAGCTTGGGGAGCCACAAACGCACAATCAGGATGCTCAATATCCTGAACCAACCGCAGCATATCCCGCGCGTTGGAGCCACGCCCATGCAGCATGACGACTGCCGCGCGCGCTTGGTCTAGCGATTTTCCAACCGCGAGCACGGGCTGTTTGGTATGAATATGCACAGATTCGTTGGGATCAGTCATCGCGCCGCCTTTTCCAATAGGTGACTCAAGTCACGCAGGGGTCCTCGCATAAGGATACCCAAGATCAACGGAACCGACATCACCTGATTGGGGGATATTTGCCGAGTCAGCATCATCCCCAATTTTTCCTGTGCCAACGGATCGCTGATCACCCAGCGAAACAACGGTTTCACCCACGCTGGCGATTGCGCATACAAACTGGAACGCGACCGTTCGATGGTCGATTCGTACATGGCGAAAGTAGCGCGTCGTGCCTGTTGATCATAGCTGATCACGGCTTCTGCCCACAACTTCTCGCCCCGAAAGTACGCGCCGATCTCGTCCGCCAACAATTTTGCCGTCGTCAAGGCGTCATAAATCCCTTGCCCATCAATGGGGTCTTTCTGGTGATAAGCATCCCCCACCAGCGCCCACCCTGTACCGCCCGCTTGACGATACAAATTACCGATCTGCTTCATGCCATGCACCTTCGTGACCATCGTCGCATCGCGCAATCGCCGCGCCACCGAAGGATTCTGCGCGATCAAATGACGATAAAACGCCTCGACCTTGCCGCCGTCGGGATCGATCAGGGCGGATTGTCCCTCAAAGGCGACGACAACAGTATCATCGGCGCTATCCATCATCAAATAACCGTAACCATACCCTGGACCACCAGCGACCGCTGCCGGACCGTGATCGTCATAAGGGGGTGCATCCTTCCAATAGGCGTAATAGATCGATGCCGGGTACTTATCCCGCTCGTCGCGTTCCGTTGCCCCCACTTTGCGCGCCACCGTGCTAAACCGCCCATCCGCGCCAATCACCAAATCAGCGCTCAGCCGTTCTTGCGTGCCATCGGCATTCTTGACAATAACCCCTGTCACCGCTGCTTGTTCTTGGATCACATCGACCACTGCCGTGCCTATCCGCCCTTCGACAGTGGGGAACCGCAACGCATTTTCAAACAAGGCATAATCAAACCGAGAGCGATCCAGCGCGTAAGCATAATCACGCCCATAGCCCATCGGGATCGGGATCGAACCTTCCATGCCATCGCTATCAGTCACCATACGCCGAATCTTCGGCGTCGCCCGGGCATAGGCGTGTTCATCAGCGCCGATCTCATCCAGCATCCGCATCGTGGGTGAATAAATTATCGGGCACGATGCCCCCGGTGGAGACGGCATAGGCGCACGTTCTAGCAGCAACACCCGTAAGCCCACTTCCCCTAAGCGCGCTGCCAATGTCGAGCCTGCCGGACGCCCGCCAACAATGATCACCTGATAATCGGTCATGTCATCAACTTTCTTGTTCTGCGTTTCGTATCGCTACAAGTATGACCGACCATAGCGTACAATGGGGTGAAACTCAGCGTCTTCTTATCAAAAACTCTAGGATTGATCACCCGATGACCCTAAAAAAAGGTTTTCTGCCCATAATAATCATCTTGCTCTTACTCGGCACCTTAAGCGTCGCCGCCCAAGATACGCCCGCAAATGCCACCGACTGGTGGCGCGACGCCGTTTTCTATGAAGTTTTTGTCCGCAGCTTTTACGATAGCGATGGCGACGGTATCGGTGATTTTAACGGCATCACCGAGCGCCTCGATTATTTGAATGATGGCAACCCCGATACCGCCAGTGACCTCGGCGTTACTGCTTTATGGCTCATGCCGATGATGGAATCCCCCAGCTATCACGGCTATGATGTGACCAATTATCGCGCCGTTGAACCCGACTATGGCACGCTTGAAGACTTCCGCCGCTTATTGGATGAGGCGCACGCGCGCGGCATTCGTGTCATTATCGACTTCCCCTTTAACCACAGTTCTTCTCAGCATCCTTGGTTCACCGCCTCCACCAACGACGACCCGACCTACCGCGGCTGGTATCTGTGGGAAGATGAGAATCCCGGTTTCCGCGGACCCGGTAACCAAGTCGTGTGGCACCCCCGCAATGGCAGTTTTTATTACGCTCTGTTCTGGGATGGAATGCCCGACCTCAACCTGACCAATCCCGCCGTGACGACCGAGATCTTCTCCACCGCCCGCTACTGGCTAGAAGATGTCGGTGTGGATGGCTTCCGCTTGGATGGGGTAAAACACCTCATCGAAGATGGCAACGTGCAAGAAAACACCCCTGCGACCCTCGAATGGATGCAAGTCTTCAATGACTATGTGACTCTGATTCAGCCGGATGCCTTCACAGTTGCCGAGGTCTGGAGCAATAGTTACTTCGTCAAACCCTACATCGAACGCGATACCGTTGATGTCGCTTTTGAATTCGATCTGGCACAAGCGATCTTGCAAAGCGTTGGCGGGGAGCGCGCCGCCGCCCTCAACAGCATTCAAGAGCGCACGATGGGCATCTATGCCGAGGCGCGTTTCGCCACCTTTTTGACCAACCATGATCAAAATCGGGTGATCGACGAACTGCGCGGCGATGTCGAAAAGGCGAAACTGGCAGCCACCCTCTTGCTTACCGCCCCCGGCGTGCCGTTTATCTACTATGGGGAAGAAATCGGCATGAGTGGACGAAAACCCGATGAGCGCATCCGCACCCCAATGCAATGGGACGCCACCGAAAACACAGTCGGCTTCACCACCGCCCGCCCGTGGGAACCGCCGCAAAGTAATGCCACCGAAGTCAACGTCGCGCTCCAAACTGGCGACCCCGACTCACTCCTTAGCACGTATCGCGACTTAATCGCCCTGCGCGCCGCCCACCCTGCCCTGCGTCGTGGCAGTTGGACAGCCGTCGATTCGCCTACCCGCCAAGTCTATAGCTTCGTGCGCGCCACCGACGCCGAAACCCTCCTCGTGATCGTCAATTTGGCGGATGAAGCGATTAGTGAGTATGCCCTAACCTTTGAAGGGGACCTAACCGGCAGGAACCAAGCGCAAAACCTCAGCGGGGAAGAGACCATTGCCCCCCTAAATTTGACCCCTGAAGGCGGTTTTATGGATTATCAGCCCCTCACCAGCCTTGCCCCCCACAGCCTGACGATTATCGCCCTGAGTCCGTAATCGCGACTATACTGCTGACTGCACAAAGGGGATGGACACGTGAAACGCGCTTCCTTCCCCTTTGGTGCTTTCTAAGGTGATAGACCCTTGATGCAGTTGTACGCAATCATACGCCACTTTTAAGCCCAAACCGCTGCCGGCATAAGATTGGGCATTGGGGGCGCGGAAAAATGGTTGAAAAATATCAGCTTGATCCTCCAACGAAATGCCAATCCCCTGATCGCGCACCGTCATGTGGATCTGCCCTGCCTTTAGCGCTAAACTCACCACGACTTCGTCTTCAGAATACTTTAATCCGTTCGTCAGCAAGTTGACCAGCACGAAACGGATCAACCGCGCATCGACCAGCGCGACCAGAAACTCCATTTCGGACTGAAACACCACTCTATCCGGCAATTCGATAATCGAGCGTATTTCATTGATAATGGTCTGGCACAGATAAACGAAGTCCTGCAAGGTCGGGCGAAACATTAAGAGATTTAAGTCATTTTTCACAATCAGCGCAATATCATCCAACATTGATGCCAAATGATCGACTTGGGCTTGAATCGTATTCAAGCGCTGTTGGCGTTGACCTTCACTTAAGCGATCCGAATAACGATCCAAGATGTCTCGTGCTATGCCAATGGTCGCAAGCGGCGTGCGAAACTCGTGCGCCAGCGTGACCAGCAAACTGCTTTTTAATTGATTCAACTGATGTTCTTTATCGAAGGCGAGCCGCAGTTTTTCGCGTTCGATCTGATCCTGCTCTGCTTCTTTCAGGAATGTCACATCACTGACGACCCCAAACACCGTATATAGGGCATCCTCATCGTCACTGGGTTCGATCCGAACGCTATCACGCACCCAGATCAGGCGTCCATCGGCATGGAACATGCGATAATCGATAACGCTCCTGCTATTCGCTGAAAGTTGTTGATTGTGCGCCAAAACCCGTTCCAAATCATCTGGGTGGATCAGCGATAACCAAAAACCCCCGTCCGTTTCTTTTCGGCTAACGGGATAGCCATTCAACTGTTCCATGTTTGGGGCGCTGTATAGATGCCTGATTCCGCCCGTCCGCAAAGCGGAAAACACATAAACATGATCATTAATCGAACTCACGATATGGCGAATTTCTCGATCCCGTTTCGCCAGCGCGCGATTCAAACTATTTTGAAATAACAACAAATCTGTCATAAGCGTCGCCAAAGCCGTCGGGTTTGCGACCCTTACCGCATGGGATGCGACCAAGTCTTGAAACCGAGTCAAAAACGACGGACGATAATGCCCGATCACCCCCTCGAGAATGACGAGTGCCGGAGCGATCACGGCGGGATCGAATGTCCAAATTGTCTCAAAGATCTGTTGTTCTTCCACATTATCTGCTTCAATATCTTCCAAGCCTGATAGCAATACGGAAAAATCTTCGCACAGAATGATCAAGAACCATTCTTGGAGCAAAGGGTCGCCGTCGGCAAGTTCTATCTGTAACAACTGAGCGGATGATTCTGCTGGCAGCAACTTCCCCGCAAACACACAAACCTGCTGCGCCACCCGCGCGAGATCGAGGTAGCGTTCGGTCTCGTTCCGCCAATGCGACGACTCTTGAAAACCCGTGAAGATAATCGTGGGTTGGTCATGGGTGAGGACGTAATCCTCAAGCGTATGGGACAAATGCACCAGCAAGGCTTTGGAGCAAAGAATCGGCTGCACGAGCGAACTTAAATCAGCAGACAGTTTTTTGTAAATTGAAGCCAGTTGGTGAGCTGACAAGATCTTCTGACCTTTACATTAGCTTCTAATACGGAAAATTAAATCTGGCAACACCATGATCCTATTTTAGCCCATATGAACTGGAAAAAGTATTCAAAGCAATGGGTTGTTGCCGTCATATCTGCGAGCGGGCTATGTTCATTTCCCCAATTTATCGGCTACAATGAGCGCGCTCGATCCGAAGAAGGAGACTTTTCGTGAAATTTATCCGTCGTTTTACCGCAGTAATCACTTTGTTGATAGTGTTCTTGGGCGTAACCCTCGTCAATGCCCAAGCCCCTCTCACCCCCGACCAGATCTGTACCGAAGCCGCCCCCGCTGCTGAACCAGCCACGCGCGAATATGCCAATGCCGAACAGGTCTTGGCGTCCGGCATCGATTACCGTGCTGTTTTTTGCACGAGCGCGGGTGCCGTTTATATCGACTTGTTTGAAGAATACGCGCCGATTACGGTCAATAATTTCGTATTCTTGGCGACCGAAGGCTACTATAACAATACCACCTTCCATCGTGTCATCGCTGATTTTATGGCACAAGCAGGCGATCCTACCGCCACCGGCAGCGGCGGACCCGGCTACAGCTTTGAAGACGAATTTGTCGGCTTTTTGAATTTCGATAAACCCGGTTGGTTGGCAATGGCAAATGCTGGTCCCGCCACCAACGGCAGCCAATTCTTCATCACCACCGCCGTGACCGACCATCTCAATTTCCAGCATACGGTTTTCGGCGAAGTGCTGCAAGGGCTGGAAAATGTCGGAGCCATCCCCCTGCGTGACCCCGCCAGCGCCACCGAACCGGGCGCGGCATTGAACACCGTCGTCATCATCACCGACCCCTCCACCGTCGAAACAACCTATGCCGGGCGTGAAGCCGCGACTCCCGAGAGTTTCCAAAGCGTAATCGATGCCGTTGCCGGCAGTTTGCCAGCAGCGATGTCGGTCAACGCCGATGAAACCGGTGTCTTCCTCACTGCCGACGCCATTGCCCGTTTGCCCGAAACCCAACGTGAAGCCGCAACCACTGTTTTTGAAGCCAATCAACACGAGTTTCGCGTCAATCACAGCGTGATCAACAGCGCGTGCGACCTCGAACAAATCCCGTACATGTCCATCGGCTACGTACTTGATGTCTATGCAACCGCCGACGATGCCGCTGCTGCCCTTGCCGATGGCTGGTACGCGCAACAATATGTGGATGCTGGTTTCGTTGCGTCGCCAATTGAAGGCACCGATCAACCACTGTTGTCGTTAGCCACCACCGCTTGTGAAGCCCCTGCCAATAGCATCGTGACCTTCACCCAGCGCGGTCGTTTTGTCGCTATCACCAGCGCGGTAGTCCCCGCCGATCACGCCATTGAGCCGATCCGCTGGCTGCGCGAGTTGGTCGCCCTAAGCACTTACGAGTTTATCTTCAGCGAACAACTGCGCTCGATCCTGCCCTAACGGCGACACCGAATCCCCATAAGATGGCTCCTCCACACAAGCTCAATCGTTGCTTTGTGTGGAGGCTGCCCTTGTCCCCACACCATTATTGCGGGGATGCCACCGTCACCGCCCCATTGTCGATCACATACACCCGGTCGCGAGTCCCCACGCGAATTGCCGAATTGCCCGCAGAACTGCCAAAAGAAGGCAATATCCCGGTACGCGCGCGAAACCAAAAGCACGGCAACACTACCCCGCGCTCGTTTCCGTCTTTCGCCAGACGGGTACCGGGATGGAGGTGTCCACACAAAGCATAGGGGATATACGGGGATGCGCCCGGTGTGACCGGTGCCACTGCCGATGGCTCGTGATGCAATACGAACGGATGCAGCAAAAAGCCCGGATTCACCACCTGCAAGCGCCATGAAGTGGGTGGATCCCCGACCACACGGTCATGGTTGCCCCGCACCAACAAAATTTCCAGATTGCTATTCTGCGCCCGCCAAGAGCCGATGGTCTCGTAGGACGCACGGTTAAAAGGTCCCCAAGCATGAATTAAGTCGCCCAAGATGATCACGCGCCGAGCAGCTGTGCGCGCGACAATAGCGCTTAACCGTTGAAAATCGCTTTGAGCGCCTGCCCCAGCAAGGGACGGAGTCGTCTTCCGAAAATGTTCGTTTTTGCCGACGTGAACATCGGAAATAAAGATCGTGCCTTCACGCGCCCAGTGAACAGCCCGCTCTGGGAGCAGCGCCAGCCTTTCGCCAGCGACCTGTATACTGCAATCCATCGTAAGCACTCTTTAGTCTTTAACAATCTGAAGCAATCTATAATACTACCTACAGAGGGGGTTGAAATAAAGATGTTCATCAATAATTGATTTTTCGCCAGCGATCCCGCCCTTAAAACCACAACAAAAGGGGGACAGGCTATGTCCCGATAGGTTATAGCCCATACACCCCAGTAAAACTGAAATCAGCGGTTAGGCAAGCAGTTCAGCGCTGATGTTCATCGGCACGGCGGATAAAGCACGCGACACGATACAACCTTCTTTCGTGGCAGCGGCAGCTTCATTGAACTGATCGGCAGTGATGCCTTCGACCTGCCCCTTGGTCACGAGGTCGATCCGGCTGATCGCAAAACCCGCCTCACCTTTTTCCAAATGAACATGCGCGGTGGTATCGATGCTATGGACGACATGCCCCTCGCGGGACAAGCGCGCCGCCAGCGCCATCGAAAAGCAACCCGCATGGGCGGCACCGAGAAGTTCTTCGGGATTGGTATCGTTGTTGCCCTCAAAACGCGAAATGAACGAATAAGCGCCATCAATCGCGCCACTGCCGACCTTCAGGCTACCGCTCCCCTCGTTCAAATTACCTTTCCAAATGGCTTGTGCTGTCCGTGCTGGCATAATCCGCTCCTTAAATTCTCTGCTCGCAAAAGGTTAAGTGATATCTGGCGCACGCAAAAATTCACGCCCCCAGTTACCTCTCAAGAATAGCTTATCGCTCGCGATTCCCCAACCACCATTCAGGAAATCCTCAGCCAAAGCCATCAAAACACCGATCAATCTAGGGGGCTGCTTCCCACCCTCTAGCCTAACCGTTTACCCCCACCCCTTACATTTCTAATTCCACCATCCCCATGTTTCAATCCAGATGCCATCGTCAAGACGAGGCGCATCAGCTTCATCCGCATCCACAGACAACCACAAAACCGCTTTCAAGGCAGCACGGCGTAGCGCTTTGTCGGGGCTAATCAGCGCCTTTACCACTATCGGCATCACCTCTTCGCCAATCTGCCACAATGCCTCGCCCGCCGCGTGCCAGACATGATAATTTGACTCGTTCAACGCCCGTATCAATACTTCGGTGGACTCGACATCGCCGAGTTGACCCAATGCTTTCGCCGACGCATAACGCACATATTCATTGCTATCGCCTAAGAGCGCATCTTCCAGCGCGCTGCACGCATCGATATCCCCCACTTGCCCCAATGCTTGGGCTGCCGCATACCGTACATAAGGATTCAAATCCGCCGACAACGCTTCCATCAATGGCGGAATCGCTTGGGCACCGCCCACAGTTTGCAACGATTTCACGGCTTCCCAGCGCACAAAACTATCGCTATCGCCCAACAAAGCGCCGATCAGCGCTGAATACGATTGACTGCCAGCTACCTGTGCCAAAGCGCGCACCACTGCCCGTCGTACCGTGCGGCTGTGATCTTCCAAATGTTCCATCAAGATCGGCACAGCCGCGCTATCGCCCAATGCGGCGATCACATTGACCACTGCCGCGCGCGCCGCCCCCTTGCGCTGAGTCTCCAAACGGCGTAGCAATTCCGGCAATACCGCCGGATCAGCCATCGAAACCAATGTAGCCATCGCACGACGACGCCGCGTCATATCCCCTTCGCACACATCGTCGATCAATCTCTCGATCAGAGGCATATTGGACATGCTTTGCTCCAGTGTTGAGACAATAACACGAGTTTACTCTGCCGAAATAGCGAGCGCAATCATGAACACGACCGCTCGTACTGCCTATCTAAGCGTATCGAACAAAGATGAGATCACGGTTAATCACTTTCGGGGTATCGAGCCCCGTGTCTGCTGGCAGCAGACAATTCCGTGTTCCTTTTTTCTGATTCCCATGGCGTGCTACGCCAAGCTTGAGTGAGGCAAGAAAGCGCGTGACATGGACGACATGATGGGCGTTGGCACATGCCACAATCAGTTGCCGCAACCCACGCACTACCCAATTTCAGTGAATTGATTCGTAATTCATCGCCTGCTCATCCCCCCCTAAACATCGGCGTGTATAGTATATTGCATTCGCAATATTCACAATATTTTGAATGTTGTGAAGGAATATCCTGCTTCATCTGGAGTGAACGCAATGCCTGATCTTTCTATTCAACAGTATCAGCTCGTTTTCAATTTGTTTTCTTTCACCTTTGCTTGCATGTTGGCAGCATTTATCTTTTTTGTGTTGATGCGCCCACAGCTTGCTCCTCAGTATCGCGTCGCACTGACTATGTCGGCGCTCGTCGTCGTCGTTGCGGGCTATCATTATTTCCGCATCTCCGAAAGTTGGACGGCAGCCTACACGCTGCAAAACGGCGTGTATGTCGCCAGCGGTCTGCCTTTCAATGACGCCTATCGCTATATCGATTGGCTGCTCACCGTTCCATTGCTGGTCGCAGAACTAGTTTTCGTCATCAATCCGCGCAATCGCGGACGGCTGACCTTCACCTTGGCAGTGGCTGCCGGCTTGATGGTCATCCTCGGGTATCCTGGTGAAGTAGCAACCGACAACGGCACCAGAGCGTTATGGGGTTTCCTAAGTACCCTTCCCTTTGTCTACATCGTGTGGACATTGTTCTCTGGGCTAGGCACCTCCATGAATGAACAGACGGCACACGTGCGCGTCCTCATTCGTAATACCCGGCTGCTGCTGCTGGCGACATGGGGCTTCTATCCGATTGTATATTTGCTGCCCATTTTGGGCGTGACTGGCGCGTCGGCAGTGATTGCCGTTCAGGTTGGCTACTCCATTGCCGATGTGGCAGCGAAAGCGGTCTATGGTCTGATGATTTACTCGATTGCCAATGAAAAATCGAAGCTGGCGGGTTGGAATTATGAGATGAGCGAGCAGAAAACCGCACCTGCGGTTGGGGACTAATAGTTGATCAGCGAACGAAGTCTCATTCAACCTGCTACATAACCTTTAACGTTTCATATAGGGTAGGGCGCGCGGTGCGCCCTACCCTATTTGTGACTACTCAGGTGATGCTGTTGGCGAATCAAAATAGGAGATGATCCGTAGGGGCGCAATGCCTTGCGCCTCCACAAAAAAGACATGCCGACCCTAGATAAAATCGATTCGCCAACAGCATCTCAGGTATAGAAACAGAAGAAAATAAACAGGGAGCCATGAAGACATGAAGAAAAACAGGAAATTACCCCTGGAAACATGGATGTAGGGGTGGATTAGGCGCTTGTCAATCGTTCGTTAACATGAAGGTTCGCGCGCCGAATATCCACCCATTTGCCGCCAACGGTCATTTCTCCCTTTATTACCGACCGTTTTTCGGCCTGAGCAGTTACCCCTATTTCTAGTAAACTTCCCTACCCACTCCCTCACTAGCCACCATCAGTACCACCCATCGCGCTCACCAGTAAATACGACCAACCCACCCTTCCATGCGATGCGCGCTTCGATACCCCGACGCTGGTCTACAATCCATCCTGTTGCTCATGCTTGTTTCCATCTTTGCAACTGAGCATGTCCAATTTATCTATCTATCTATTGACGAAAGCGTTAGACCCTCCTATAGTTAGCACCGCAAAATATTCCTTAGAAAGGGGTGTCTCCTTGCAAGCACAAGCAGTCAGACAGCAAGGAAGTGGGCGTCCACAACGTCAACGCGGAAGCGGTGGCTTGGGGCGTGCAATTCGGTCTCTCGGAAAGCACAAAAACACCAATATACCGGCATATATGGCATTGGTCGTCGCAACACTGGCACAACTCGCCGTGCCACAACTCATCCAAAACATGATCAACTCAGTCACACAAGGGGCAATCGCCAATCAGATTTTAGCACTCCCCGAATTGTTTCAGAACGTTGCCGCTACTCAGGCAGGCTACACACTCGATCAACTGCATAGTTTTCAAGACAACGCCACAGTATGGCTGGTCAATGCGGCAATCTTCGTGGTGATCTTCGCGATCACACGCGGCATTTTTTCGTTCATCCAATCGTATCTATCCGAGTCCACGTCTCAGGGCATCGCGTTTGACTTCCGCAATGAAATCTTTGAAAAAGTCCAGCGCCTATCGTTCAGCTACTACGACCGTAACCAAACCGGTCAACTGATGATCCGTGCGACCGATGACGTCGAACGCTTGCGCCTCTTCATTGCGCAGGGCTTGATTTTGACCGCTCAGGCGTTCTTGCTTTTGATCGCTACCCTGATCATCTTATTTTTGACCAATTGGCAACTCACCCTCGTGGTCTTGCCAATTTTGCCTATCGCCATGGTCGTGTTCATGATTTTCGGCAGCATCAGCCAACCGTTGTTCGTCGCTGTGCAGATGCGTTTGTCCGCCCTGAACACCGTGTTGCAAGAAAACATGGCGGGTATTCGCGTCGTGCGCGCCTTCGCGCGCGAAAATTATGAGCGTAAGCGCTTCAATGAGAAAAACCAAGACCTGTTGAACCAACAACTCCGCGTCGCGCGTACCTTCTCCTTCCTGTTCCCGGTCATTTTCCTGATCGCACAAGTTGGGCAAGCGGCACTGCTCTACTTCGCCGGGCGCGAGATCATCGGTGGCACGCTGACATTGGGCGAATATCAATTATTCAGCCTGTATGTCATCTACATCTTCTTTCCGTTGGGGCAACTGGGCTTCATCATTTCTTTGTTGGCACAAGCCGCTGCCTCGGCAGATCGCATCTATGAGATCATCGACGCCAAAAGCGAGATCACCGAAAAACCGGATGCCATCACCCTGCCAGTACAACAGGGGCGGGTCGAGTTCAAAGATGTGACCTTCCGTTACTTCAGTTCCTCAGAACCCGTTCTCCAAAATATCACCTTCCAAGCCGAGCCGGGCATGACAGTGGCACTTTTGGGCGGCACCGGTAGCGGCAAGACCACCATCATCAATTTGATCCCGCGTTTCTACGATGTCACCGAGGGATCGGTCGTGATCGATGGGCATGATGTGCGCGATGTCACCATTGACAGTTTGCGCTCTCAAATCGGCATTGTGCTGCAAGAGACCAACTTGTTTAGTGGTTCCATCCGCGACAATATCGCCTTTGGGCGTCCTCACGCGACCGATGAAGAAGTCCTCGCCGCCGCTGTTGCCGCCGAAGCCCACGAATTCATCAACAAGATGCCCCAAGGCTACGATACCCCTGTCGGCGAACGCGGCACCACCCTATCGGGCGGTCAGAAGCAACGCATCGCCATTGCGCGCGCCTTGCTCTTGAACCCGCGTCTGCTGATCTTGGACGACTCGACCAGTAGTGTGGACTTGCTGACCGAGTATAAGATTCAAAAGGCGCTCGACAAATTAATGGCAGGGCGCACCAGTTTCGTGATCGCCCAACGTATTTCAACAGTGGTCAATGCCGACCTCATTTTGGTCTTGGACAAAGGCAAGATCGTCGCGACTGGCAAACATGAAGAACTCATGGAAACCAGCCCGATCTATGCCGAAATCTACAACTCGCAATTGGTCGGTGATGCCGAAGTGACCTCAGAGATGGCGGCAGTCAGCGCAGAGGAGGTGAAGCCATGATGGGATTAGACGGCGGTCGCCGTTTGATGGAAAATGAAACCAGTCGTGCCAGCAACTTAGGCAGCACGCTGAGACGCTTTATCAGCTATTTCGGGCGCTATTGGGTGGGCATCACCATCGCACTGGTGTTGGTCGTCATTACGACCTGGACGCAAGTCGTCTCGCCCGACTATATCGGTCAGGCAATCGATTGTTACTTGTTCCCGCAGCCAACCTCAGTATGCTGGTTCGATCCCGCAATCACGCCTGATTCGCCCGTTGATGCCAAGCTCTTGGGGTTAGGCAATATCAGCCTAATCCTATTGGGCTTATATGTTTTAGGATCGGTCTTAAACGGTCTATCCTTTTTCGCGATGAGCCGCAGTGGTCAATTGGTGCTGCAAATCATTCGTAAAGACCTGTTCAGCAAGATGCAAGTGCTGTCCATGAACTTTTACAGCGAAAATGAAGTCGGCAATTTGATGAGCCGCATCACCAGCGATACCGATACGATTCAACAAGTTTTCAGTTTTGCGCTCCTCAGCGTCATCAGTGGTTTCTTGCTGATGATCTGGATTGGCGTCAAAATGTTTCAGGCAAACGCCGCTTACGCCCTCATCAGCTTGACCGTCGTGCCGATCATGTTCGTCGCGACCGTCTGGATCAGCAATCAGGCGCGCAAGGCATTCCGTGCCAGTCGTAAAGAGATGGGCAGCGTCAATGCCGAATTGCAAGAGAACATCGCCGGCGCGCGTGAAGTCCAAGCCTTCAATCGCGAAGCCGAAACGATTGAAGAATTCCGCGTCGTCAATGCCGCCAACCGCGTCGCCAACGTCCGGGCAGCCTCGTTCACCAGCGCGCTCAACCCAGTGCTAGAAGCCCTCGGCTATGTCGCGCTCGGCATTGTCGTCATCGTTGGCGGTTTGTCCATTCTGGGCACGTCACCCGTGTTGGGCATCACCGGCATCACACTCGGCACCGTATTCGCGTTCATCCAATACATCCAACGCTTCAACCAACCGATCACGCAAATCGCCATTTTGTGGGCGAATATTCAAAGCGCCATCGCGGGCGGCGAACGCATCTTTGGTTTGCTGGATGAACCCCTTGACCTCGAAGAAAAACCGAACGCCGCCGCCCTCCCCAAGATCGTCGGCAAGGTCGAATTCGATCATGTCGAAGCGGGGTACAAAGCCGATCAACCGGTCTTGCGTGGGGTCAACTTCACGGCAGAGGCGGGTCAAACTATCGCCATCGTCGGTCCCACCGGCGCGGGCAAGACCACCATCATCAACCTGATCCCCCGTTTCTATGACACGACCAGTGGCGCGGTACGCATTGACGGGCATGATGTCCGCGATGTCACCCTGCAAAGCCTGCGGGAACAAGTCGGTATCGTCTTACAAGATACTTTCCTGTTCAGCGATACCGTCATGAACAATATTCGCTATGGCAAGCTGGACGCCACCGATGATGAAGTGATCGCCGCCGCCCGCTTGGTGAGCGCCGACAGCTTCATTGAGCGTCTGCCAGAGAGCTACCAAACGGTCTTGGGGGAGCGCGGTTCTGGCTTAAGCCAAGGGCAACGACAATTGATCTCCATCGCCCGGGTTGCGCTCAAAGACCCGCGCATCTTGATCCTCGACGAAGCCACCAGCAGCGTCGATACCCGTACCGAGCGCCTGATCCAAAAAGCCTTTGAGAAAATCCTCGCCGGACGCACCTCGTTTGTGATCGCGCATCGTTTAAGCACGATCCGCAATGCCGATGTGGTGCTGATGCTCAAAGATGGTGAAGTCATTGAGCGCGGCACCCACAAGGGGTTGATTGAACAGCACGGGGCGTACTATGAACTCTACATGAGTCAGTTCCGGCGCGAAGAAGAACCCGAAGCACCGGTCGATGGCGCACAGCCACTCCCCGAACCCAGCGCCGATTAAACATCCCCGCAGGGCGGGCATCACGATAAAAAACGCGCCGTACCGAAGTCTGGGTACAGCGCGTTTTATTTTATGGGGGACGTGACTGCTTGTCGGCTAGTCTTCGCTAGGGGTAGCAGGGGCTTCATCGGTGTGGCGCGACCGGTCGCGCATTTCGCGCGCTTGTATAGATAACCGTTGGAAGAAGTCCGACTCGGTAACTTGGCTCACCTGTTCATCCACTTTACGCCGATCAATTTCGATTCTCAGCGCTTCAATGGCGGTCAGAGCCTCCACCAAATCACGTTTCACCTGCCCGTAACGCTGCGCGTTTTCAATAGCGATAGCGGCTTGGGTACCAAACGCCGTCATCAACGGGATCATCTCGTGACGGAAAACATCGCTGGTGATGCGATTATCGCAATACAAAACACCGATATGCCGTCCTTGGATCGACAAGGGCACGCACAATATCGAGCGCAAATCGTTGACCATCACGCTCTTGCGATTTTTGAAGCGATCATCGGACAAGGCGTTGGTCGCGATGATCGCTTGTTTCTCTTCCAACGCATGGGCGATCACGCTACGGCTGAATGACGCTTCCTCATCCACAATATTCTCTTGATCCCAGTTGCGGGCGACCGCGATCTCTAATTCATTGGTCTCGCGGTTTTGCAACATCAAATAAGCACGTTCCGCACCCGTTATGCGGATCACCGTATCCATGACATCCTCAAGAACTTCTTCAAGCTCTAAAGAGGAAGTGATGAGGGTAAAGGTGCGCAACAGCTCTTCGAGGCTGGCGAGGTGGGTACTGATCTTCTTAACCTCGACATCCGCACCTTCTAAACGTTCCCCCATTCGCCGCATGAGACCCGGTAAATCAATTGAGATATTGAAGCCGTTTTGTGTCAATACTTGGGTCAAACGTTCCGTGACCACCTCTAATTGGCGCGTCTCGTTAATGGTTTGATCCAAAGCGTCCTTCATCAGTTCAATGGAATTATTTTGGTCTGTCATGCGTTCTCACCCGTAGTTCCAAGCATCGTGCCTGTCTCAAGACTTTTATTGTACACGATCCCTAAGTGACTCGCATATGTTCGATGATTGAGATAATTCATGCGCATGTCCTTTCTGTTATGACCCTTCTGGGTCCCTCGTGAAATTGATGTTACTTTCGATCTCGAACCCATCGCCTGCCGGAACTCCATTGATGAAGATCGGTACCCGCGTTTGGGTGTTCACATCATACATGCCAATCACAATCGAATAGCCATCGCCATAAATCGATTCCGGCGGAGTGGCAGATTGAAAGATCTCATCGGGCACCTGCAACACGCGCTCGTCGCTGATAAACTCCCCCGGTTCCCACATCAGTGTCGAGTAGTACCCTAAGTCTGTGCGCGCCACTGGGTTATCCCACCCAGTGATCATATTCCCCGCCGGGTCGCGAAGATGAATATAAATCGAGTAATCTTGCGGCGGTGGCGCGGTCACTTCCCAATACAGATGCGCGATTAAACGGCGTCCTTGCCAAAACTCCCCACCACCAATGTCAAAACCGACATACCGCGCAAAATCACCAAACATGACCGTATCAACCGCTGCCTCAATCGGTTCAACGGGTGTCCATCGGGCGTTGATATCAAGTTCATAAATATCGTAACGAAAAATCCCATCATCTAAACCCCACGCTCGCCTGACGATTTCCTGCCGCCCCAACGCCCCAACCACTTGATTCTCAAGAAACGGCATCGCTTCATACTCCATGCGCGACTCGGGTGATCCATACACGAAATAGTGGGCATCGGCGATCTGCTCTAATCGTGATGGCACGACCGTCGTGCGAATATCCGCCAGTGGGAAGAAGAACGGTAAGCGATCCACCCCCGGCGCGGCGACGATCAACGGTTCAGCGGGGTGGTCTTGCTGCCAGACCCGCAACCCATCCACGACATTCATCAGTGCCGCATTGCCGCTCCGGTAGCGGGCATCATCATCCGGCATCACACCGGTGATCAGGTAATCCCAACCGACATTGCGATCATACACGGCATTGATCACCGAAGGGAGGCACGCCAGCATCAACGCGCTGCCATACACCGGACGCCAGCGCGCTTTCGCTAAACGTGCGGGGGTGATCCAGCGCGCCAACGCCACTGCCGTCGGCAAAATCAACAGCGGCACAACCGCGAATGACAGTCGATAATGATAACTATACGAGTAAAACCACACCACAAAATAAGGAAATGCCAAAACCAGCACCCACCCCAATCGCGCCGCATCATGACGCAACCCCGCCGCTGCTGTCGTCCGCAGAAAATTTTGCGCCAACACCCTAAAGAGGACAAGGCTCCCCGCGATCAACAACCCGATCTCGATGAAGGTCAAACGGCGCGGCGCGAACATCGAAGGCAGCAACGCCCCCAAAATCAATGCCAAGCCCCCGCCCACTGCCAATTTGCGCGCATTCGGGTAAAAGACGAGCAGATAGGCAACCGTCACCACCAACGCCAGCAACGGAAAACTAAATTCGTCGGCGCCCCGTTCGGCAATGGTTTGCCAAAATGACGGCGGGAAATCAACCGCGTTATGCCCTAGCAGCAAATTGCGCACATACCACACCCCGCCCAGCGGCGCACAAGCGATCCCTGTCAGCACGGCGACTTCCAAACGTGGCAACCATGCCCGCCACTGTCCGCGTACCCGTACCAAGTCTAGCGCCACCATCAAACCGACCCCCAGCGCAAACGCCCCAGCCGTCGGTTTTGTCCATAAGGCGATGCCCAGCATCACCCCCGAAAGCACGGCATAACGACGGCGCGGCGCTTCCCCAAACCACGCCAACAGGAAAAAGACCGCCGCCAGCGTAAAACTAAACGTCAGGGGTATTTCGAGATCGCCCGCCCGCGCCCACTCCCCCACATGCGGATAAAGCGCCCACAACGCCGCCGCGAACACTCCAACACGGCGCGTAAACAAGCGCACGCCCAATGTGTATACCGCCAAAATAGTCCCGACATGCAACAGCGGGATAACCGCGCGCGCGGCATGGTCACTCACCCCGCCTACAAACAATTGTGCCAGCGTGAATTGCAAAGGCAAGAATTGCGGGTAATACCCAATCGTCGTAGGAATCATCCCCGTAAGGCTGTACAAACGTGCCTCATAGCCATACACCCACAAAGCGTCATACATCGTGAAGGGCCAATACGACGTGACGACCCACCGCACGACGACCGCCGCTAGGATCATCCCAATCAAAACGCGCTCATCCAACGCAAAAGACACCCTGACCGACTGTGGGACACTATCGGCTGAGCCGCGCCAACGGACAGCGATCACGCCCACCACCGCCATGATCACCATGCCCGCAAAAATCAGATCGAACCGTAACAATGCCTGTCCGGTCTGCCCGCTGATCGTGCCCAAAACAAACATCCATGCGGTGATCAGCGCCGCCCCCAGCGCCCCGGCAACCGCCGTCATCACGACACGGCTCTGACGGTCAGCAAAAGGCAAAAGCGCCCACGCCCAAGGCGTCCCCACACAAAAATAGGCGATCAAATACAGCGGCAACCCTTTGAGGGTGTCGATTAACCAATAAGGCATTGCATTGCTCTCTTCCGTAATTTCAAGGACGCAGTGCCAATATGCGCCCGCCGCCAATGCTCAGATAGACCCATCCTTGATCGGTCACAGCGACGCTCAGGGGACGGTGGGGATAAAAGCCACTGCCTCGATAGCTCATCTCATCCGGTGTAAATTCCGAGTCGGCGTCGTTGAGGGTTTGTGCCGGCATAACGCCATTCATCGTCCCCGCCCATACCGTTTCCACCAGATCCAACGCCACCAAGCGATAACCGCGCAATTCCACTTGCTGTCGTGACCCGTTTAGCACCACCAGCAAGCGCCCCGTCAGCGCGGGCAACGCTTCACTGTGATACAACGCCATCGCCGTCGGGATGCTTTCGGTCGGCAGCAGGGCAAAAGGCGACACCTCCCCGGTACAGGGGTTGCCCCCGCGCACCACCCCTCCCGGACAAGCGGGAAAGCCAAAATCGGGGATATCGCCATTTAACGTGGGCACAAAACGATTGATCTCATCCTGTTGAGGCATAGCAAAAGCAGCATCCGCAGCGCTATCCCCAACATAAAGCGCGCCCTCAAACGCCATCAGCGCCGCCGGAAACCGCAAGCCCCGCGCGACCACCCGCCGATCTTCGCCCCCAAGGGTAAAGCTCAAAACCGTGCCGTACTCCGCTTCATCGGAGCGTTCACACCTATCACAGCGTGCGCCAATCCCGACATACAGCCGATCTCCCAGAATGGCGACGCCGCCAGTCCAAAATTCCCCCGTTGGCAGGTCATCCACCAATGTCGTCAGCACGCCCGCGCGCCAGCGATACAAGTGTGCGCCCCCGCTGATGTACAGCGCGCCCTCGTGATAAGTCAAACCATTGGGCAGCGTCAGCCCTTCAAGGAGGACAGTCGGTGTTTCCGGCAAGCCGTCGCCATCGCCGTCGCTTAAGGCGATCACCTGCCCTGCCCACGGGCGCGTGGCATACAGCAATGCGCCATCGCGACTATCCACGCTGGGCACTGCCGCCAACGCACTGTACCCCAACTCCCCCGCCGACGAATCTTCTAGCACTCGTTCTAAGCACGCCATCCCCGAAGGAATCCAAGGTTCGCTGAGCGCAGTTGGGCGCTCAGAACATGGCACCAACGTTTGCGCAGCAGCGTCTTGGGCGCTGCTGATCGACATCAACACCGCCCAAAATGTAGAAACGGATAGCACAGCAAATTTTCTCATATCAGGCTAGAATGATAACCGTTGTTGAGGAAACATTGTAGGGACACGCGCAAGTCCGGTTGAGGTTCGTGGGATTTGGCGTTCGGCTGAGATGAGGCATGATGATCAATCCGTTGGTGACAACCACATGGTTAGCGGCACATCTGGACGATCCGAAAGTGCGGATCGTCGATATTCGCGGGCATGTCCGACCGGCAAGTGAACCGCTTCCCCATTACTTTAATCATTATGACGACTATCTCCAAAACCATATCCCCGGCGCAGCGTTTGTCGATTGGGTGCATGAAATCACCGACCCCGCCGACCCCCGCCACGCCCAAATCGCGCCTGCCGAGCGCTATACAGCGGTCATGCAGCGGCTTGGCATCGACGCCGATACCCACGTCATCGCCTATGACGACGCCAACGGCATGTTTGCCGCCCGCTTGTGGTGGAGCCTAAACTATTATGGGCATCCCCAAGTCTCGATCTTAGAAGGGGGTTGGCAACATTGGCTTGCCGAACAACACCCCACGACCGCCGAAGTCCCAATCCTCCCACTAGGGACATTACACGCCCAACCGATTCCCGCCTTGTATCGGGATGGCGGGCAAGTCGGTGCCGGTTTAACCGACGGCACAGCTCAGAAATTAATCGATGTCCGCACCCCTGCCGAATTCTCAGGGAAAGCTTCACGCGCGGCGCGCGGCGGGCATATTCCGGGGGCATTCAACTTGCCCCGCGCCGATATGCTCGATAGCGATGGGTATCTGCTCCCACCCGACGCCCTACGTGCCCATTTCGCGGCGTTAGGGGTAACGACGGAGTCCGACGCGGCGCAAGTCGTCTTTTATTGCAATGGCGGCGTCTCGGCAAGTTTTGGGTTGCTGGCATTGCGCGCTGCCGGATTTTCGGGCGGCAGCGTCTATGATGGCTCGTGGAAAGAGTGGGGCAACGACGAAACCCGTCCGATAGCGACCTAGTTGCACGAGGGTTGCCAAGCCTTGTTTTGATACCTTCAGGGAAACGAACGACAGCCGATATCATGTCTGATCAACATTTATTTGTCGAAGTCTTTCCCATTCGGGCGGAATCCTTGCCGCCGCTCTTTGCGTACCGATTAATCACCGAAGGGGACGAATTTACCCAACAACACGCCCGCCGCATGGGGGGACGTACTGCCAATGCGCTGCGTGAAGCCTTCGGTGGACAGTGGGCATGGATCGGCGGGCACTTGCTGACCGATACCACCGTCACCGCCCCGCGTTTAGACACCTTTGTGGACGATCTGCGTGCCGCCTATCCGCGTCTCTTTGCGGCGTTGAGGGGCATTCATGAAGAATTTGACTGGCATCCGACTTCCGGGCAGATCGCCGATTGGGTGGTCCGTGGACCAGCATCCGTCCTTGATCCCATTATCCTTGATGCTTTGGCGCGCACCGTCTTCACCATCAAAAGTACGCGCGTCCAGCGCGAATACCGGATGCGCACCTGGTCGGTTGCCGACGCGCCGGCGCTGTCAGTGTCGGTCATCTCGCGCTTGCTGTATGAGCCGGATTTGCAAGCCTATATCGATACCTTGTCCGAAGCCACCAGCATGGTCGGCTTGTGGGTGTCGGATAAACTCACAGGCTTGCAAGGCGAGATTTTACGGTTGGTCGGCTTAGTAGGGGAACAACGTGCCCGCCTGCTAACCCTGTCCTCCAACGCCACCATGCGCACTGTGATCGAAGCCGCCCCCGATGCTCATTGGGTGGTACGGGTGGGGTCAGGGATACGGGATTACGATTATGTCACCGACGCGCTCGATCTCGTCATCCGTCCCGAAGACATCACCCAGTTTGCCATCAACAAAGGACAGCTTGACCGCGCCTTGCATCTCAAACCCGCCGCTCATGCCCAGATGGTGAAGATCGTCGCCGATGTGGTAAAAGAAATCGGCATCATCGGCAATGCTTATGCCACCAAAACCACGCCCGAACTATTCCAAGTGGCGACGCCGCAAATTAGCTTGCTGTGGGGGGATGGACGCCCACGCCCGTTTGTGCGAGAAAAATTGGCGGTCGATTTCTTGGCGCATGGCGCGGCACAACTGCCCAAAACCCTGCCCAACGCCACCTTAAAGATCGCGGTCATTGATGGCGTCGCCGAGGGTGCGCGCGATTTTTTGGAAGCGTTGCGGCGCGCTTTTGACCGCGAGTCGGGCTTGAAACTAGAGATCACCCGTGTGCGTGATATGCGCGTCGTCTCGCAGACCAACCTCGACAGTGCCGTTCGTTTGCTGGCAAAAGAAAACGCCGATGTCCTCTTGATCCTGTTGCCGGACGAAACCAATGCCGCCGACCAAACGGAAGAGGAAGCCGTCAGCGAACGCTACGCCCGTTTGCAAACCATCGGACGCGGATTATCCTCATTGATCATTCATGAAGCGGATATCCATGATCCCAACCGCATGTCCTTTTTGATTATGGGCTTGCTCGCCCGTGTCGGTGGGACGCCCTACTTGCTCGCAGAACCGCTCCCCTATGCCGACCATATCGTTGGGCTAAACCTCGTCACCCAAGACAAACGCGAAGGAATTTATCTCACTGGCATAGCACGCATCTATCGCAGTGATGGATTATTGCTGTATCATCACATTGCGGGAGCGAGTGTTCAACCGGGGGAAGGGATTCCTGCCAGTTTACTGCCCTTGCTGCTACCGTCACGATTGCTTCGTGGCAAACGAGTTGTACTGCATATTGAAGGGAAATTGACGCGCGAAGCTGGACTTGCTTTAGGGAGTTGGGAGGATGAGCTAGACGCACAATTTTCAGCTGTCGAGATTATCCGCGCTGGCGTGCCGCGTTTATACGCCCTCGTCAACGGACGGATTGAGCCACCAGCGTGGGGGAGTTTATTTCGGCTGAACGAGAGCGAAGCGTTTCTTCAATCTTCAGAAACATCAGTACAACCGCTGCACATCAGGGCTGAAGCCCCTTTCACCATCGAAAAAGCCTTAGAGTCCGTTTTGGTCTTCACACTTTTTCACTATGGGGCATCTCGACCTGCACGCCATCCGGTGACCGTCCACCAAAGCGAATCTATCGAAGCGGGGATCGGGCGGGGGATTTTTCCTACCTCGTTTGAGGGGGAAACAGCCTTTTGGTTGTGACATTTTTAAGGATGAGAACAGTTTTTATGGACGCCGCGCTCATTAACGGTTAGAATTCGCTTAATTGTCGCCCTGTGCAAATCATCATGAGGAGCTTGACTCATGTCAAAAATCATCTCGGTCCACTCATTTCGCGGTGGTACGGGAAAATCAAACACCACCGCCAATCTTGCCGCGATTTATGCGTCGCAGGGTTTGCGCGTTGGTGTCATTGACACCGATATTAACTCACCCGGCATTCATGTCCTGTTCGGCTTGCACGAAGAGGATATGAAATACTCGCTCAACGATTATTTGTGGGGCAAGTGCGAAATTGAAAAAGCCGCGCACGATGTCACCGAAAATATGAACAGCAAACAGCAAGGCGGTGTGGGTGCCATCCCCCCCGGCGGCAAAATCTACTTGACTCCATCCAGCATCAAGGTCGGCGAAATCGCCCGTATCTTGCGTGAAGGCTATGATGTCGGGTTGCTGAATGACGGGTTTCAAAGCCTCGTGCGCGAACTTAAGCTGGATATCCTGCTCATCGACACCCACCCCGGCTTGAACGAAGAAACGTTGCTCTCGGTCGCTATTTCCGACGCCCTTGCCATCATCATGCGCCCCGATCAACAAGATTATCAGGGCACCGGCGTGACCGTCGAAGTGGCGCGCAAGCTGGATGTTCCCAAGATGTTGTTGATCGTCAATAAAACCCCGACCTCGTTTGATTTTGAAGAAATACGGGCACGGGTTGAAGGTATCTACAATTGTCCTGTCGGTGCCATCTTGCCGCACTCCGATGAAATGATGATCTTGGCGAGCGCGGGGGTGTTTGTTCTGCGCTATCCAAATCATCCGATTACGCAAAAGCTAAAAAATGTCGCCAAACTGCTGATTAGCTAACACCGTTTTCCGCCTTTTTCGACCATTTTCCTAAGTATGGGGCATGAACCACTCATGCCCCTACACCCTTTATTTATAAGTTGTACAATCCTCGCAAGCGTTCAATCTCAGCACTGATGTGTCGTTGGTCTGGCAACAGTTCCAAAGATGCCAAGTATAAGCTGACCGCGCGTTCTGCGTCATCGACAGCACACCCTTCTGCCGCGTCCGTCAATACTTCCACCGCTTTCGGCAACAATCCAACCCGTGCCAAATGATAAGACAAACGAAACGGCTGGGTGCTATCGGTGCGCCGTTGCCAATGCTCCGCCGCCCGCCGATGCAATTTCAAGCGCGCCGCCCTCGTCAAATTAGCATATATGGCTTGTTGCACCAAGCCATGATGGAAATGGCAAGAATCCCCTTCTCCCCATACCAACAGCCCCATGATATCTAAACGCGCAATAATTTGCGTCACAAGGGCTTCATCGGGCATTTCTGCCACCTCTTTGAGCGCCTCCACCGTGACCGCCGAGGAATAAGAATCGGTCAAGACCGAAGCAGCCCGGATCACCGTCTGTTCTTCTACACTCAGTTGATCGATACGCGCGCTGATGAGGTCGCGCACATCATCTGGCAGCGGCATTTCGGTCACCGAGGGGCGCACCTCTACCACACAGCCCGCTTGAAACAACAAGTCGGCATCCCGCAAAGCGCGCAACTGCGCCTCAATGAAAAGCGGACGCCCACCACTGCTGTTCCAAATCTTTTGGCGCAACCGGGTTCCTAATTCGGTCGCCCCTAAGTACGATGCTGCTGCCTGTTCGGTTTCATCCTCGTTGAGATCGCTCAAATCAAACCGTTCCGCCGGCAGATCGATCACCTGCGTAAGGTCACAAGTGCCTGCAATCACCAACGGCATTTCATGTGCATCCAACAATAAGGTGCGCAAGATCGCCAGCGCGTCCGACCCGGCTTGTTGAATATCATCAATGATGATCAGCGTGGGGGTCCGGTTGGTGTAAGCGATGAAAAAGCGCACCATCAACGCCGCCAACTCCCGCCGCGACATTAAGTTGGTGGCAATCGTCCCATCATATTCATAGACACCCCCCTCCTCCAAAATGAGCTGGAGCAGGTTCTCAATATCGTCATCCAATCCCAACGACACCAACCCCGCCCGTGCCGTCATCCGCGCCGCTTCAAATACAACATCCGCCGGAATGTACAACAGAGCGGACAAAACCGACGCCCACAAGACCCCGCGTGACGCCCCTGCTTGCGGATGTGCCAGCGCAACAGCATAGCCATTCGCTTGTGCCGTCATCGCCAGTTTACGAGCAACGCGCGTCTTGCCAGACCCCACTTCGCCGCTCAACAAAAATGCCCGCCGTTGCCGTGCCGCCGCTGCTTGTTCTAAAGCCCTGCTGATCGTCAACAGCAACAGCGACCGTCCCACAAAAGTCTCTTCCACGTCAGGAGTCGCAAGTTGTGCCCCGCGCGTCGCCGTCACGCTATACGCCTGAATCAACCCCCCCTTGCCCTTTAAGCGCAAGGGTTCTGTGGGTTCCGTCGCATAGCGATACTGAACCCGCTCATACATGCGTTCATCAATCCATGTCATGCCAAATGCCGATTTGGACATCAAGCGCGCCGCCAAATTGACGGTATCGCCCATCACCGTGTATTCTCGGCGTGCCCGCCAGCCCACTTCCCCCGCAAACACTTCGCCTCGTGCCACCCCAATACGCTGCTCGATCATAAGTCCCGGTCGCAGCGCTTCCGGCAACAACTCGCGCTCCCGCTGCAACAACATCACCAACTGCCGATGCAGCGCCAACGCCGTATCCACCGCCCGCAACGGATCATCGGTATGGGCAACCGGGGCACCGAAGATAACCAGCATTTTGACGCCCAATTCATACGGGTCAGAACGGATAAATGACCCGCCCCGCGCACTGATCAAAGGTTGCACCATCGAGAAATAGCGCTCAACTAGATTAGTCACCTCATCCAGATGGGACGCCCCCCAGGTATTGAGCATTTCTGCAAAACCGGTCACATGCACAAACATCGATACCGCATACCGATTCTCCGCCGCCACGCGATAATCTTCGCTCAAAATCAATTGATTCAGCACCGCTGGAGCCAAATACGACGCTGCGGGGATCAATTTTTCTAGGGTGATGCGCATGTGTTCTTGCAGGTTTTCTGGTTCGCGATCAAATAATGCCCCCGATTTGGCACGTCGCCGTACCGGCAGTTCAACTTCATAGTCGTCTAGTTTGTCACCATAAATATCCATCACCTGCATGAATTTATCGCCAACGGGCGTAAGCGTGTAATCATTCTTCAAAAGTTCTGCCAGCGCCGCGTCAATGATCACATCATTGCCAATGCCAACCGCTTCCGCCTCCATCGCTAAGCCGGGAAGTTCACCCTGAATCAACAGTTCGGACTGTGCCGAATTGCCCACCAGCGTTTCAAACAACAGCCCCCGTGCCACGCCTGCCGTCATCGTTAACCGTTGTTCGTGTTCGCGTCCGATCAAATCCAGCAGAACGACATCGTGGATGGGCTGAAATACCGACATCATCGCCCGCTGCATCCGCAATCCAGCGCGGATCGCTTTGTGAGCATCGGTGATATCCTCTTTGCGCTTCGCAGGGAAAAATGCCAACAACGCATCACCCGCAAATTTCAAAACCTGTCCATCACTTTTGGCGAGAATATCGAGCATTTCCGCAAAATAGGTATTCATCACCATCGTCAACGTTTCCGCCCCGCCCGACCCGTGCCGCGCCAGATATTCGGACATGGCGGTGAAACCGGAAACATCCGCAAAAACAAACGTCCCTAAACGAAGCGCCGTATACCGTTCGGCGCTCATGATGTCGCCCTCAGCGATATACAACGGTAAATACGCCGATACCGCACGATGCAGTCGGTTCAAATGCTGTACCGCGTCGGTCATCGCCGTCACATCGGGCAACCGTTCAAACAAGGCAGATGGCAAAAAGCGCCGGAGATTGTCTTCCATGTCCTTGCTGAAGTTGGATCGACGAGGGGGATTGTCATCGATATCCATCAGCAAATCCCAGGTACTGCTCCGTGCCGATTGTCGTTGGATGACGCGCAGCATCGCACGGTAGTATATTTCCCCCGTATGTTCTTGTGAGGTCGTGATCCAGCCCTGTGCGGACAGCCCGCCCAGCGCTTCCATCAACGCCGTTTCGCTTAATTCCGTTGCCGACAATAGATCGGCATGGGTCATGCCATCGCCAACTGACTCGCGCAATAAAACACGAATAATCAAGCGCTGCTCGCGCGGCAAGGAAATCAGACCTGTCGGCGAGATAGCGACTAAATCCTGAGTCTTTCGCTTCCGAGACTTGAACTGTCCTAGATAGTCGTCCATAAGGGCTGGTTCGCTTTCAAACTCATGATGATATGTTACACATGCGGCAAATTGCTGCTCAATACCTTAATGGTACTGCATTCCATTCCGTTCTGACGCACGTTATACTTGTGAAGTCTGTAACAACCTCTTCAGAATAACCTGAACAATCAGGAGCATCTCATACATGAAACCCATCTTTAGCGCATTGACGCGCTTATCGTTGCGCTTCCGCCTTATCACCATTTTGCTGGCTATTGCCATTTCTGTCGCTGGCGTTGTTGCCGTCACCCAACTTAAACAAGAGCTTATCCCCTCCATCGAATTTCCCCAGACGATTATTTTGGCACAAGCTGGCGGTATGACAGGGGAACAAGTTCTGGGTATCGTGACAGAACGTCTCGAATCTTCCCTAGATGCTATCCCGCAAATTGTCAACTTGGAATCGACTACGACGAGTTCGTTCGGTGCCGTCATCACGGCTCGCAACAACTTTGGCGTCAATTCTGAACGACTCCGCGCAGAAATACAAACTGCGCTTGATGGTGTTTGGTTGCCACTGCGCCGAATCACCCCCCCCGAAGGCGAAGACGCCTCGACATTCAGCGCACGGTTGCTCAATGACCTCAGTGCCGATGTCTTGATCTTCCTCGAAGAGAGGGATGCCAATTTTGTTTTCCAACTCTCCCCCGCCGTGTGGGAATCCCTGTCTCCTGAAACGACCCGCACGCTCGTCGCCTATTTGGCGGATCAAACCAGCGCTGACGCGGCAGAAACCAACGCGCTACGTCGTTTGGTGGAACAAGAAGTCGCCCCCTTGCTAGAAAACATCCCGCTCGTGGCGCGTGTCGAAGTCAGTGGTGGGCAAATCCTGCCCGACGAAGCCGGTGCTTCTCAAGAAGCCGCCCCCGCCGATGGAGAAAATGAAGCACCACGCAGTCTGCTCTTGCAACTGACCCCCGAAGTGTGGGCAATTGTCCGTGCCAAACTCACGGATCTCAGTTTGGGCGAACTGGACGATGCCGCTGTTGCCACCCTCAGCGCCTTGGATGTGACCTTGTCCGAAGGCATTCCAGCACTGCCCGAAAGCTGGTCAAGCATCAGCCCGTTCTTCAAGAACGCCGCCGATATCCGTGAAATGCGCACCTTGACTCGTGGTTTGGGCGCGACGATCAACACGTTTCAGACTACGGGTCAAATCGTCGGCGCTTTGGGTCAAACAGATGACCTGACCCCCGACACCATCGCCCAAATGCTTGCCATTGACCCCACCATGATCCAATATTTTGAATCCGATCATTTGGCGGCAATGTCAGAAGAAGTTTTCGCCTCGTTGCCCGCTGACTTCATCGCCAATCTGGATGGGTTTACCCGTGACGAACTGGCGGCAAAAGCGCTCGCACGGGCGATCACTGGCGAAAACACCGCTCCTGAACCGGTCGATCTCCCCAATGCGTGGCGCATTCAACCGCCCTCATTAATCACCTTCAGCTTTGATGACCTGCCGCTGGCATCCTTCAGCATCGCGGGCACAGGCGTCGGCGAAATTGCTGCGACAACCGCCCCCGAAGCCGAAGCGACGACCACCGAAACGACAGAAACCCCGGCGACCACGGATGACACAGCGCCAGAACAAACCGTCACCATTCCCGAAGGTCCGGCACTGCCCTTCTTCTTCAGTCTCCTTGGCGGCGGACTCGGCTTCGAGTTAGATACCGCCGATGATATGCTCAACATCCAACTGCCGGAACAATTCGCTGCCCAATTAGGCACCAGTTCCTTGCGCGCCGCCGATTTACTCAGCTTCCTGCTGTTGCTGGACAACCCCGAAGCCAGTGGGCAAGCAGGCATCCCCGCTGTTTCTATCCCCGGCGGCGCGGCTGGCTTAATCGGACAACTCAGCCCCGAAGTGATCAGCTTCTTGGCGGAGTATGACCCCACCTTTATCGCTGGACTGTCTGCGGGTGTCTATGATGCCTTCTCGGATGCGGTTCTCGCTTTGCCCATCATCGCCCCGCCGTTGGATCAAGTCTGGAACACGCTGTCGAATCAGCCGCAGTTCGCCAACCAACCCCTGACCAACGCCCGCCAATTGTTGGCATTGGGCGATGGCAGTGCTGCCAGCATCTTGAACACGCTCGATACCGCTATCCCAGCGAGTTTCGCGGGGTATGAAGTCCGGTTATTCAACAGCTTAACCCCCGGTGTTTTGCGGTTCTTGGCACTCAACGACCCCAACTTCTACGCGGAACTCAGCGCTGATGTCGTGATTAAGTTTAGCGTCGCCACACTTGAATCGCTGCCTGAAGCAGTGGTCGCCACACTTCCCGAAGAAACCGCCGCAACCGTCAGCGCCATCATCGCCGGCACCCAACCGACCGCCGCCGATGCACAATCAGCGCTCTATCAACAAGATGTCGCCCCCGCCGACCCCGATGCACCCGCCTTAAATGATGATTGGCAGTTCATCGGCGATTTCATCGGCGTGGAATTGGATACCGCCGACGACTTCTTCCGCTTCTTCCCGAACGTGCCCACGTTCTTGAATAACTTCTTCGACACTTCACAGGGTGCGGCATTTGCCCCCAACCTGTTTGGCAATTTGACGCCCGACATGTTGGATTACATGGTGGAGCGCCAGCCCGACCTGCTTGGGGAACTGCGCTTAGAAGCATTACAACTCTTGAGCGATGAGGTTGTCGCTGCGTTGCCCGCCGATGTCCAAGAACGGATTGCCTCTGGTGCGACACCATTCGTACCCACCACCACCGTCACCCGTTTGAATGGCAACAGCAGCCTAAACGTCACCGTTTATAAAACGGGCGACGCCAACAATATTGAAGCCTTCCATACGGTAGAAGACATTCTGGAGGAACTCGACGCCGAGCGCGATGACATCACCGTCACTGTCGGCTTTGAACAAGCCAGCTTCGTCGAAGAATCGATCAGCGGTGTGGCGCGCGAAGGTGGCTTAGGTGCGGTCTTCGCCATCGTCGTCATCCTCGTCTTCTTGAGCAATGGCGCATGGTCGCGCGGTCCCCGTGCGATTGTCGGCGTGGTGCTTGTGGGTCTCTTCCTCGGCATCTTGCTCTTGCTGACAGTCTCGCAGGTAAACACCACTGGGGCGGATCTCGGCACAGCATTCAATCAATTAGACATTGTGGTGCGCGTGATGTTGTCGGCAGGTGTCGTCGTCGGTTTGGCGGTTGCGCTCTATCCCGGCAAACTGCCCTACCCCGCATGGCGCAGTACCCTCGTCACCGCGATCAGCATCCCGCTGTCGGTCTTGATGGCGATGGTGTTCATGCGCTGGATCCCGCCCGCCGTCAATGGCTTGCTGGTGCCCATCGCCGAAGGCAATGATATCCTCACCTTCCTGCTGCGTTTGTTCCCGCAAAGCATTACCCTCAACATCATGACGCTGTCCGGCTTAACGGTCGCCATTGGGCGCGTCGTAGATGACTCCATCGTGGTGTTAGAAAACATCTTCCGCAATGTGCAAGAAGGTGGGGACAAGAAACAAGCCATCATCAAAGGCACCCGTGACGTCAGCGTGGCGATTTTTGCCGCAACGGTCATCACTGTCGTGGTATTCTTGCCGCTCGGTTCTACGGGTGGCATCATCGGCGAGTTCTTCCTGCCCTTCGGTCTCGCCGTCACCTACTCACTACTGGCATCGTTCATCGTCGCCATCACCGTCGTGCCTGTGGCAGCCTTCTTACTGCTTGACCCGAAGGAAATCGGACACGCCGAAGACGGCGTGCCAGAACGTATCTATGTGCCTGTTCTCCGTTGGGCACTCGCCAACCGCACCAATGCAGCGCTTGTCTTACTATTTGCCGCCGCCTCGCTCGTCTTCAGCGGCATTCTGTTTGGCACCCGCCCCCAAGCCTTCTTGCCAAGCTTCGGTGAGCCGCAAATCACAGTGGACGCCGCCATGCCCTCTGGCACCAAAATCGTGGACACCAATGGCTTCGTCAGAACCTTCGAGACGCGCGTCCGTGAGAGCTTCTCTGAAGATGAAATTGGCGTGATCGGCACTACCATCGGGGGTGGCTCCGGTTTGGCGTCGCTCATTCTCGGTAGTTCCAGCGTTGATGAAGCCATCGCCCAAATCACGTTGGGGATTGGTTCCCCCGATAACCTCACACGCTTGACGGGGGAAGTCCGCGAACTCGCGATTGAGGTCTTTGGCGAAGAAAATGTCAGTGTGTCCGCCGCATCCTTGAGCGAACAAGGTTTCGGTGGTTTCGCCCTTGTGCTGACGGGTCCGCAAGCGGACCTAGAAGCCATCAACAATGATGTGATCGTCGCCCTCAATGCCGTGGATGGCTTGGCGAACGCCAGCAGCAGCCTCGCCGATGCTGGTGCCGCTGGGGCTGGCGCTTCGACCACCTTCATTCGCATTGATGAACAGTCGGCGCTCCGCTTTACGGGCGAACTCGAAACCCAAAACGCGCTCGGCGTCACCAATACCGCGATTGCGGCAGTGAAAGCCCTTCCCAACTTGCCCGCCTCGATCAGCGTCACCGAAGGCTTCGAGTCCAGCCAACAAACAGACGGCTTTCGCGGCTTGATCGGCGCGATGGGGATTGCCATCGTCTTGGTCATCCTCATCTTGATCGTCACCTTCGGCTCGGTCGTCCACTGGCTGGATATCATCCTCAGCATCTTGGTGGCTCCGGTGGGCGCGGCGATTTTGCTCACAGTGACCGACCGTGTTTTGGGGATCTCGGCGCTCATCGGCTTGCTGATGTTGATCGGCATCGTCGTCACCAACGCCGTCGTCCTCATCGACCGTGTGCAACAAAATCAGCGTGAACGCCACATGAACACCCATGACGCCCTAATTGAAGCCGGTGGTCGTCGTTTGCGCCCCATCTTGATGACGGCGCTTGCGACGGTCTTCGCGCTGGTGCCGCTCGCCATTGGGTTAAGCGAAGGCGCGATCATCGCCTCTGAGCTAGGCACGGTCGTGATCGGCGGCTTGATCAGTAGCACCTTGCTCACCTTGATCGTCGTGCCAGTTGCATACAGCATCCTCGACCCGCTCCACAAACTGCTCACAGGTGCCAACCGTCGTCCTCAGGGCGGCGCACAATCCGGCGATTAATGCGGATCAGCCCAGTGTAGAATAACAAAGAGGGCGCGCAGATAAATCTGCACGCCCTCTTTTAGGGTGCCTAGCCTATCAAAAAACTAGCCGACTTCGCCGACCAAATCGTGCTGCACCGTGACCAAATCCAGCCGTTCACCGACGAGTTCAAACGCCTTGAGCGCGCGATCCAACTGTTCGACCTTGTGCGTCGCCATATAACTAGTGCGCAGCAGACTGTTGGCGGGCGGCACACCGGGCGGCACGACGGGATTGGTGTAGACACCCTCATCGACCAGCGCGTGCCAAGCCATCACCGTGCGAAAGTCATCGCCGATCAAGATCGGGATGATCGGCGTGTTGCTCTTACCGGTGTTGTAGCCCAACGTTTTCAAACCTCGGCGCATGTACTCGGCATTTTCCCACATGGTTGCCACATGTTGCGGTTCCGTCTCCATGATATCCAACGCCATCAATGCCGCCGCCGCTTGCGGGGCGGGCAATGCCGCCGAAAAAATCAGCGAACGCGCATGATGCTGAATGTAGTGAACAGCTTCCGCCGAACCAGCGATAAAACCGCCGATAGAGGCAAAGCTCTTACTAAAAGTCCCCATGATCAAATCGACATCATCGGTCAACCCAAAATGCCACGCCGTCCCGCGTCCGCCGCCGGTCACCCCAATGCCATGAGCATCATCGACCATGATGCGCGCCCCATGTCGCTTGCAGATATCAACGATTTCCGGCAAGGGGGCAATATCCCCACCCATGCTGTACACGCCATCTACCACCACCAATTTGCCAGCCGCAGGGGGCAAATTACGGAGGATATCTTCCAAACTGCTCACATCATTATGACGGAAACGCTTCATCTCGCCCCGGCACATCAAGCACGCATCCACGATGCTGGCGTGATCATCCTTGTCGATGATGACGTAATCGCCTTTTTGCACCAAGGCGGTGATCGTGCCGACATTGGTCTGATAACCGGTCGAAAACACCAACGCCGCCTCTTTACCGACAAACTTGGCAAGGCGCTTATCAAGTTCCAAATGGAGTTCGAGCGTACCATTCAAGAAACGAGACCCCGTGACGCTGGTGCCATAACGATCAATGGCGTCCTTCGCCGCTTGCCGCACGCGCGGGTCGGTGGTCAGCCCCAAATAATTGTTGGAGCCAATCATGACGACCTCTTTACCTTCAAAGGTCGCGACCGCCCCTTCGGTATCACTGAGCGCCCGGAAATACGGGTAAATACCCAATTCCATCGCTTCTTTGGCTTGTTTGAAATTTTTCGCTTTATCGAATAGGTCAGCCACGAAATGTCCTCTTTTCTCTGTGTTTCTTGCGGGAGCCCAATGCCATCAAAACGACGAACCACGCGCAATCACTGACTGTTGGCAGATGCCGGTATTGTATGACTAGCGGTGCTGATTTTACAACTGTAACACCCGCCTAGGAAATTTGATGTGCAGTCGGTGGCATAAACATTGGATATTCACTATTTTAACAATTTTCTGAATGAACACAACCATTTGTGCGCTTTTGCACGAAGTCCCTTTAGAGACTTGTTGAAAATTCTTGCTGGCTAGGTAGAATGGCATGATAAAACGATTTAAGTGATGGAAACATGCCTCCGCTTGACGACCTGCTTGACGATCTCTTTGATGGTAAGAAACCCGCCTTCTATTTTGAATTTGCGGGCTGGCTACGGGGATCGCGGCGTTTCAAGGCATTTGCCCTCACCTATCGCGGAAAGATACGCACGAAATTAAAAAACGCGGTAACTACTCAGATACCCCTCACCCCGTCCGAGCACGCTCGGCACCCCCTCTCCCACAAGAGGAGAAGGGGAGAAACGCAGTAGAAAGTCCCTCGCCCCTTGTGGGAGAGGGATTTAGGGTGAGGGGTGTGTAGTTACCTTTTCCTTTTTCGTGAAATTCGCTACAATAGGCGTATACCATAAATGATAACGTTTAGGAGTCAGAATTCGCCATGTTGCTGAAACGATTGATTGTATGGGCAGTGTCGATGGGTTTGGGCGTAGCCGTGGCTGCCTTCATCGTGATCGTCTTGCTGCCGAGCGTGCCTGTTCAAGGTGGCAATGCCATCAGTATCGAAAAATACGGCGCTCAGTATTTCTTCTGGACGGCGTTCCCCATCGGGGTGGTTTTCGTTGTTTGGTTAGACGCCCTGCTGGATACCCGTATTTTGCCGGATTAGACCGCTCGGCAACCGTCAAAACATTTAGACGCCGCCTAACCCGCGGCGTCTTCTGTAATACTGCCCCCCAAAGGTTATCCCCATCGTTTTGAAACCACACACCTCGCTCCTCCCAAAATTACGCCTAATCACCGCCATGCTTTGGGTCACTGGGCTAGGGACGATCTTGCTCACACTCGCCCTCGCGTTGGGATCGGCGAACCCATCGTTGCCGCCACGCCTCCTGTGGAGTCAGACTTCCCCGTCGGGTCTCCCTATCGTCGATTATGCCCTACGGGATAATGCCCATACAACCACGTTTGCCCGCTTACCCTTCCCCGCGAAGCTCCCCGTGACTATCCAAGCCAGCGCCGACTTTGGCGGACAAATTGCGATTTGGGGGTTCTGGTTGACGGTGGACGATGTGCCTCATCATTTCTTGCTCCACCCAGACGGATACGTCAGCACACAGGACGACACCCCACCCAACTGGTATCAATTCATCCATATCCGCCCCGCGCTCAATCACCTCGCCTTAGCGCTCACGCCTTCCGGCAGAGCGACTTTGCGCATTAATCACGAGATCGCATGGACGAACGACTTCCCCCCAGACGCTATTATGAACGGCGGGATAGTTTTTGACAGCATTACCCCACCCCAATGGGCACATATCCAGTTAAATGGGGGTTAAATCTTTGTGCAGTCATTCACAATTCGATAGCTTTTGGCAGCAAAGCTCAGTTACGATAGGCTCATCAAGTTAGGCGATAGCATGGCAAACAAATCATCTCGTATTTCTGGCTTTTATAAACGCTCACTCGCGGACCGTGTTGCCTTTGTCGCCGAGTGGGCAGGACTCACCTCCGCGGAACAAACGATCCTGTCCGGCGCGACCGGCTTAGACGCCGCCGCCGCCGATAACATGATCGAAAATGCTGTCGGCGTGTACGCTCTACCTTTGGGCATCGCGACCAACTTCTTGATCAACGGTGCGGATGTGCTGGTGCCGATGGTCGTCGAAGAGCCGTCCGTCCTTGCAGCAGTCAGCAATGCTGCGCGCTTGTTTCGCGAAGGGGGAGGCTTTATCACCGCCAGCGATGAACCGATCATGATCGGTCAGCTTCAAGTGCTGGATGTGCCCGACCTCGATCTAGCTGAGCGCGCCCTCCTTGACCAAACGCCCCGCTTATTGGCGCTGGCGGATGAAGTCGGCGGCAGCATCGTCAAACGGGGGGGCGGTGCGCGTGGGCTAGAAGTGCGGCGCTTAAACGAGACGACGGTCGGCACCATGTTGATCGTCCACTTATTGATGGATGTGCGCGATGCGATGGGTGCCAATGCCATCAATACCGCTGTCGAGTATCTCGCGCCAGAAATTGAAGCCCTCACCGGCGGGCGGGTGGTGCTGCGCATCCTCAGCAACCTGACCGACCGCCGTAAAGCCACTGCCGAAGGCACGATCCCGGCGTCAGCACTGGCTACCGAGACCTTATCCGGCACACAAGTCGTCAAAACCATTGTTGAAGCCGGTGCCTTTGCCGAAGCCGATCCCTACCGTGCGGCGACGCACAACAAAGGCATTATGAATGGCATTGATGCCGTCGCCATCGCGACGGGCAACGACTGGCGCGCGCTCGAAGCCGGCGCGCACGCTTACGCCGCCCGTGCGGGGCGCTATACCAGCCTCTCGCAGTGGTGGCAAGACGACGCGGGCGATCTCCATGGTCGCCTAACGTTACCGCTCAGCGTGGGCATCGTCGGCGGCGCGACTCGCGTTCATCCAGCGGCAGGAGTAGCCCTCAAAATTATGAACATCACCAGCGCCGGACAACTTGCCCAGATCATCGCGGCAGTGGGCTTGGCACAAAACCTTGCCGCCATTCGCGCCCTCGCGACAGAAGGCATTCAACGCGGGCATATGCGGATGCACGCCCGCCAAATTGCCGTCGCTGCGGGCGCACAAGGTGCCGAAGTCGCCCAAGTGGTTGAGCGCATGATCGCCGATGGTGCGATTCGCGCAGAACACGCGGGCACGCTTTTACAAGCGCTACGACAATCCCTACCCAATGCCGAAAAATAGCTCTTCACGATACCTACCAGAAAGGCATAACACTCATGTTTTCAGCCAATGGCACAGGCAAACCGATCAACTTCCTGATGCAACCTGACCGTGCGGTCGGCATCATCGGCTATGGGGCATATGTCCCACGATACCGCCTCCCCGGTTCCGAGATCGCCAAATTATGGACAGGCACCAGCGCGGGCAGCCCCGTCAAAGAAAAAGCCGTCGCCGGACCCGATGAGGATGTGACCACCATGAGCATCGAAGCAGCGCGCAATGCCCTCGCCCGTGCCGCCATCGACCCTCAACAATTGCGCGCCGTATGGATCGGCAGCGAGAGCCACCCCTATGCCGTCAAGCCGACCAGCACCATCGTCGCCGAAAGTATCGGCACCTCCCCTAGTATTCAAGCGGCTGATTGGGAATTTGCATGTAAAGCAGGCACTGAAGCGGTTCAAGCTTCCATCGGCATGATCGGCAGCGGCATGGGCTTGTACGCCCTCAGCATCGGCATGGATACCGCCCAAAGCCGTCCCGGTGATGCCCTAGAATACACAGCGGCATCCGGTGGAGCGGGTTTCATCCTTGGTCGTGCCGAAGAAGCGGTTGCCATTTATCAAGGCAGTTATAGCTTTGTGACCGATACCCCCGATTTTTGGCGGCGCTCCGATGAAGCCTTCCCGTCGCATGGCGAACGCTTCACCGGTGATCCCGCCTATTTTCATCACATCACCAGCGCCGGACGTACCCTCATGGAAATGATGGGCACCACTGCCGCTGACTATACCTATGTCGTGCTGCATCAACCCAATGTAAAGTTCCCACAACGGGCGGCGGGCATGTTGGGCTTCAAGGAAGAACAATACGCCACCGGGTTGCTGGCGAATGAGATCGGCAATGTCTACTCTGGCTCGTGCATGATCGGCTTGACGGCAATTTTGGACGAAGCCAAAGCCGGGGATCGCATCCTGATGCTTAGCTATGGCAGCGGTGCCGGTTCTGATGCTTTTGATCTGCGCGTCACCGAAAAGATCGACGCCGTGCGTGGACGTGCCACCACCACCCGCGAGTATATCGCGCGCCGTACCCCCATCGACTATGCCACCTATTGCCGTTATCGCGGCTTACTCAAAGCCTGACGGCTTTCTGAAAGGATTGACTATGCGCAATGTGTCCATCATCGGGATCGGGCAAACCCCCGTTGCCGAACATTGGGACTCTGGTTTACGCGATCTTGCCGCTCATGCCGCCCGTGCCGCCCTTGATGATGCCGGGCTGACCAACGTTGATTCCTTAATCGTCGCCAATGCCTTTGGCGCGGCGATCAGCTCGCAATCCCATCTCGCCCCACTGATCGCCGATTTTGCGGGTCTGCGCGGCGTCGAAGCCTATGGCGTCGAAGTCGCCGATGGTTCCGGCGGCGCGGCATTGCGGGCGGGCTATCTAGCAGTGGCGTCGGGTGCGGTCGATACCGTCATGGTGTTGGGTGTCGAAAAATCCACCGACATGATCGGTTCTGCGAAAGTGTTGGCGCGTAACGTCAGCCTTGATGCCGACGATGAAGCCATGCACGGTGCCACCTTGCCCGCATTGGCGGCGCTGATCATGCGGCGCTACATGTTCGAGTATGAGGTCGATTTAGCATCTTTTGAGGGCTTTAGCATCAATGCCCACACCAATGGTTCCAAATATGCCCATGCCATGTATCGCAATATCCTCAAACCGGGTGCCTTCGTCAAAGCGCCTATGATCGCCGATCCGGTCAACTTATTCGATAGCGCCCCTGATGGCGACGGTGCTGCCGCTGTCATCTTAACCGCCACCCCCACCGCCAACGCGATCCGCATTGCGGGCAGCGGCGCAGCGACCGACACCCTTACCCTTGCCGAGCGCGCCGATTTGTTATGGCTACAGGCAATCGAAACCTCTACCAACAAGGCGCTCGCCGAAGCCGGCATGACCCGCGACCAAATCAACCTCTTTGAACTGCACGACTCGTTCACCATTATGGCGGCGTTGGCATTAGAAGCCGCTGGTTTCGCCTTGCGTGGGATGGGGTGGAAGTTGGCGCAAAATGGTGCCATCAAGCCCGACGGCGCATTGCCCATCAGCACCTTCGGCGGACTCAAGAGTCGGGGCAATCCTGTTGGGGCAACGGGCGTTTATCAAGCGGTGGAAGCCGTCATGCAGTTGCGCGGCACCGCCGGAGCCAATCAAATCGCCAATGCCCGCACCGCCATGATCCAGAGTGTGAGCGGTTTGGGCAGCAGTGCTTTCACGCATATTTTATCGATCTAGCGCGCGCCCTCTAATTTTTACAGAAGCAAAATCATTGTGAGGGCAGTGTTACATCAATGCTTTCACAATGATCTCTTTATGCCATGAGGGGACGTGATTATAGTGATTTGAGGGTTTTTGACAGCTATTTACAGCTATCTTTCCCCTCTAATGATAGTTT
>Ga0209181_10001058_pt1 | contig 49103 bp, 54 predicted proteins | sample MAT05_FD_187208 | JGI IMG/M metagenome (GOLD analysis project Ga0209181, IMG submission 187208) | Freshwater microbial communities from Lake Fryxell liftoff mats and glacier meltwater in Antarctica - MAT-05 (SPAdes) (version 2) | ecosystem: Environmental > Aquatic > Freshwater > Ice > Liftoff... | reverse complement strand
GGAGCACGGGCGAGACCACGAGTTGCATCACAGTAAGCGAAGCAGGTACGTACGCTGTCACCATCACATCGCTTGACGGTTGCGAGAGCACCTGCCAAGAGTCTGTCATCGTGAACAAGGGTCCGGTCTGCGAGATCACGGGCAACCCCACCTTCTGTCTGGGCGACCTCAATAAACTTTGCGGAACACCGGGCGCCGCTAGCTACCTCTGGGGCACGGGAGAGACCACCGAGTGCATCTATGTAAGCGTATCGGGGACCTACACCCTAACGGTGACCAACGCTGCGGGCTGCAGCAGTACCTGCACGATCACCGTGCTGGCCACGCCTGCACCGGTCTGCATGATCGGGGTCGCACTAAGCTGCTTGGAGAACGCCACCCAACTGTGCGCACCGGCCGGGGCTACCAGTTACCTCTGGAGCACTGGAGAGACAACGATGTGCATCACTATTACTTCCGGCGCGACCTACTCTGTTACCGTCACCAATGCTGGCGGGTGCAGCAGCACGTGCAGTATCCCTGTTACGATCGCAGATCAGCCCGAGTGCATCATCCTAGGCAATTCGACGCTCTGCGAGGGGGAGTGGAACAAGCTCTGCGGAACACCAGGAGCCGCCAGCTACCTGTGGAGCACCGGTGAGACCACCGAGTGCATCTATGTAAATTCCCCAGGGACCTATTCCCTGACCGTGTCAAGTGGCAATGGCTGCAACACCGATTGTGTGATGACGGTCATGGTCGCCGATATCGGCACACCGGATGCGATCTCAGGACCGATGGCTGTCATGGCCTATGAGACGGTAAGCTATTCCATCGAACCTGTGCTGGGAGCAACTTCGTACACATGGACTCTGCCGCAAGGATGGACCGGAGATAACACCGGGTTGGTCATCAACGTAACGAGCGACGCCACGAACAGTGCGGATGTGCTCTGTGTACAAGCGGTGATGGGCAGTTGCCTAGGCCCGAACTCGTGCATGCAGGTGTCCTTCAGTACAGGCATTAGCAACGATGATCCAACACAGTGGCTCAATGTTCAACCCAATCCATCGCATGGCACATTCCAGCTTGTTGCGTCCGGAACGAACACGGGTCCCCTCAAGATCATGGTCTATGATGCCCTTGGAAAGCTGGTGGTCGCGCCGCTGACCTTGAATGGAACCCAGCCGACCATGCTCCACATGGAAGATGAAGCAACTGGAGCCTATTTTCTGCGTGCGATCATCGGCAACGAGACGCGGGTATTCGAGCTACTGATACAATGAGTCCAGAGATCGAACTGATCAAAACGTTCGTGCTGGGCTAGGACCTAGCACGAACGTTAGATCGCAGGAGCTCTATGGGGACCAGCACCATGTCTCCTACTGCACAAAGCACTTTCCGGACACACTAGGTGGGGAATACAATGCCCAATGGAGCGTAAGGCACTACCAATTCCCTTTGTAAGCCGATCAATACATCCTCGAACGTCTCACCGACTAAGCATTCTGCCGAGGATATTGTAACTTACAACACAGAAGAACGAGGGTTCGTCGATCACCACCGCCGGAATGTTCGATCTTACCAAGGCTATGAAATTATTCTTGCAGATAGTTACGAGCCCTCTAGCCAAGAACATTCTGTTGTTGGAGCTGGAGAAGATGGGCCTGACATACACACTCGCTGAACTGGAAGAGCACGACGTATGCGAGTTAGGGCCAGCAGAGAAATACGCCTTGCAGAACAGAGTGATCCAAAGATCGTGGGACGCAACGCATCCGGAAGACCGATTCGTGTTGGTCGACAGAATCAAGCTTCTGATATTCGAAGCGGTCCATTCTGAGAGAGTGTGCAACTCGAAGTTTTCCGTTTATCTCAGTAAGAAGCTGCACCACAACTATACCTATCTGTCGAATGTGTTCTCGCATGGGAACGGTTGTAAATTGAAGCAGTACATCATTCAGCAGAAGATTGCACGGGCGAAAATGCTACTTCTGGAGGAGCGCTACACGCTCAGTGAGATCTCTTGGAAGCTACAATACAGCAGTGTAGCCCATTTGTCCAATCAGTTCAAGAAGATCGCCGGCTGCACGCCATCGGAGTTCAAACGGATTGAGGCCGACAGAGTCAGTTCCCCGATGCGGGTTAGGTCCGGGCATTATGAATATCGGGGAACGGGGAAGTAACGCACGTAAGCTGATCCGCAAGGCGCCAAATTGCATGGAGAGCATACTGGCGGAACATTTCATCCATGGCCTATCGTCTTTCCCGGGATCGCGATACACCCACGAGAACAGTGCCAGCAACAACGAGATCGCTGGTGAAATGCACATCTCGGTGCATACCGCCGAGACGCACCGCAGGAGCATCGTGGCAACGTGCGCTTCGTGGTGGATGGTCTGGAGCGTTTCGAGAACGACGGCTTCCGCGTGATGGCTGAAGGTGTTGCAGGCAATAGCATCGCCAGCGATCCGGTCACCGCAGCCGCAGCCTGGTCCAACAAGCGTCAATGCCCCCGCGTTACCCCGGCACCTTCTACGGGACGAACGATGGGGCTTGTCGCATATAGACCACCATCTACAAGATATTCAATATCGCCTTGATGGACTGCGCGGATATCGCCGATGCGTGCTGCCTTGCGTCGTGCGACGACCTCCTGCACCGTCGGTCGAACTGGCACCTGCACGCGTTGTATGCTGCACTGATCAAAGCGGAGGCCACGGCGAACTGGTCGGCAATGCCTGCGGTGTTGTATTCCGCGGAAGTGGGCGGGTGCGCGAAGGGTTCGTGCTGCCCGCGTCCGATCGCGTGGAAGAGGCTGGGGCTGTGAGCCAACTCGTGATCGCACCCGACCAGCGGCGCATGTTGTGCAGCGCTTCCGGTTTCGAAGTGGACGGTACCCTGCTGGCGTCAACTGAACCGTCGTGGAGGCCACCGCGGACGAGGTGATCAACATGGAACAGGAACACCTGCTTGCGCTGCTGCGCCTCGACCAGCAAGCCACCGAAGAGGATCATTCCCGCCTGCTACGCAAGCATGCGTTTCTGGGCAGTGTGTACAAGGACGGTACGCGCATCCGTGTGTTCTCCCTTCCACTCTGGGGCATGTGCTTATCGTAACGGGCAACCCGGAAGCGGGTCTGGGACTGCGACGCTGGCAGTTGCCCATGCAGCCGTACCTAGTGTTGGCCGTGCGGCAGTTGGCGGCGCGCGGCCACCTGATCCGTTGCCACTACTACGCCACGCCGGCCGGTATCCGCATGGTGCGTGCCGGAAAGCCCCACCACCGGCCTACATGAGATCTAAGCGCATCCTTAGAATCGCTGAGCACTGTGAACAAACAAGGGGCTGTCTCACAACGAGGCACCCCCTTCATTTTACGATCGATCTAGCGGATCCCTGTCCGAAACGGGGTGCTATTCATCCGATCGTCATGGCTTTTCTTTCGCCGTGGGTCAGGCCCTTTTAATTGATGCATCCGTAACGCGATCGTTACCGACATGCTCCGGACAAGGCGCCCGACGAGTACGTTGCCCAACTATGCATCTTGCGCAGCGTGGCCATTAGCGCTCACCTTGGCAGCGAGCGTTCCGGCCACTTTACCCCAAGGTACCTTGGCCAGCAGGTTGGGTAGTACCACGGCAGCGACTGAGCCTAGCAAGCGCTTCATGATCCCGCCCCGGCGTGTGAAGAGGCCCATCATCAATTGTGACGCGACACCACCGCTTGTCATGAGTTCCGCGATGTGCTGCACAGGTTTCATATCGCTTACGGCATCCTTCACAGCGCCCTTGAACAAAGCGGAGCGCACCTCCTTGTCCGCTAATGCCCGGCAGTGGTTCTCGAAGCGCAACTTTTGGGTCTCGCTGCGCAGACGGAGCTTCAGCTCGTGTACCTCGATATCCTCGTAGGAGACGAAGGGCTTGGTCTCAGTGTCCATGGAAGTTGTTGATCATGTTCACAGTGAAGGACTTTCCCATGCTGCCTTTCCACAAGCTGCCGAAGACGATGGCCAGCATCACATAGAACAGCGCGATGCAGCCGAACCCCCAAGCAATGTTGCCGAAGTACTGGCCGAGCAAGTACGCCCCGCCTATGGATGCCATGAGCAGGGACAAGCCGTAGAGCACCAATGCAGCTAGCGAACCGGTGATCTTGCGCAACGAATCGGCTACGCGTTTGGAGAGCATGAACGTGATGTAATCGCGCTCCGAACGGATCGTTCCCTTGGTTGTGGCCAACAACGAGTCTACGAAATCCCCGAGGTCCGTGATGGCCCTGGGATCTTGCACCATGCTGCCGGAGCTTTCTTCGGTGGCTTCCATGGTGTGGATCCTAGTTGTTGGATGCTCCAGCGTGGCGCGCGGCCGTTTGGCCGGCTTGCTTAACATCATCCTTCACTTGGCTTGCGGTGTCGCGTGCCTTATCGGCCATATTGGAGGCGGTGGAGGCTGCCTTGTCCTTCACCTCTTCCATGGCGCTCTTACCTTCTTCCATCAGGTCATTCACGTCATCGCCCAGCGTTTCGCCACGCTTCATCAGCTTGCGGCGTGTCTCTTTGCCGGATGCTGGTGCGAGCAGGATGCCGAGTGTTGCGCCAAGGGCGAGGCCCGTTACTAAGGTGAGCAGTGATTTCGTGTTGGACATGATCGTTTGGTTTAGGGTTCCTGATCGTATTCCATATGACGTACCGCGATCATCCGAATCAGGTCGAAATCCATATTTCCGTGCTCATCTGTGCTGCCCGGGCCAAAATGAGCCAGGCATCAGTGTGGAAGGAAATCCCGAAAGCATGGAATTCTTGCACCACTATTCTCACATCCACTGATAGCAGCGCGAGTAATCTTTGGCCGCTTCGTTATCCGTATGCGTCACATGGTCAGCGAAAACCGTTTGCTACCATTTCTATCGCCGACTTCTGTGAAGTTCGGTAGAGTGCTGCCCCACCATGCGTTCTAAGGGTGCTTAGCTCTGCTGAGACCGGAAGACCGGCGCACACTTTGCATCAGCTGCGGAAAGAACAGGGGCCATGGAGCGCAAGGAAATATCAGCTAAGCCGGCCAGTGGGCCATCGCGGGATAAGGATGACCTGTTCTTGCGGGTCCTGCCTTGGATAGCCCTCGTGATCGGTTTGCTCGTACTCGCTTGGGCCATACACCGGAAGGTGAACGAGCCGGGATCGGTTTTACCTGCGCCAGCAGCAGCGCTCTTCTCTTTTTCTGCTTTTGCGCCCGGTTAGGCGTCACTGTAAGCGCACGGTATCGAAGTTCAGGTAAACGTCTGCGTTCATTCTTTCTTTCCAGTACACCCTACCGGCTAATTGATCTGTCCATGTACCTTTCACATGCATACGGCTCAGCCGCAAGTTCACAGTGAGCAAGCAGACGGAATGGGTCGAATGGATCATGACCTTGTGCGGGTTGCTTTCATCGTGGTTTCAATTGACACCCATCGGGATACACGGTGTCGCGCCTCCTATTGTACAGTCGATCCCGCGTGATCAGAATGAGCGTTCCCTGATCGGTCGACCCGATGCACTCCACGCTCGCCATACCGGGTCCGAAAGGCATCGAGTGCGTAGAGCCGTACTGTGGAATCTTTCTCACGGGTTACCCACACGATCGTGGCAAACCTTCCACACGTACGGAACAGCGCTCATCCTCAGTTGCATCCAGAACGTTTGCTAGCGTAGCGAAGTACGAAGAACACGCATACGTGGTCCGCGTTTTCGATGTACTCCGGCGTGCTACCGAGCATCGCACAAGCGGACGGGTACCACACTAACCTAACACCCCTACTACAATGGCAGAGCGTAATGAAGGCAAGGGTAACGCACAAGGTGGTTCCCCTAGCGAGAAAGGCGAGCAAGGACGTACATCGAACAGTGGTTCCGCTACGGCAGAGCAAGGTCGTAAGGACCAAGGCGGCGCACAACGCGAAGATCCACAAGCTGGCGAACCAGGTCGCAAAATGACCGGCAACCAACCGGGCCAGAGCGACGCGCGTCAGAGTGATACGCGCAGCGGTATGACCGGTGGCCAGATGGGCGATGCGGATGCAACGGAAGGAGAGGACGAGAACGACGCAGCACGCACCGAAGCCGGTCAAGCGGATAGCAAGAGCGGCGCGAAAGGCAATGCGATGCCCGATGGCCGCAGCGGCGCGCAAGGCACTGGAAAGAGCACGGATCAGACCGGCAATAAGACTGCCGATCAAGGTGGTCCACAAGGCGACCAACGTGGCAACGCTGGTTCCAACAAAGGGAACCAAGGCGGCCAGCACTGAACAGTATAAGTGGATCCCGCAGATGAGGCGGTGTGCCCATCTGCGGGTGAAACTATCGGGACACACAACATCAACAACGAACTACGATGGCAACCAAGAATCAAGAAAGCACGGGTCTCCTGAAATTGCTGGAGGACCAAGTGGCGGACATCTATTACGCGGAGAAGCAGCTCTTGAAGGCACTTCCCAAAATGGCAAAGGCAGCCAGCAACGACGAACTCCGCACGGCATTCACGGACCACGCGGAAGAGACCAAAGGTCAATTGGAACGTCTTGAGCAAGTGTTCGAGGCGTTGGGCAAACCGGCGAAAGGCAAGAAGTGCCCTGCTATCGATGGCATCCTGGAAGAGGGCAATGAGATCATGGATGAATTCGCCGATGACGCTGCGTTGGATGCCGGTCTGGTGGCTGCAGGACAGAAGGCTGAGCACTACGAGATCGCATCGTACGGAAGCATGTGCGCTTGGGCGGAGCAGTTGGGCTTGGACGAAGTCGCAGCCCTGCTCAACGAGACCTTGGAAGAAGAGAAGGGTGCCGATGAGAAGTTGACAGAGATCGCCGAATCGGTGGTGAACATCGAAGCCGAGGAAGGTGATGAGGAAGATGAGGAAGAACTGGTGGATGCGGGCGGTGGATCCAGCCGTAACAGCAAGGCCAACGCCTCCAACAATAAAAGCACGACCAAAGCACCGGCCAAAGGGGCCTCTGCTAAGAACGGGAAACGCTGATACCTCCAGCGACGCTACGAACGCCCCGCCGTATGCGGGGCGTTCGTGCGTTCGGTCCACGCAGCCGCTGCTGAGGTGCGGCTTGGTGCCCAAGCGGCACTGGAAGCACACGATCGAAATGGTGGGGTCAGGCCCGGCTAAATCGTGTGCCGCTCAGGGTCGAACCTCGGCCATTCGCGGTGATGCACCAATGCATGCTCCGGCCAGCGCTTTTGGAAGGGGTCCAAGAAGTTCAACACCACCTTGTTCAGGTCAGCACTCTCCAGACCATACTTGCGCGCAGGGAATTCGCGCGCCACGGCATCGGTGAGATCCATGTACAACGCCTGTAATTGCGCTTGGGTGGGGTCGCCGTTCACTATACGCGCGATAGTGGCATCCTTCTCCTCCCGTTCACGGAGCCAGCTGTTCACCATGCTCTTGTCCAAGTGAGGAGGCTTGTGGTACATGGTCCGAAGCTAGTGAGTGCAAGAGTGAATGGTCGGGCCTTCAGCGAGACAAATGTGTCACTCCGGACAGTGGTCGTTCGCGGTCCGTTGTGCGCTTGGCAGCACTTGAGCTGTTGACCTACTTTGGCGCACTCCGCGCTGCTCACCGTGGTGCGTTGGGCCGAAGAGGTCACTGCCCTGTCGACAGTGCACCTGGTGGTGGTGAAGCTTTTCTAGTGTGGTAACCCTTAAGTTCATTAACTATCTCCGCCCTTCTTTCACCTTCCCCGCCGCGTGGGAATCTGCCGTACGGCGGACGCCGTGCATGTTCGGCCCCCGAAAGATCGGGACGAAGACGCTTGCATGAAGGCGAAATAGTGACCGATCTTCAGTTAACCATCTTACGGGTTACCACACTAGTCGTGCAGTAGGACGAACTGGTCAAGATCGTTGCCGAGCGTTTGGACGTAGTGCCCGCGTTCTTCCGGGACCGTGCAGACCATGTGTTCATCGATGGCGAGCAAGGCACGGGGTCTTGCGGTCGAACTCCGCAGCCTGATCAACGGGCCCTGCGGCGTGGACCGCATCTGCGCAACGTTGTGGCATCCGCATCGAACTCTTGCGGTCCACCGTACGTGGAGAGTTCCTCTAGGACAAGAGCGTTTGAATGGTCGGCGACATTATCTTTCCAAAAAACAGGATCAATGGCCAAGCGAACCACGAAGAAACCGGTTGTCTCCAAGGCAGCGGTGAAGAAGACTGCGACGAAGATGAAGAAGACCGTCCAGAAAGCTGGACGCACCGTTGCGAAGAAGACCGGAACAACGAAAGCAGCGGTGAAGTCCGCAGTGGGTAAGAGCCGCAAGATCGAACGGAAGGCGAGCAAGGCACCGAAGAAGATCGCGAAGGCCGTGAAGAAGGTCGGTCGTACCGTTGCGAAGAAGGCCGGTAAAGTGACCGCTGCAGCGAAGAGCGCGGTGAGCAAAGGCCGCAAGGCGATGAAAAAAGTGACCAGGAAGGTCGCTGCTGCACCGAAGAAGTTGGAGAAGGCAGTAAGCAAGGCGGCTACCAAGGAGAAGGCGAACGTGCAACGTTCGGTGACGAAGGTGGCGAAGAAGGCGAAGAAGGGAGCCGCCAAGTCCGAGAGTGCCGTGCGCAAGGCCGTCGTGAAAGTGATGGCGACTGCCATCACCACCGTACGCGATGTACGCGAGAAAGTGGGGCATGCGATCCTCGGCGATCAGGAACCATCCAAGCAGGAGGAGAAGTAGGGAGAAGTAGCGATGCGTCCTTTTTTTGCACTTTGTGGAGGATGATCGACCGACTCCGTTATGGATACGAATTCTCCGCAGAATGGAACGGACCGATCAGGCTCTTACGCCATGCACCTTGCATGTTATCCATGTGTTGGTGGCCTTCGCCCTGCTCGTGTCGTTGGTCGAGGTGCAGGCCCAGACCCCGCGTTATCCGGACCCCCCGGCACCCCCGATCACCACGCCCATACCGCCCGATCAGCAGGACCATCGGATGCCACACGTGCAGTCAGAAGACCCGATCCCGCAGTCCGGTCGTGCCAACGGCAGATGGTCCTGGTCCGATGGACCGGATACATCGGGCCTGCACCTCACGCACGAGCAGCTACGGCAGTTGCGCGCGTTGGGTGCGGCCTACGATGAGCACTTTAGGGAACTCAGTGGTGACCCCACAACGCACCCCGACTATCCGGCGCTGAACGATCAATGGATGCAAAGCGTACGCTCTGTTCTGTCGCAAGCCCAGTATGATCAGTGGGTCCGCAGTACGTATCAAGCGCCTCCCAAGGGCGCAGGTCCAACCTTGCATCAAGCCCTGCCACCACCGCAGTAGCCTGAACGGATCGAGAACGGAAGAGGCCGCTTGCAAGCGGCCTCTCCCGTTCAGTGTGTTATGGGAGGTGCGTAGCGTTTCAGTATGGTAGGCGATCGAGTTGTTTTCGCAGTTCGGTGCGCTATACGGTCAACCGTCCTTCAATACCGCCGTCCTCATTGGTCTTCCCGGTTACCAAGGCCACCGCGATCTTGATGCCCGCCACCAATTTGCCATCCTTCGTGTCCCAGTAATAACCGCCTTCGGGTGTCATTCTCAGGATCCGCAGATCGGGGTTTTCCACACCATCAGGTACCCAAGCCCCGGCCAAGGGGCTCCACAGTTCCTTCTTACGCGCCATGTCGTTCAGCACTTCCACACGGCCTTGCACGGATAGGAATTCCTGATGCGATGGGTCGGCAAAATACAGGCTCATGCGAGGGTCGATAGTGAGTTCGGCGAACTTGGCCGTGGTACGCAGCGTCAAGAACCAGAACGTACCCTGATCGTCCACTTCGGCAACGGCCATCGGACGGCTGTGACCGGGGTAGTTGGCCACATCGGTCAACATCATGCACAAGCTGTTGTGCTTGACGATCTCTTTGAGTTTGGCGACCGCCTTGCGATCATGGAGCTGTGCTTGGTCCTGCATGGGAGCGGATGCGTTGGTCAACTGAATGTTGAGGGATGCGGGTCCTAAAGAAGGATGATCAGTAGCAGGATGATGATGATGAGGCCCGCGGTGGAGATGTAGATGGCACTACCTCCAGCAGCGGCGTTGTGGTCACGCATCTCGCTCTTCAGTTCTTTCCATTCGGTGCGCAGTGCGGCGCGCTCATCGGACGTAAGCGTAGACCTGTCCGTTGCGATCAGTTCCTCCAACCGGCTCTTCAGCGCGAGCACTTCTTGTTGCTCTTCGGGGGCCAGTTTGGCCAAGTGCGTTTCGTTGATCTTCACCTCTTTCGAAGAGCGTTCGAATGCCATTGCTGGCATTGCAGCGGACATCGAAAGGGCAAGCGCGATCGTTGTCGCAAGGTTCATAGTGCGTTTCATGGTATGTGTTCTTAGGTTGTTTCTATCGTGGACGTTCCGAAACTCAATTGGCCAGCCGCAGGCGCACGCCTGCATAGAGTGACGTTGTTCACTTTCGGGTTGGTGGTGAAGTCGTCGCCCTTGAATACGTTGCTCATGACCATATCATATCCGCCTTCCACGTAAAGGAAACCGATCTCCACGCCACCACCGAAGCCCGAATACCGTTGCGCGGACTGGGTCTCGACGGTAAAGGCGTCATTGTCGAGATCGGCGCTCAGGTTGAAAAGAGCGGTAGGGCCACCGAGCAGATATCTGTTGAAGGCTGGATCATCGGATGGTTCCAAAAGGCGCCTCCCGAGAGGCAGTGGCACCCGTTGCGCCCGTTCATTGTATCTGAATTCCACATTGGCTCCGGTGGGCGAACTATCCGCACTGAAGCCTACGGCTGAATAGTTTAGGTTGCGCATCAGCAAATGGACTCCGGACTGCACGAAACAAACGCCGCTCAGCACTACATCCACGCCGAACTGATAGCCAGGCTTTCCGACCCATTGTTCCTCACCGGTGTTGCGGACATTGCTGCCGCTGTAACTTGCGCCGAACCGGAATTCCTGTGTCTGCAGGGCGTGGCAACAGCCGAGCACTAGTATGAGGAGGAGTGTACGGGACAGGTTCATGCTACTGATGTATGGGTCCGTATGGTGTTCAGGGATCTATCTCCAATTCGAGGCCATGGTCGGGTTGCAGTATCAAGCCTCCGTATCTACAGTCCCACTTTCATGCCGCCCCGGGCATTCGGGCCCCACTGGGATCAACACTTCGGGAACAGCCGACAGGGTCTGCGCTTGGCAGCCGAAATAGGCTGACATCGACGCCTCATCAATACTGAACTAGCCAGTACCGTGGTGCCCATGCCCCAGTGCGAGGTGTTGATTGCCCAGCCTATCCGTTCCATGCCGCACACCATTACTGTTTTGGATGGATACTATGGCTCAGACCGAGGACGATCAGGAATAAGGCAAGGAACAGGACGAAGAGCGCCGTGGCCGTCTGCGAAATTCGTGGTGTTGATCCTCCGAACGCGAAGACCGCCGCAACGATCGTAATGACCAAGAGTACCGCAGCCCAACGTAGCATGTCCTTAAGAAGTGCTGATCGCGTGCCGCAGCCAAGCGCCATAGACCTGAAATGCTACGGCTACGATCCTTGTCCTACCCGAATTGGTCCTTCATGAGTGCGCACTAATTTTCCTTTGTGGCCCAGTGATGAGGTGATGTTGATGTCGCGATCGTTCTACGGCGCCAGGTCTGGGATGAGAACGTTGCGCAGCAGGCCCGTGGACCCCAAGTCAAGGAGTAGTGTGGAAGCGTCATTGGATTATTTATCCCGCCGTCCTTGAACTCAACAGGCAATGCGCTCTGGGATCAAGTTCTTCAGCATGTCGACGGATCCCGTCCGGTCGGTTTTGTCCGTCGTAGAATATAGCCCCGGGGTTTATCGATATCCGATCCACCAAAGATCCAGCAGACGACCAAGGTGTTGCATGTTGCGAAATGATGGATCGTCCGGGCTATGCCAATGCGGAACTCCGTGTACTTTCCGGTTCTCAATGGTGATCGATTGAGGAGCGATGATCAGGCTTGGTCGGTCTTGGTGCGGCCGTGTACAGGGAAATAGTGCGCGGGGTCATGCATGGGGAATTAATTCTACCGATTTTGTGGAGTATCTTCCCCATCTTGAGGCATCAAATCATAGGAACACCCATTGTACAGCCGCTTGTTGGATGCTCGGTATTCGAGGCATGCTTTTTCTGGATGCATGCAGAATTGCTTCTGGCGAGAGTACATCCCTGCTCGCATGCAAGAAACTCAGTTGGCCCATTGGAAGGCATGGAACGATCAGGAAGTACGAGCTATGCGCTCTTGGTGGACGATGAACCCGAGATCTGCTTACTCCTGTGCAACATGCTCCGGCGGGCCGGTATTGAATGCTCTGTCGCCCATAGCGTACGAGATGGCAAGCAGGCCTTGCGGACCGGCCACTTCGATGCCGTTTTCATCGATGTCCATCTGCCGGATGGACTTGGTTACGACCTTATCCCGGACATCAAAGCCTCCCAACCGAATTCCCGTCTGATCGCCATCAGCGCGGTCGACTCCGAACGGTCGCGGGCGATGGCAGAAGGGGTCGACCTCTTCGTTCCCAAACCGTTCAACCGCGATATCATACTTTCTTCCATCCGCGAACTGGGTTTACCCGGCTGAACCAACCTGATCCACCATGGCAACTTCACACATCCTTATCCTGGACGACGATCAGGACATCTGCAACCTGCTATCGCGCTTCCTTACGAAGAACGGCTACACCGTGGCCACCGCCGGACGCGGTGCTGTTGCCAAGGAGTTGATGGCCGGTCAGCGTTTCGATCTCGTGTTGTGCGACCACCGCTTGCCCGATACGGACGGATTGCAGATGGTGCAACACATCCGTGCCACTTCGCCGCGTACGCAGGTCATTATTATCACGGGCTACTCCGAAGTGCGGCTCGCCGTTGAACTGATGCGCAAAGGCGCGTTCGATTACATCGCCAAGCCGCTCTTTCCGGATGAGTTGTTGATGCGGGTGCAGGATGCGCTAGCCATCAACAAACGCACGGACAGCACCCCTGCGAAGGCTGTTGCGGCTGGCGGCGAAGTGCGCAGCACAGGCGACCAGGTCTATGTGGACGGCACGGGTGCTTCATCACAGAATATCGCCAAGCATATCGCGTTGGTGGCCCCCACGGACATGTCCGTGCTCATCACCGGCGAGACCGGAACGGGTAAGGAGTTCGTTGCGAAACGGATCCACCAACAAAGCACACGCAGCAGTGGCCCCTTCGTGGCCGTGGATTGTGGGGCGTTACCAAAGGAGCTTGCCGGTAGTGAACTGTTCGGGCATACCAAGGGCGCCTTCACGGGAGCGGTCACCGATAAGCCGGGCAGCTTCGAGCAAGCGCATGGAGGCACCATGTTCCTGGACGAGATCGGGAACCTGACCTACGAGAACCAGGTGAAGCTGCTTCGCGTGTTGCAGGAGCGCAAGATCAAACGCATCGGCGGCACAAAGGACATCGACGTTGATGTGCGCCTTCTGATCGCTACGAACGAGGACCTCAACAAAGCCGTAGCTGAGGGCCGCTTCCGCGAAGACCTATTGCACCGCATTCAGGAATTCACCATCCATCTGCTGCCGCTGCGCGAGCGGAAAGAGGATATCGCACGCTTCGCCCAACACTTCGTGGAACAGGCCAACAGCCGCTTGGGACGGCATGTCGCCGGTTTCGATGATGCCGCCATGCAACATCTGATGCGCCACACTTGGACCGGGAACCTACGCGAGTTGGGCAACGTGATCAAACGGGCCGTGCTGCTGAGCACCGGTGAGCGGATCACCGTGGAATGCCTCCCGGCCATGGTGCTGTCCGGTGCCAGAACGATGGCTGCCGCCAGCGATAGTCCAAACACTGTAGCCAAGGCCGATGATGGCTTGCGCGGCGTGGCCCATCAGGCAGAACGCGAGGCCATCCTCTCAGCACTGGAGCGCAACGGGTTCAACAAATCGCGTACGGCCGAACAACTGAACATCGACCGGAAGACGCTTTACAATAAGTTGCGCTCTTATGGGCTGGAAGTTTGATCCGTTATCCCCGCAGTACCTGTTTCGTCGTTCTCACTGACCCGCCCATTGTCCGGCGCAACGGCCCGCTCTGACCATGTCTTTGATCCCTTTCACTAGTGAGCGCGACGAAAGGCGCCTGATCGTGATCCTCTACTTCGGGACATTGGCTTTGCTGCTGATCCTGCTCTACGCTACGGTCACCAACATGCGGCGGTACACGGATTCCGTCAACGAGATCCGTACCTACAACCTTGCCCAGATGGAGTTGACCGATCTGCTGTCCAGATTGCAGGATCAGGAGTCCGCAGCGCGTGGCTTTCTGTTGACCAACGATACGGCGTATTTGCAACCGTCCTCTGGTGCCCGCGACCGGAACGCGGTCCATTTCGAGAAGGTCGACAGCTTGTTGACCGGCGATGGGTGGCACGCCCAATTGGGAATGTTGCTGGTGCGTTGCAATGAGGTCGAAGAGTTGCTTGCCGAACTGGTGAACGATAGATCATCCTTAGCGCCCACCTCCGAAAAGGCATTGCAGCGTCTTGCACGCAGCAAAGCGGCCATGGACGAAGTCCGCGTCTTGCATGCTACCCTACTTGCACAGATCCATCTGGAACGTGAAGGCTATATGAGGACAGAGGTGCGTGATGGATTGGACGCCCCACTGATGTTGATCCTGTATTCCGTGCTCGCCATTGCGGCTACAGCGCTGCTCTTTTCACGGCTCTCCCGTGCGCTGCGAAGTACGGAGACCTCCAAACAATTGCTCCAGGAGAAGGTCGGCGAACTTGGCCTGGAGGTGAAGACACGTACCTCCGTGCAAGGGTTGTTGCAGAAAGTGTTGGACACTTCACCGAATGGGATCATGACTTTCCAATCGATCAAGGACCTCACCGGACGGATCGTCGATTTCGAATTCATCTCTTCCAACCAACGGGCAAATGCCATTGTGGGCCGTAATGATCTGTTTGGAAAGCGATTACTTTCAGAAATGCCGGAGAACGGCACTTCGGGATTGTTCGACGCTTTCGTTGCTGTGGTCTCTACAGGAACTGCTTTTCGGAACGAATTCCAATACAAGGGCGAGGGGATCGATCTCTGGTTTTCCACCCATGCCGTGCGTTTTGAGGATGGCTTCATGGTGACCTTCGCGGACATCACCGAACAGCGCCATGCACAGGAGGTGAATGCGGAGGCTGATCGTATCGCACTCACTGGGCAGATCACCCGTACCGTGGCGCATGAGGTGCGCAATCCACTTACGAACATCCACCTCGCTATAGAACAGTTGCACGATGAGGTGCAGGACCGCGATGAGCTGGTGCTGCCGTTCTTCCAGATCATCGATCGCAACCTCAAGCGCATCGGCACTCTGATCAAGGAGATGTTGGAGTCGTCCAAGAAGCGGGATCTGGATCTGATGCACTGCAAATTGGAGGATATCGTGAATAATGCGCTGAAGCAAGTGCAGGACCGATTGGCGCTGAAGGGGATCAAGAGCGAAATGGTCGTGGCCAACGACCTGCCAGAGGTCCTGGCGGATTGCGAATTGATCAACTTAGCGATCACCAACCTCGCCGTGAACGCCGTGGAAGCGATGGAAACGGGCAAAGGCGCGTTGCGCGTCGGAGCCTACAGGGTGGGTGATGAAGTGGTGATGGAGATCGCCGATAACGGGAAAGGTATTCCGCAAGAGAATATTGCTCGGCTCTTTGAGCCGTTCTATTCCGGCCGGCCGGGTGGACTTGGTCTGGGGCTTACCACCACGCGCAGCATCCTCAATGGCCACAAGGTGAAGTTGGAAGTGCATAGCGAAGTGGGCCAAGGCACCACGTTCACCCTACGCTTTCCGGCCGAAGTGTGCGTGCCGACCAAGTGATCATTGTGAAGGCTGATGCTCCTGTGCCCGTTCGTCCCCGGCGATCGGGGTACGCTTTCCTCAAATGCTCCGCCTAACAGCAGAGCACTTCTCTCTATAACTGGCATCCCGTCGTGCCGGATCTCGTGTCCGTAGGCGTTCCGGGATCATTCGGGGGTTCAACGCCAAGGGCCGCCCCAGCTTGGAACAGCATTGGGTCCTGGCCGATCGAACAAACATCCCCATACCCATGAACACTAAACCCCAATTGAATGCGCGATCGGTAGCGCGGCCCATGGTCCTCGGGCTCATGGCTTCCTTCGCACTGGCGGCCTGCAACAGCGGGCCTTCGGAAGGGGAGATCGCGGCACGGGCTGAGACCGACCGCCTCAAAAGCGAGTTGCAAGGACGCGATTCCTTGATCGGCGAAATGGCGTTGTCCTTTGATGATATCGAGAAGAACATCGCCCTGATGGACGACCGTGAAAAACTCCTCGGCGAGAATGCCGGTGGCGAATTGAACGTGGACAAACGCGAGAAGATCGTGCGTGACCTTCAGTTGATGAACGGTCTCATGCAAGAGAGCCGCGACCGTGTCGCCGATCTGACCGAACGTTTGGACAAGAGTAAGATCGAAGCGGGTGGGTTGCGCAAGAAGCTGAAGTCGCTCGATCTGATGTTGGCCTCACGTGATTCGTCCATCTCCACCATGAAGGATGAACTGTTGGCCCGCGATTTCAAGATCGAACAAGTGAACTCGCAGCTTACCGCGATCGAACTGGAAATGGTGAAGCGTGGAGCGATCATCGAACAGCAGACCAACGAGATGAACACCGCATGGTACGTGGTGGGCACCAGCAAGGAACTGGAGGAACAAGGTGTGGTGACCCGCACCGGTGGGCTTATCGGTATCGGTAAGACGGCAGCGGTGAACGGTGATGTCGCCAGTGATCGCTTCAAGTCCCTTGATGTTCGCCGGACGAGCCGTGTACCTCTGGGCGTCAAGAAAGCCCATTTGGTGACCGAGCATCCGAAAAGCAGCTACTCGATCGTGAAGGAAGGTGATGAACTCGCCTACCTGGAGATCAAGGATCCCGCCGCGTTCTGGAAGATGAGCAAGTATATGGTGGTCGAGGTGAAGTAACCTGTAACCGAGGTGATGAGGCGGCGCCCGGAGAGATCCGGGCGCTGTTGTTCTTAGGTGGCCTGTAACTTTCGCAGGGGCATGGCCGTCCCACCTTTGAACACCGGGTTTCCTCACCCCGATGACGTTGACCGAATACAATACCACCGTAGACCTGCATGCCGATAGCATCTATCGCTTCGCGTTGAAGCACCTGCGCGATGTGGACCTGGCCAAGGATGTGGTGCAGGAGAGCTTCGCACGGTTGTGGGTGAAGGTGGATGAAGTGGATGGTACCAAGGTGAAGAGCTACCTCTTTACTACGGCCCACCACGTGATGGTGGATGAAGTGCGGAAGAGCAAGCGCAGCACACCTATGGAGGAGCATCATGAGAATATGCGCTCCACTTCACAAGCACAACCCGACTTGAAGGAAGTGCTGGACGCTGCGCTGGCCACATTGCCAGCGATACAGCGCAGTGTTGTCCTGCTGCGGGACCTTGAAGGATACACCTACGAGGAGATCGCCGAGTTCACGCAACTCAACCTCGCTCAGGTGAAAGTGTACATCTACCGTGGACGTACCGCATTGAAAGAATACATCGGCCAATTGGACTTTGTACTGTGAACGAACGCATCGACCATACCAACTACGAAGCCTGGCTCCTTGACCGCTTGGAGGGCAACCTCACTGCGGATCAAGAGCTGGCGTTGGATGGTTTCCTTCTGCAACATCCTGAGTTGGCCACTGCAATGGACGAGCTGCCGAAAGTTGAGGAGGGCGAAGTGCAGTTGACCAAGCTGGACAAGGAATCCTTGAAGCGAAGGTTGCCACCGGCCGGTCTTGTGTCGAAAGCAACCTTGGACGATCACTTGATCGCACGCTTGGAAGGAGATCTCGATCAAGCGCAACTGGATGCGCTGCACATCTATTTGCAGGACCATCCGGAACATATGCGCAGCGAACGCCTTTTCGCGTTGACCAAGTTGGTCCCGGAAGCGCTACTGTATGCGGCAAAGACGGATGTCGCGCGGCACTTCCCACCGCAAGGAACGATCACGCTCTACACGCTCGATGATCATCTGGTGGCCCGACTGGAAGGTGCGTTGAACGCCGACCAAGAAAGTGCGTTGACAGTCTATCTCGCTGCGCATCCTGAGGCACAGCGTTCGTGGACTTTGATGCGGGCCACGCGGGTTGCGGATCCAGCGGTGATATTCCCCAATAAGGCGTCGCTCAAGAAAGGTGGGCGGATCATTTCCATCGGCCGCGTGTCCGGGGTGCAGCTTGCTGCTGCGGCAACCGTCGCATTGCTCCTGGCATTCGGCGCGTGGTTGCTGAAAGCGCCCTCGGTAGAAGCGCCGGACATCGTGCAGGTTACGCCGAAGATCATGGCACCCGCTCCCGGGCAGCATCAGGACGATGTAGAAGTGGCTCCTCTCAACAACGTTCCTAAGAGCGACGTCCAACCTCATTCCAATGAACTGGCCACCCCTGCTCCGGGAAATGGTGCTCCACAGAAAGATCGTGCACCTGATGTGCTCCCAAGGCTTGCTCCTCTGCCGATCGAGCGGGAAGAACCCCTGCCCATTGCACAACAGCTACCAGGAACGCCGCGTCAATTGGAAGCACCACGACCGGACGATGTAGTGTTACCCGTTGTACTACGCGAACAGGAAGAGCCCATGGCCGCCGCTGCCACGGTTGCGTTGAACACCGCAACGAGAACAGTAGGTCAACTCCTCGCCGCTACAGTGCGCGAGCGCGTGCTGGAACAACCCAAGCCCGAGTCCCGTCCCCTGGATGGCAATGATGCCGTGGCCATGGTGGATCTTGGCTTGAAGGCCGTTGCCGGTGATCGCACCGGTCTTGCTTTGGAGCGCAAGGATGATGGCGCTGTGCGCGGGTTCAACCTGCGCTTGGGCCGGAACCTCTCCATCAGCGCCAGCCGTTAGAACACCGTTCCGTTCTTCATTTACATGCATTAGCCCGCTGCATGTCAGGCGATGTTTGCTTTTGTGCCAATGCCCTTGAGGTGCGTTCTTCCACGCAACTGCTCTTCCACTTCTTTACATCCATCTTTTTTGCACCCTTGCTACCCAATATCCCGCTCGTCCCTTTCCTCGCGCCGTTCATCACGATCCACTCCATGCGCTGTAACTGCCAGGCACTACACCCCGTCCTATGGGCGTTAAGGATCACCAACACACCAACGCCACACCGTCATGAAAACCACGATCTCACGCTCGCTTCTCCTGCTGGCCACCGTATTCACCCTCGTTCATGCCCGCGCCGCCGAACCATTGCGCATCGGAAGCCGTGCCGACAAGCGTAACGCACTGGAACGTTCGTTGGAGCGCGCCCTAAGTAACAACCTGTCCTATCCCTTGCTCGAAAGGGCCGACATGACCGGCGAGGTCTACGTCAGCTTCGTGATCGATAAAGAAGGCAAGATCGAAGTTCTGGAGTGCAGTTCGCCCAACCAGGAGCTCAAGGCCTACGTGCTGCGCAAACTCTCCCGTATCGATATCGGTGAGAACCCCGAAGGCAGTTGGAAGACCACCCACATGCTCTTCAACTTCCACAGCGAGAGAGGCTGATCCAGGACCACCACCACATGCAATGAAGCCCCGGCCATCGGGGCTTTTTGCTTTTTGCATGGTCCCTGTAACTCCATGTGGCATTCATCGTCCTATGAACAAGAACGACCTACCATGAGAACTCTTTTCACTACTGCCCTGTTCGTGCCAATGTTCGCGCTGGCCCAAACGGACACCACCAAGAGCGATACCGGTGGTGCTATGCTCGGCATTGGCATGAACTCCGAGAAGGGTGCTTTCGTGGAAGTGATCACCCCTGATACGACCGATGATAAGAAGAGCTTCACCATCGACACCCGACACAAGCGTATCACGATCACCACGGTCCCTAAGCCTTGGGAAAGTGAGACCGATAGCGTCGCGGAGATCCTGAAGGACCTGCGCACCCAGCGCCGCAACCAGTTCACCTACTGGTCCGGGATGGATGTCGGCTTGAATATGCTCTTGGGTCCGAACGGCAGCACCGAGTTGCCGGAAGAGTCCGAGTACATGGAACTGGATCAGGCCAACTCCCGCTTCGTCTCCATCAACTTCATGGAACAGAAGATCGAATTCGGCTCGCACCACTTCGGTCTACTCACCGGACTGGGGTGGGAGTTCACGAGCTACCGGTTGCGCGGCAACGAACTGCTGCAGTTCGATCGGGATTCCGTTTACGCTGTTGCTGTGGAGAGCCCCGAGTACCAGAAGAACAAGTTGCGCCAAAGTGGTTTTCGAGTGCCATTGATGCTGGAATTCAACACCAAGCGCGCAAAGATGCCGACCGCCGATGAGATACTGATTGCTGCACGGGATACCGTAGGCGGCAAGAAACCGGTGGATCTCCACTTCACGAACAAGAAGAACTTCCATGTGGCCTTGGGCGTGGTAGGCACGTGGTACTACGACAGCATGTACAAGCAGAAATACCGTGCCCACGGTGCCGTGCAGAAGGACATAGACAAGGGAGACCACTATCTTTTGCCCTACCGTGCCGCTGCTGCAGTGCGCATCGGTTACGGCAGCTTGAACCTCTTCGCAGAGTACGCCCTCACATCGTTGTTCGAGAAGAACAAAGGGCCGGAGCTTACACCTTTCAATGTCGGCCTTACGATCGTCGGGTTCAACTAGTGCTAACGCCCGGTCAAAGGAGAACGCGCAACGAGGGTTGGACCCCGGAGCCGCAGGGATCCCTGCGGCTCCGTTCGTTATGGGCTGGGCGGCTTGGGCACATTTTTGATCACTGATGGATCCAGAAGGATACGGTCGTGATGGATCCTTTCTTCGCGGGATGAGAATGCATGATCGTCCTGCGCATCCCCACTTCGCCAGCGGGCGTTATCGATGTCCATCCGCGTCCATCGGCGGTTGGATCTATTTTCTGCCAAGGCGGCGAAGCCGCCATTCCTGCGGACCGGCTATTTTTGCGGTCCTTCAACGAACAACACTCCACATGGGCCGCATCTTCGAAACGCGCAAACACAAGATCTTCGCGCGCAACGCCAAGCTCAGCAAGCTTTTCACCCGGATCGGCAAAGAGATCGCCATGGCGGTGAAGGCCGGTGGTGCCAACCCCGATTCCAATTCCCGATTGAAGATGGCCATCCAGAACGCCCGCGGTATGAACATGCCCAAGGACAACGTGGACCGCGCCATCAAGAAAGCGGCCGGCGGGGAAGGCAACGACTTTGCGGAAATGACCTACGAAGGCTACGCCCCCGGGGGCGTAGCGATCTTCGTGGATACCGCAACGAACAACACCACGCGCACCGTGGCCAACGTGCGCAGCTTCTTCTCCAAGTGCAACGGCACCATGGGCACAAGCGGCTCCCTAGCACACGTGTTCGAGCGCAAGGCTGAATTCGTGGTGGAGACCGCTGCGCTGAAGGACAAGGATCCTGACGAGTTCGAGATGGAATGCATCGATGGCGGTGCTGACGATGTGATCCGCGTGGAAGAAGGATTCATCATCCATGCGCCGTACACCTCCTTCGGCAACTTGGCCCAGAAACTGGACCAGCTTGGTGTGGAAGCCAAGAGCGCGGAGTTGAAGCGGTTCCCATTGACCTTGATGCCCGTGGATATCACCACGGCACGCAACGTGATGAAGCTCGTGGACATGTTGGATGAGGACGATGATGTGAACGTCGTATACCACAACATGGAACTGAGCGAAGAGGTGGAGGCGGAGTTGGCGAACGGATAGGGGGTCCAAACAAGGATCACTTCCGGCATGCCCCCTCACCGCTGCTCGAACCGGATGTGGTAGTAGGTCCCCTTGTCACCGCCTTCTACCGTCATACGCCCATTCAGCTGGTCCACTAGGCTCTCGATCAACGAGGTGCCCAGCGTGGCGCCATCGGATTGGATCTTGTCCAACGGAATGCCCACCCCATCGTCCGTGTAGATAAGGTCATAGGCGCTTTCCTTCACGCTCGTGATCGCCAGTTTGATGTGGCCGGTACTGCGTTTCTTGAAGGCATGCTTGAAGGAATTCGTGATCAACTCGTTCAGCAATAAGCCCAAAGGCACCATGGTCTGCAGATCGAAGGTGAGGTCATTGTCGATGTGCGTGCGGTACTGGATCTTCTCGCCAACATCGTTTACGCGCACCAGCTCGGCGAACAGCTCTTCAATGTAAAGGGCGACATCCAGCGTAGCCAGCTCATCGCCCTTGTACAGCTTCTCGTGGATCAGTGCCATGGACATCACGCGGCTCTGGCTCTGGTCGAACGCATGTTGCAACCGCTCATCGGAAATGGTTCCGGCCTGCAAGCGCAACAAGCTGGCGATCACCTGCAGGTTGTTCTTCACCCGGTGGTGCATCTCCTTGATCAGCACGTGGATCCGCTCGTTCGCCTGCTCCAGTTTCATCTTCTCACTTTGCAACGCTGCGGTCTGGTCATTGTCGCGCAACCGCGCGGCCTTCAGGTTCTCCTTCATCCGCGTGAGGGCGATGCCGAGCACGTCCTGCGGTCCGCGCACGCTTACCTGCATGTCGTAGTTGCCCTTGCCGATCGCCTCCGCGCTGCCGGCCTGAGAACGGATGTTATCGATCATGCCATTGAACGAGAGCGCCATTTGTCCGATCTCGTCCGCACTGGTAACGGGGACTTCCGCACTGATGTCGCCCATGGCCAGCGAGCGTGCCGCGTGGCTTACCTCGTTCACCGTGTTGCGCACTCCCCGCATGATCACAAAGCCCATCACCGTTACCGCCCCTACCACCGCCAGCAGCACCGCCAGTACGATCAGCAAACGGAGTTCCGATTCCCGCGAATTGGACGCCGTGTTCTGGAGGATCAAGCCCAAGGAATTATCCTCCACCTGTTTCAGCTTGTCCAATGCTTGAAGCGAAAGTTCCCACCATTGGCGTGGTGCAACGCCCAACGGCGCGTTGGTACGGCGCTCCTTCACCGTACCTATCAAGGCGCGCAGGAAGTTCACGTCCGGCCCTTGGAAGAGGTCGCCGTAGGCGCTCAGTACTTCCGGTGTGGCGTCACGTTCGAAAAGCAACAGGTTCGTTTCATACTGGGAGATCAGATCGCCCAATTCCGATTGGTCCGATTCGGTGATGGTCCCATCGGAGCCTATGCTGAGCCGGTCGCGCACAACGCTCAACGCCTGTTTCGCAGCCAACAAACGCAGATGGGTGTACATCCAGTCCTTCGTCTCGGAATCCAAGCCCCACTTCCCGATCCGGCCTACTTCATCCAAGATGCGGGTGTTCATGGCCGCATAGGCCCGGGAGACCGATGCCGGATCGATGCTCCGGTCCACGACCCGTTGTCGCAGGATGTTCAATCCGTCGAACGGATAACCTTCGCTGATCTTCGGATCGTTCGGGTGCGAGGGGTCACGCACGGCGTCGATGCCGGTGTCCGTTTTGGACTGTTGCAGCACCAGTTTGATGCCCGTTACCGGCTGCCCTGTGAGGAACCCGACGGAATAGGCGCTCTCCTTCTGCAGCTCGTGGATGACCTTGGAAAAGCCCCCGATCTTGACCGATTGCTCGTTGATGTAGGTCATCACCGAGCGCCGCTTGATGCTGGAATCCACCTGCTTACCTAGGAGCAGCACCATGCCCAACACCGGGATGCCCAGTGTCACCATGAACTTCGTACGGACCGGTAGGTCTGCGAAACGCCAACGCATCTTCCGCCCGAAAGTACGGCAGGGCAACCCTATGTTCCCGCTTGGACGGGCCGTCTACCTTTGGCCACCACCGACAACAGGGTCAAGACCCGAAAACCATGAAGGAACATTTCGACACGCTCGACGCACGCACCGCACAGGCCTTGCTTGGTGGCGGGGCCGACCGGATCGCCGCCCAACACAAGAAAGGCAAGCTCACCGCCCGCGAACGGGTGGACCTTCTGCTGGACGAAGGCAGCTTCCAGGAGATCGGTCAACTAGTGACACACCGCAGCGACAATTTCGGACTGGCCGATCAGAAGTTCTTGGGCGACGGTGTGGTAACGGGCTATGGCACCATAGATGGGCGGCTGATGTATGTGTTCTCCCAGGACTTCACGGTCCTCGGAGGCTCGCTGGCCGAAGCCCATGCCGCCAAGATCTGCCGGATCATGGACCTCGCCATGCAGAACGGCGCGCCGGTGATCGGCCTCAATGATAGCGGCGGTGCCCGCATCCAAGAGGGTGTGGTGAGCCTCGCCGGATATGCGGACATCTTCTACAAGAACGTGCGCTCCAGCGGTGTGGTCCCACAGATCAGTGCGATCCTGGGGCCGTGCGCCGGTGGTGCGGTATACAGCCCGGCCCTGACCGATTTCGTCATGATGGTGGAAGGCAGCAGCTACATGTTCGTCACCGGCCCCAACGTGGTGAAGACCGTTACGCACGAAGAGGTCAGCAGCGAGGATCTCGGCGGTGCAAGCACCCATGCGAGCAAAAGTGGTGTGGCCCATTTCACCGCAACCAATGAATTGGATGCGATCCGGCAGCTGCGGCAACTGGTCTCCTACATCCCCAGCAATTGCGAAGAAGAACCGCCGACGTTCTCCTACACCCCCGGCGATGAATCGCGCCCTGCGCTGGATACCATCATTCCCGAGAACCCCAACCAACCCTATGATATCCGCGAGGTGTTGAACGCGGTGATCGATCCGGACAGCAGCATGGAGGTGCATGCCGACTATGCGCGTAACATGGTGATCGGATTTGCGCGTGTCGCAGGTAGGACCGTGGGCTGTGTGGCCAACCAACCCGCCCACCTTGCGGGCGTACTCGATATCGATGCCAGCACCAAGGCCGCGCGATTCGTGCGTTTCTGCGATGCCTTCAACATCCCATTGCTCGTTTTCGTGGATGTGCCCGGATTTCTTCCCGGCACTGACCAGGAGTGGCGCGGCATCATCACGCACGGCGCCAAGTTGCTCTATGCCTTCAGTGAAGCTACGGTGCCGCGCATCACGGTGATCACCCGCAAAGCCTACGGTGGTGCCTATGATGTGATGAACTCCAAACACATCGGGGCCGACATGAATTTCGCTTGGCCCAGTGCCGAGATCGCGGTGATGGGAGCAAAGGGGGCTGCCGAGATCATCTTCAAAGGCGAGATCTCGAAAGCGAAGGACCCGGCGGCCAAGTTGAGCGAGAAGGAGGCCGAGTACAAGGAACAGTTCGCCAATCCGTACGAAGCTGCCGCGCGTGGTTTCGTGGACGAGGTGATCCGCCCGTCGCGAACGCGGGAGAAGATCATCGCCACGCTCGACATGCTGCGCAACAAGGTGCAGACCTTGCCCAAGAAGAAACACGGCAACATTCCGCTCTGATCCGCGTATGCCGCTTTTCCATTCACCGGCAACGCCATGAAGTTCACCGTCGTAACACCCAGCTTCGGCCAGCTCGCCTTCCTGAGGCTGAATGCTGCATCCATCGCAGAACAGCGCGGCGATGGCGTGGAGGTGGAGCACATCATCCAGGACGGAGGATCCAAGGACGGCACGCGCGATTGGTTGACCACCAGACCCGATATCCGTGGCATCGCGGAGAGCGATGAAGGGATGTACGATGCGATCAACCGTGGCATCATCAAAGGCTCCGGAGAGATCTTCTCTTGGCTGAACTGCGATGAACAATACCTTCCCGGGACGCTTGTCGCGGTGAGGGACTTCTTCAATGCACACCCCGAAGCGGACATGGTGGCCGGTGATACCATCGTGGTGGATGCCACGGGCGAGTACATGTGCCACCGCAAGGCCGTGGTGCCTACCACCGGGATCCTCCGACTTGGACGCACACCGGTGCAGAGCAGTTCGCTCTTCTTCCGTGCGAAGCTCGTAAAGGAGCCGAACGCCATCTTGTTCGATCCACAATGGAAGGCCATGGGCGATTGGGCTTGGCTGCGCGACCAGAATGCGCGAGGTGCACGCATGATCCGCATCCCACGCTTCCTTTCCTCCTTCGTTGATGACGGGGGGAACTTGGGCATGAGCCTGCGTGCCATCAACGAGACCCGTGCGGTATACGGTGCACTTACACCGCTCCAGCGAGCAACGGAACCCATCGTGCGCGGCGCGGATTACCTGCGGAAATTTCTGGACGGATACTATTCGCAAAAGCCTTTCGACTATGCCATCTTCGACCTGGACCCTGCCTCGTCCACAGGTGTTGCGGCCAAGCGGCGTTCCCGCCATGTGGCAACACCCACCTTTCGTTGGAAAGGGCGTAAGCACTGATGTTGATCGCGTAGTTCGGCGATACGGAACGCCACCCTTCACGGATCGCTCGACGCCCGACGTTTACCACCCGATGGTCGATCAGATCAGGCCGGCGATCAAAGCACTAGCGATCAAGAGCATCCATACTGCCACCAGGCGCTGTATGCTACGGACCGTGATCTTCGGTATCCATCGCTTTCCGAACCACGCCCCGGCGAAGGCTGCCAACGTGGTCGAAACGAGCAGGGGCCATTGCGGGAGCAACAGGTACGGCGGCAGTTGGTGAAGGTAGATGGGGATGCGCGTGAGGTCCACGAGCAGTGCGATCGCGATGCCGGTACCAATGAATGCTTCCTTCCCAAGTCCTGTGCGCAACAAGAAGATGCTCCGCAGCGCACCTTGGTGTCCGCTCAACCCTCCGAAGAACCCGCTCAACAGGCCACCAGGTAGCAGATACCGAGAGGGTAGTGACCACTTCGACGCTGCGGGGAGCAGCTCCAAGATGGCGAAGACGGCCATCATAACGCCGATCACCACGGCCGTTACGCTGACCGGATGATGGATCCCCGGATACAGGTCGGAAGCCGCTTCCAGCTTGTTCAACAGGAGGGAACCGGACCAGGCCCCAAGAATGCCCGGTAACCCGAAAAGCATCACGATCCGCGTGTCGATGCTCCTCCACAACAAGCCGAACTTGAACAGATTGTTCATCACATGTACCACCGCCGTCATGGCCACCGCCAGTTCCAGCGGGAAGAACAACGCAAAGACAGGAAGCAGCAGCGTCCCCAGCCCGAACCCGCTGATCAAAGTGAGCACTGAAGCCACCAACGCAGTGGCAACGATCAAGACCTCCTGCGGTGAGATGGGTTCCAATAACAGGGGTGGAAAGCGGGCAAAGATCGGCACGAATGATGCATGCGAAGTACCTTCGTTCCCCTTAACAAACGATCGTTCCACATGTTGATCAAGCTCGCTTCCCTCGCTGCATTGGCCGCGTTCACCGTGCTCCCGCACGACCCACTTCCGGACCTCGCCGTCGGCACAGCATTGCCTGCGGCCGATAAGAAGATGAAGGATGTCAATGGCAAAGAGATCTCCTTGAAGGATGCTGTGGGCAAGAACGGCCTGTTGGTCGTCTTCTCCTGCAACACATGCCCGTTCGTTGTGGGTAGCGAAGGCAGTGAAGGTTGGGAAGGCCGCTATCCCGCTCTGGGGGCATTCAGCCAGCGCATGGGCGTGGGCATGGTGCTTGTGAACAGCAACGAAGGCAAGCGTGATGCGGGCGACAGCTTTGCTGACATGCAGGCGCGTTACAAGGACAAGAAATACTCAGGCTCCTATGTGCTGGATGCAGGCAATGTCGTGGCCGATGCGTTCGGTGCTCGCACCACCCCGCACGTGTTCCTTTTCAACAAGGATCTGAAGCTCGTCTATAAAGGGGCCATTGACGATAACGTTGGCAGTGCTTCCGCCGTGAAGGAGAAGTACCTTGAAAAGGCGATCAGTAGCTTGGTGGAAGGCAGACCCATCGATCCAGCCACGACCCGCAATGTGGGGTGCAGCATCAAGCGGGTAGCCGTGGAGCACAAACACTGAGCCTTCCTGTCATCCCACTGCAACGCCGCGTTCCGCATGGGACGCGGCGTTGTTCATTTGTTGAAAACAATACTTCGCCCCCGCTACCGTCCGGTGTTCCTTTGTGGAAAGGCATCGCATGAACGTCCTGTTGATCGGCGGAGGGGGTAGGGAGCACGCTATGGCGTGGAAGATCGCGCAAAGTTCCCTGCTCGACGAACTCTATGTAAGCCCCGGAAATCCGGGGACCGTGCGCCACGGCCGCAATGTGGCGCTGGATCTCAACGACCAGAAGAAACTTCGTGCCTTCATCTTGGAGAAGAAGATCCGCATTGTTGTCGTGGGTCCCGAAGGACCGTTGGTGGATGGCCTGCACGATCGTATCGCCGCAGATGCACAACTGGCCGGCAAGGTCACCGTGATCGGTCCGCGTATGGAAGGTGCGAAACTTGAAGGGAGCAAGGACTTCGCCAAGGAGTTCATGTTCCGTCACAATATCCCAACGGCTGCGCACCGCAGTTTTTCCAAGGATCAACTGAAGGAAGCGCAGGAACACTTGGACCGCGTTCAGCCGCCGTACGTCATCAAGGCCGATGGTCTTGCTAACGGCAAAGGCGTGGTGATCACAAGCGACCGCAAGGAGGCGGGCAAGGTGGTGAAGGACATGCTCGAAGGCAGTCGGTTCGGCGCTGCAGGAGAGCGCGTGGTGATCGAACAGTTCCTGAAAGGGGTAGAAGTTTCGGCCTTCCTCATCACCGATGGCGAGGCGTTCAAGATGCTGCCCCCGGCGAAGGATTATAAGCGGATCGGTGTGGGTGATACCGGACCGAATACAGGCGGCATGGGTGCTGTCTCCCCTGTGCCTTTCGCCGACAAGGATTTCATGCAGAAGGTGCATGACCGCATCGCAGCGCCAACGATCCGTGGTCTTCGCAAGGACAATATTCCCTACAGCGGTTTCCTCTTCATGGGCTTGATGAACGTGAACGGTGAGCCCTATGTGATCGAGTACAACGTCCGCTTGGGCGATCCCGAGACACAAGCCATACTGCCACGTTTGCGCAGCGACCTGCTGGACCTGTTCGAGGGTATCGCATCAGGTACCCTCAGCGAACGTCACGTTGATGTGGACGATCGTACGGCTGTCACCGTGGTGCTGGCGAACGAAGGCTACCCGAACGAAGTGAGCAACGGCAATCCTATCTCCGGGATGGAACTGGTGCGCGATGCCTATGTGTTCCAGAGCGGTACCGCTTTGAAAGGCGAACAACTGGAGACCGCCGGAGGACGTGTGTTATCCGTGACGGCGTTCGGAAAAGACTTGGAGCAGGCCATTCTTGCCGCGCAGCGGAGCGCTGGGTTGATCGTCTTTGAAGGGAAATACCTACGCACGGACATCGGTCTGGACCTGGTGAAGCAACCTGCCACCCGGAACGCACCTCAACCGCAACCGGTTAAATAAGGGTGCCGTCCTTGTGCGCCTTGCGGTTGTATTTACCCTGTAGGGCCAACCAGTAAATGAGCCCGAAGCCCATCAGTAAGCTGATCGCGGTCACCGGAATCCAACCCATGGAAGCGAGTATGCGGAAGGTGGCTTCCAAGAAATGACCGATGGCGAAGAAGGTCTGTTGCATCGTGTTGAAGGGTAGTACCCGCCAAAGATAGACCGCCACAACCATACCCGCCACGCATGCTCGTTCGCCTGTTCCGCAGCAATCAACCCGGGGTCCTGATCGGACTGCTGGTGCTGGTGCCGCTGCTGTTCCTGCGCCACCTTCAGGTCCCGGTGGATCCCACTGCGGTCGTAATGCCCTTCCAAGGACGCATGCAGGCACTGTTCATGGCCGTCCCATGGACACAAGCCGTGTTGTTGCTTTTTACGATAGGCGTCATCGCCATTCAACTGATCGGGGTCATGGGCGAGGCGGAACTGGTGGAACGGCGCAACCACTTGCCGGCCTTCCTGTTCCCCGTCCTACTGGCCACATTGGCGGCTCCAGGAACCCTGGAGCCAGCACTGTACGGTATGCCCTTGGTCCTCTGGGCCATGCGCCGCACGTGGTCGCTGACCAGCGGTGGCGATGCGCTTCGGCCGTTGTTCGATGCCGGTCTGCTGCTGGGTTTCGCGGCCCTCTTCTACATGCCCTATGCGTTCCTGGTCGTGGTGGTGTGGGCCTCGGTCTCGGTGGTCCGGCCTTTCAGTTGGCGCGAGTATTTGGTGCCGCTGATCGGGGTCCTGCTGGTGTTTTACCTGGCTTGGGGTGTTTTGACCTTGGCTGGCGTCGAGGTATGGCAGCCGCTGCGGACGATCGCAAGGCGTGCGCCCTTTGCATTAAGCCGGAACGGTGTTTTCCAAAGCATCCTTGGCGTCATGTTCCTTGCCTTCCTGTCGATCTCCCTTTACCAGTTCGCCCGCCACTACAACCGTGGTGTTGTGCGCGAACAGAACCTGCGTAGCGCCTTCCTTGCCTTTGTAGCCACCCTCGGCGTGGTGATCGGCCTGGTGTCCGCGCTGAACAAGTGGTATCCCCCGGTGCTGTTGGCAGTGCCATTGGCTTTGTTGTTCACCTTCGCGCTGCTGGGCACCCGCAGGCCATTGCTCAGTGAGACTGCTGGTTTGGCATTGCTGGGTATGGCTTTGTGGAAGCAGTTCGGCTGACCGCGGCACGTCCCGCTGCCTCCGGTTAACTTCGCGCCTCGTTCGTGCTTCCATGCTGCGGCGACCAAGAGATGAAATTCGGTGTCGTCACTTTCCCCGGCTCCAACTGCGATGAGGATATGGCCTACGTGTTGGAGACCACGATGGGCCAACGCGTTGAGCGTCTTTGGCACAAGGACCGCGACCTGAAGGGTGTGGACATGGTGGTGCTGCCCGGCGGATTTTCCTTCGGCGATTATTTGCGCAGCGGTGCCATCGCACGGTTCTCACCGATCATGCAAGAAGTAGCCGCGCATGCGAAAAAGGGCGGCCTCGTCTTCGGTGTGTGCAACGGTTTCCAAGTGCTGTGCGAAGCAGGTCTGTTGCCTGGCGCATTGCTGCACAACGAGGGCCAGAAGTTCGTGGCCCGCAACACCTTCATCCGCCCCGCTACCCGCAAGACCGCGTTAACGAGCGCGGTTCCCGACAAGGCCCTGAAGATCCCCATCGCGCACGGCGAAGGCCGTTATTACGCTGATGCCGTCACGCTGAAAGCGCTGAAGGATGGTGACCAGGTGCTCTTCCGTTACTGCGATGCCGAAGGCCGCATCACCGATCTGGCCAACCCGAACGGCAGCAAGGAGAATATCGCTGGTGTGTGCAACAAAGGCCGCAATGTGTTCGGCATGATGCCGCACCCAGAGCGCGCCGCTGACGAACGGTTGGGGAATACCGATGGTAGATCGCTCTTCGTCTCGCTGCTGGAAGCGGCGTTGGTGAAGGTTTGAGTCAGGATCCTTTCACCGCGAACAAGGGTTTGATCACGCGCGTGTGATCCGCATCCAACCAAACACCATGTTCATCCTGCGCGGCACCTTTCCAACCGGAGACCTCCACACCTGATGCGGCGCGGAATTCCAGCGGAACCCGAACTCCTTGGAAACAAACGACCTGATGCAGGCCGGGGGACAAGGCGATACCGTCGAGCAGCAATTCACCGAGGTGGGCTTCGGGGACATCCACCTCCATTACACGCAATTTCCGATCTGTGCGAAGCGCGAGGTAGTGAAGAAGATGGGCGGGACGAGCGCCAATGAAGTCAAGCAGTTCGTTGCGCGTGGTCGTGGGGTCGGGTCGCTCGAATTCATCCTTCCACCGTTGGTGATCCGCGCTCAACGCTGCGGCGTGAGTTGCAAAGAGGCTATCGGCCAATACGCGTGCATACGCTGGTGCGAATGCCGTGGCACACAGCGCGGTCATGCGTGCTAAGAGCTCTTGCTGTAGTTCTGGTTGACCCAGAAGCTGCGGGATGTAAGGCGTTTCCGCTGAAGTGCCCGAGGCCATCCGCTCTACGCTGTTCTCGGTCGCTGGTGCCCACAGGTCCATGTCGAACATCACCCAACGCCAGCGGCCACCGTGCTGCCGGGGCCGGTAACAACGCACATTCAGGTCGTGATCCGCGCGGCCGGTCCATAAGTCCAAGCAGGCGAGTTCGATCAGGTTGTCGAGGTCGATGTGCTTTGATAGCGTGTCTTTCGGCGCCATCGCCATCAGTAGCTCCACGGCTGGCTTGAAATGGTCGTCACTGCCTGAACGCACCACGCCTGCCGAGCCTTCCAGCACATCCACGGCCTCACTGCCGCTGATCCGTTCCAACCACTGCTTGTCTTTGGGTGGCATCCAGCGGTACAGTCCCCAATAGGCCCCGTTCAAATAGACCGGCATCGGACGCGAAGGCTGAACATCCACATTCAAGTGATAGCGCTCCACCAGCACTTCCAAGAACAGGTTGCGCAAGAAGGTGTGCGCACCCGCATCGGCGCGCAGGATGCCTTCCTGGAAGTATTCGCTCTCGTTCAAGCGCAAGCCATTCACCGGACTATCATACCGATCACGCGCATGTAGTTTGAAGGACCGTTTCGGTAGACCACGTGATCCGCTCCCGTGTATGCTGATGCCGATCGGGATGGGCACATCCTCCAGGCCGTTGAACTTCACCATCGCCAACCGCTCCCACGTCCGCCCCTTTCTGCTGAAGTTCGCCAATGCACCTTCCACATTGATGCCGGTGCTGTCATCCGAAAGGCCTGATTGGTCCATCGCAATGGTGATGCCTTCCGTCGGTGCGTCCCCATTGTGGAAGGTTGAGCAGAATTCTTTGCTCGGCAAACGCCCAGCGGCAAAGGATCGCGCGCGGATCACTAGGTCACGAACGATGGTGATCGGACCGGAATAGGCTTCGCCATTCGTTAAAGTCGGTTCCGTGCCGTCCATGGTGTAGTGGATCTCGGCACCTTCATCTGCGAGCAACGGCAGCAACACGTCTTCCGTTGATCCCGCGAAGGAGGTGTCTATCATCGGTGCGGATGTGCGACCATGCACTGCCGCGACACCGTTATTCGCCTGGCCCGGAGTGGCTTCGCTGAAGAAGCTCCATTCCTTGGAGCCATCCTGCAAACGACCTACACTGAGGTCGCCGGCCATGGCGGGGTAGGTGAACACATCCTGAACGGTCAGACCATCAGCGGCGATAAGCAGCAAGGTGCCGCCCTTGCGTGGCAGGGTGAACCCCGCATGATCCGCACCACGCTCTGGTGCGCCATCGAACCAGATGAGGCGGTGTTCACGCGGCGCAATGGTCAACGGACCTTGCATAACGTGCATGCGACCGACGACGGCGAACCGCATACCGGCAAGATCGATCGTCGTGTCGCCGGTGTTGTACAACTCCGCCCAATCCGGGGTGCTGCCATCAAGTGCAACATGCGTTTTGCGGTTCGCGCCTTGCAATTCGTTGATCACAACACCATGTTGCCCATGCATCGCGAAAGGGGCTAGGAGGAGCAAGAAGATCAGCGGATGGACCACGCATCGAAAGTAGGATCGCGCTGATGTGTGCTTCTGTTCCCGTCAGGAGAACTCATCAACAATCAGTGGTGATGCTGTTGAAAGCAATGCGCCGCATGATCGCATTGGCCGAGGTGATCTCAGAACGACGTGTCTTCCGCGGATGGATCGCTGCTTATAACGCATTCTTCGTCACCCAGATGCGGTACGCTAACAACAACTTTTGCACTTTGCTCAGCCGCAACAGGTCCTTGTGCCACATCTTCGGTAGCAACGCTTTGTTCAAACGTGCCAGGAGTTGGAAGAGTGAGCGTCGCATGGTCAGTGGTGTTGAAGGTCGCACGCTTCGTGGGCCCATTCCAATTCGATCGTTGCGTGGTGGATGCCCAAGGCCTTCAATTCCGCACGCACCGTCCTTTTGATCGCCAGTGCTTCGCTGTGGCCTACATCGGCCACCACCACATGAACCGTGTGTACGATGAAGCTGCCATCCAGCGTCCACGTGTGTTGATCGTGGAGATCTGTAACGTGCGGTATGGCGAGCAACGCTTTCCGGATCTCCTGCTGATCCACGCCCGCAGGGATCTCCTGCATCAGGATCCCCGTGCCCTTGCGCAAGGTCTTGATCGCGTTGAACAGGATGTACAGGCTGATCGCTATGCTCAGCAGTGGATCAACGATGGCCCACCCCGTGAAGTGGATCACAACAGCACCCATCAGTACCGCCGCCCAGCCCAACACATCCTCCAGCAGGTGCAGGTAGGCGCCGCGTTCGTTCAATGAATGGCCAGCATGCAGTTTCCACGCGGCGAACCCGTTCATGGCCAACCCGAACAACGCGATCGCGATCATGCCTGCGGTGTGCGGCGCTTGGGGATCGCGCAATTCCGGGATGGAAAAGGTCATCATCACGATCGCCCCCATGATCAGCACCACGCTCGTGAGCCATCCGCCCAGCATGCTGTAACGCCCATAGCCGTAACTGTAATGGGCATCGCGCCCTTTCATTGCCACACGTTGCAGGTACCACGCTGTGCCTAACACCAAGCAATCGCCCGCGTCGTGCAACGCATCAGTGTATACCGCTATGCTGCCCGTCCACCAGCCACCGTAGACCTCCACGATCGTGAAGGCGAGGTTGATGAAGAAGGCCAGGCGCAAGGCTGTTGCGCTTGCGGCGTGTAGGTGGCCGTGTGTGTGGCTGGCGGGACCGTGTTCGGGATGCAGAACTGGTCCGTGGTAGGCGTGGTCGTGTGCCATGCGTTCATCGCCTGAAGCGGGCGATGGGCGAAGGTAGGCCCGGTGTTGTACCCTACCCCACGATCACTCTTCCCGTCTTTTTCGCCAATTTCAACTTCACCGGAAGGATGCGGTTCTTCTCGGCCAGTATGATCAACTGGTCTTCGTAGCTGGCATCCGGAAGCTTCTTGTCGAGCTCGATCAGCATCCGATCCACACGTCGTTCTTTCAGAATATCCACGGCTTCTTCGAGCGCGTCGTACAGCGCTTCGCTTTCACGCTTCACATGGATCTTGTGGCGTGCCTTCCAGTTGGCGCTGAGCACGTGTTTTTCCGTGAGCAGGTCGATGGCGATGTTGCGCCAACCTTGCGTTTCATGGCCAACGTAGCGTTGCGCATCCACCGGTGTGCCCAAGTTGCTGGCGTGCCGGTAGTCCAAGTAGATGGCGCGGAAGATGGGTTCATCGAAGAGGATGTCGTCCAAGGCCAACAGTTCGAACATGAGTTCGGCCACGCTGGTCTCTTCTTCCACCGTGCTCCCATCATCCTGCTGCAACGGCATGTTGATGCGTTCATGACCATAGCTCAACAGCATGCGCAACAGATCGCGCTCCTGTGGGGTGGTGCCCACATCCTCGATCGTCGGCTGAGGGGGTGCAATGTCCGGTGAGAGCTGCTCTTCCGGTACGTACTGATCTCCGCCGACCTTTTTCCGGTACTGCTTGCGCAGCACCTTGTTCATCTCACTGATGAGCGCCTGCTCGTTCACTTGCAGCAGGCGGCTGCATTGCTGGATGTAGAGGGAGCGCAACACGAGGTCAGGCACCAGCGCGACGCTCTCCACGATCTCGTGGATGGCAGCGGCTTTCTGCACTGGATCGTCGCCGCTGTCGGCCATCAACAGTCCAGCCTTGAACACCAGGAAGTCCTGCGCGGTGCGCGTTAAATAGTCTTTGACCTCGCTGCTGCTGTGGCTCTTCGCGAAACTGTCCGGGTCTTCGCCTTCCGGGAAGGTGACGACCTTGACATTGAGACCTTCCTTCAGCACGAGATCGATCCCGCGCAAGCTGGCCTTCATGCCCGCCGCATCGCCATCGTAGAGGATGGAGACCGTCGGCGCGTAACGCTTGATCAGACGTACTTGATCTTCCGTAAGGCTGGTGCCGCTGCTGGCCACCACGTTGGTGATGCCCGCTTGGTGCAGGCTGATCACATCCGTGTAGCCTTCTACTAAATAGCACAAGGACTGTTCGGAGATGGCCTTCTTCGCCTGGTAGATGCCATAGAGCGACCGGCTCTTTACATACAGCAGGCTCTCCGGGCTGTTGAAGTATTTCGGTAGTTTCTTGTCGCTCTTCAGCGTGCGCGCACCGAAGCCGATGACCTGCCCGCTGAGCCCGTGGATCGGGAAGGTGACGCGGCCCGAAAAGAAGTCCCACGGGGTGCCGTCATCACGGCGTTTGATCCAACCAGCTTTCTCCAAGATGTCCGGATTGAAGCCGTTGGCGATCGCTGCCGTTGCGAACACGTTGCCGCGCTCCGGCACATAGCCCAGTTGGAATTCCTTGATGGTGGCATCGGTGAAACCACGTTCGCGGAAATAGCTTAGCGCGATGCGGGTACCTTCTTCGGTCTCCCACAGTTGTGCGGTGCTCCACTTCTGCGCCCAGGTCTGCACCACGGCGAGGCTTTCGCGCTCACTCTGTTCAAGCTCTTGTTCCGGACTTTGGTCCTCTTCCGGCAGGTCGATGTTGTAGCGCTTGCCCAGCCAACGGATGGCCTCTACGAAGCTGAGGTGCTCGTGCTTCTGCAGGAAGCCGATGGAGTCGCCCGCCTCGCCGCAACCGAAGCACTTGTAGATGCCGAGGTTCGGACTGACGTTGAACGACGGCGTTTTCTCGTTGTGGAACGGGCACAGGCCGAGGTAGCGCGGTCCCTTGCGTTTCAGCGCAACGAATTCGCCCACCACCTCCTCTACGCGGGCGGCGTCCTTGACCTGTTGTATGGCGTGGGGAAGGATCATTCTGGCAATAGTTCAAAGAAGTGACCGATTTCACTTTGCATCCTTAGTAAGCGCAGCCAAACTCACTTCCGTCTTCGGTCCCTTAGTGTTACCCGCCGCCAAACGCTATCGCTGTATGCTTTGGTGACCCGACGCCCGTTCAGGTCGAGCCACAAGGTGTCGTACGTTCTTGATGGCGGATGATCGGTTACTGCCATATGCACCTTGTAAGGCTTTGGCAACGTCCTTAATTTGAAATCCATTATGATGATCGAATCCTTCAGAAGGCGATGATCGAATGCGAACTCGGTCAACATGCCATCCCAGGAAATGATGTGGAAGCGGCTGAGCTGCTTGGCCTGCTTGGCGCCCAGCGCAATGGTGTATTTCCCATGCCTCAGGTCTGGGAAGCCGTACTTGATCAATCCGGAATCTGAATAGCACTCCATCTTACAATTCGATGCTCCACCATTTTCATCGTAGATGGTCCCCGTAATTGTGTAGTACTGTGGTGTTTCGCGCCAAAATCTGTTCGCATTCCCTGCACACCCAGCCATCTGGGTGCCAATGAGGAGGCCAAGCCCCAAGTGCTTGGTGGTAACGCCCAGCAACATCTCAATTCTCCTTGACCACTTTGACCGTGACGGATGTGGCATTGTCGAACACAACGTTCACCATGTACAGACCATTTACCAACTCGGTAAGGTCAAGCACAGTGGACATGCATGGCTGTTCCACTGATCTAGCAACCATAGCGCCAAGAGCATTGAAGATCTGAACAGCGCGGATTCGGTTTCCCAAAGAACTTACCCTCAATGTCCGGCTGAATGGATTCGGCTGTAACTGTATGTCAGAAGAGGTTGAATGTTCATCGATGGCATAGAAACCAGCGCACAGGGGTGACGTGCTAATGGAGATCGGCGATAGCTCACAGCCAATGGCAGGTGGAGATAGATAGCTTTCGTCCATTACCCAATTTCCACCTTCGTAAGCCGAGGCATCGGCGAAGAGCGCGATCTTGCGAAAGGCCCCACTTGTATTATCGGCAAAGTACATGATGTGTTCGGGTGCCAGCACATGTTTCAGATTATGGGCGTGTCCCAATTCATGTAACACGGTATGGTAGAAGTCGGTTTGACCTGCTGGGATAGGGTTTCCTGGAACCGTGTCGAGGAACCACACGATATCCGGGTCGCTGCTAATGACGACATCGGCCTCCAGTGTATAGAAATGACCGGCACAAGTTGCAGGATAGCGAGTGGTCAGCGCCAGGATACCACCCCCAAGGTCTCCAAAGTTGATGACGCATAGGGAATCATCCTCAGCACCTGGAAGCGATTGATAAGCCGGGTCATCGGCAACGAGCCAGTCAACGCCAGTGAGGCAGGTCCATTCGCGCAACGCTTTCTTGATGACAAGTACCATTGCACCACCTTCATAACTCGCAACGAGGGAGTCGATATTGAAAACATACCGACCCTCGAAGACAGATAAAGGCCCCAGAAGTGCGGGAAGTTTCGGCGACTCTCCATCAAATGATGCTACAGAGTAGAAGATGCTCAAAGTGTCCACGCTAGGTATCGACACCCCCGTGTCGGTCACGACCCGAAAAGGACCGGTCCCAGCTGGTGAATCTGGGATGGCTGTGCCGTCGACAATAGCAAGGTCCGAGGACGGCACGTACAATCTGATCAGGTCATCGGACCAACCACCCGGCAGGAAGTCCGCTGCATCGCAGGCGACCTCTGAGCCTCCGCCATCGTTGGCGTTCTTGAAGAAGACCGTCCCCGTGCCCCTTGTGGCACCAAAGCCACTACCGTGTATTTCAAGAACTTGTTGAATACCTCCAGCAACCGTGGAGGGAGAGAAACTGGTGATCATCGGTCCACAGGCTTCAATTTCCTCGGTCTGATCGATATTGGCCGTGGCGTAATCGAACGCATCTCCAACTTCTGCTGTTTCGGACCAAGCGGAGTAGTACAACACTGCACTTGGGCCATCAAGGAAGGCAGAATCAGCCAAGGTGATGGTAGAGGCCAAACAATCCAGGATCTTCATGCGGATGTGGAACACCGGCACCGGCGTTGTGGGCACCATTGCCAAGCACTGTGATCCGTAAGCTGGGAAGGCGAAGGCGACGTAGGAATTTGCAGTCAGGTCGTTCGGATAGCTGTACCCATAGCAATTCAGGTCCGAAATGAGCCCGGCGTTGATCACGTCCATGTTCGAGGTCTGCCCAATGTTGGACCCGAAGACAAGGGTATCGTACACGACCCGAGCACCTGCGTAGTACAGGTATTTGGTGCCCATATCATCGTTGATGTTGATATCGAACTCCAGATAGAGCGGGTCGGTGCCCGTGATATCGAGGTTGGTCAAGCCGTAGGTGACCTCCCCTAGCCCGCCGCCGCCTTGGGCCTCCATTTGTATTTGAAGTTTCTTGGCGGTGATCTCCGCCAAGCGTTGCCGGATGATGTCCAGGTCAGGTCGGAGTATTGCCTGTTCGGGTCCACTGGGCGAGGTCTCTGGACCCCAACCGCCACCCACGATGGTTGGTGCTTCACAATCCACGAAATGAAGTCCGGTGATCAGCTCGGCCAAGTTGTATACCTGTGCAAGGCTGTCGAAGTTGGCCCAAACATCGGACACGCGCCATTCAATACCATCATGCCAATACTTGATGAACGACTGGTCTTGGAAGGTCGCTTCGACCTTCTGGTAGTTGGACTCATCATAAAAGTCCACTGGTGAAAGTTCCTTCGCAGTCCCTTTCGCAAGGAAGATGCCTGCGCAGTCCTTGCGCAACTTCAAGCTATGGGAAGGGTCTACCCCTCGCCCATCCACCATACCACCATCGGTGATCAACTCCACCGTACCACAGGAGAGGTCTCCTTTGAGAATCTTGGTGATCTGGATCGTATTGGAGGTGTAGATGTACTTGCTGTTGCTCGTACGGTACGGCGTGGACTTGATCACTTTGCCCTCGAAGATGTAATCCACCGCGTTCACCCGCGTAACGATGTCGATCGGGATTTCTTGCCCTAAGAGTGTCCCTGTCCAAAGGAGTGCGATCAGGACTGCTATGATGCAGTGCTTATAGCCTTGAGGGTTCATGACGCTGGTGGTTCTTCCTCAAATGTAAGCGTGCGGGCATCAACACTTCACGGTCGGATCACGGTCCCCGTGCTGTCATACACTACCCGTTTCAACTCCTTACTCTTGCTATCGAAGAAGACCCATTCCCCGCTGGGTTTTCCCTCTGTGTATTGCCCGGTATAGTAGGCCACACCCGTTGGGTGGAAGACCTCGGTGGGTCCTTCCTCCAAGCCATCTATATAGTTGGCGCGGCTGCGGATGCCACCGTTGGCGAAATAGGAAAGCCATGGTCCAGTACGCTTGCCAGCGACCATGACGCCTTCCATTCTTCCGCCGTCCTCGGTATGGATCACCTGCGGCCCATCTTGCACAGTAGGTTTTGGTGCAGGAACGCTGTCCGTTGGTTGATCGATCGGCGAGTCGAATGTGTCCGTGGATCCGCAACCCATGGAGGCGATGATGAGGCAGAGAAGCAGTGGTCTACGCATTCCGGGAAGGGACTAACTGTTAGAGAGCCACTCTATTTCGTTCGTTCCACGGTCATCTGCACCAAGCCTTCCAAGGCGTCGCGTGCATCGTTCCGGGGGAAGGTGTGCAATACGGCGATGGCTTGGTCGCGGTACTCGTACATGCGCTTGCTGGCGTGGTCGATGCCCCCCACTTTGGCCACCATTTCTACCAACCGCGCCACTGCTGCATTGTCCTCGTTCTTGTTCTTCACCACATCCACCATCCAACGCCGATCACTGCGGTCCACCTGTTGTAATGCGTGGATCAATGGCAACGTGAGCTTCTTCTCCTTGATGTCCAATCCACTTGGCTTCCCAGTATTCTGGCCGCTGCCGTAATCGAACAGGTCGTCCTTGATCTGGAATGCAATGCCCGTCAGCTCACCGAACTTTCGCATGCGCTCCACTTCTTCCGGTGGCCTCCCTGCGGCACTGGTACCACTGGCGCAACAGGCTGCGATCAGGCTCGCGGTCTTTTTCCGTATGATGTCGAAGTACACGTCCTCGCTGAAGTTGAGACCACGGCTTTTTTCCAGTTGAAGGAGTTCGCCCTCGCTCATCTCGCGCACCGCCGTGCTCACGAGCCGAAGCAGCTCGAACTCGCCCTTGTCGATCGCCATCAACAGGCCCCGGCTCAACAGGTAGTCGCCCACGAGCACGGCGATCTTATTCTTCCACAGGGCGTTGATGCTGAAGAAACCGCGCCGCATGTTGGCACCGTCCACAACGTCATCGTGGACCAGGGTCGCGGTATGCAAGAGCTCGATCAGGCTGGCCGCCACGAACGCACTTTCCGAGACCGCCCCGAATTGGCGTGCGCTCAACAACGTGAACATGGGCCGCATCTGCTTGCCTTTGCGCTTCACGATGTAGTGCATGATCCTGTCCAGCAAGGCCACACGACTGCGCATCGCCTCGCGGAAATGCGGCTCAAAGGCTTTCATCTCCTCAGCGATCGGGCGCTGAAGTTCATCGAAGGTGGGAATGCGGGCGGCTGCCGCCGGTTCAGTGTTGGGCACGGGATGGCAAAGATGGGGATCGCAGCGGGGCCGAAAGGACAACCTTCTCCCGGCGCCATCGTCTGTGCGAAGGTGGGAACTTGCCGCCTACCTTCGCCGTGCATGATCCGCAGGAACCTCTTGCTACGCCCTTTTATCGTTGCCCTGCTTCTGGTCACGACCACGGTAGCCATGGCCCAGCCCACCAAGCCCAAGGTGGTGTTGTACAAGGACCGGTTGGCGGCTGCCTTCGATACCGTGGATTGCGTGAAGAACGTGGTGAAGATCAATCCCTTGTTGTTCTTCAGGGGAGAGATCCCGATCTTTTTCGAACGTGCCATCACCCCGCGCCTCAGCATCGAAGCAGGGATCGGGTTCACGCTGCGCAACTATGTCGCGCTCTCTTTCACTGGCGATGATGCCGACGAATTCGGTGCGGGCACGGAGATCGTTCCGCGGCCGAGCTTCCATGTGGGCTTCCGCTATTACCTCACCGACGATCTGGAGCCTCAAGGCGCATATGCGCAGCTCGGGTTCTCACACCTGACGTATACCAAGGATATCCGGACGAAAGGACCAACCGGGGAGTTCACCGATCTTGTGCTTCGCGATGAACGCACGTACAATGATGTGCGGTGCTACTTCGGCTACCAAATGCTCAGTTCCAACAGCAACTGGATGTGGGATGTCTACGGTGGATTAGCCTACCGGGATCGTTACAACGTGATCGTGAACGAACGCTTGGACCTGACCGCCGATCCCATCAAATACACATACACCGTGGACAAGACGAAGGACCAGACCGTCGCCTTCTTCCTCGGGGTGAAAGTAGGGCTGGGCTTTTAGTAGGGACGGTGTCCTTTACGTGGAGGCCATTGGCCTCTGCGTGGGTCAGGCACGAGACCTGCTACTTCTCCAGAAATATTCTTCCATGCGTGTTGTGCCAGGCAGCTAGCAGGCACGGGCAACCGCCAGTGGCGAATTCACTTCATCACCCGCTCCCCGTCCTTTAGCGCGGGCTCGTTCTTGTTGGCAAGCTGTCCACAAGCTGCATCGATGTCGCGGCCTCGGCTTCTGCGGATGCGCGCTACAATGCCCTTCTTCTCCAGGTGGTACATGAACGCCACGGCATCCTCGGTATCGGTGCGTTCAAATGAACCCTTCACCCCGGGCCCTGACCCGGGGTCGATCGGGTTGTATTCGATCAGGTTCACCTTGGCGTGCACATCGCTAGCGTAGCGCACGAGTTCCTGTGCATCGGCCAGTGAATCATTGAAACCGCGCAACAGGATGTACTCGAAGGTGACCTCCTTGCGTGTTACGCGGGTGTAGTAGCGTAGCGCATCCTTCAGATCAGTTAGCGAGTTCTGCTCGTTGATCGGCATGATCTTGTCGCGCTTCTCGTCATTGGCGGCGTGCAGGCTCAACGCCAAGTTGAAACGAGCACCATCATCGGCCAGCTTGCGGATCATCTTCACAATGCCCGCTGTGCTCACGGTTACGCGTCGTGCGCCCATGCCCAGACCATCTTGGGCCATGATGCGCTCTGCGCTCCGCAGCGTATTGGCATAGTTGAGCAACGGCTCGCCCATGCCCATGTAAACGATGTTGGTGACGCTCTGCTTGTGGTACTTCAGCGCGAGATCATCGATCATCGTCACTTGGTCCACGATCTCTGCAGCGTCCAAGTTTCGGATCCGTTTCAACTTGCCCGTTGCACAGAAGCTGCACGATAGGCTGCACCCGATCTGGCTGCTGATGCAAGCCGTAAGCCGGGTCGGTGTCGGGATCAAAACCCCCTCCACCACGTGGCCGTCCCAAGTCTTGAACGCGCACTTTACGGTGCCGTCCTCGCTCAATTGTTCCTCTACCAAGGTCAACGGACGGAAGAGTGTCCGTGCCGCGAGCTTCTCGCGGAATGCTTTGGGCAGGTCGCTCATGTCATCGAACGCCCGGGCCTTCTTCTTCCACAGCCATTCCCACAATTGTTTGGCGCGGTAAGGCTTCTCACCTACCTCGGCCACCAGGGCTTTCACCTCTTCCAAGGTGAGTTCGCGGATGTCGGTGGGTGCTGTGGCCATGGCGTAAAGGTACCGGCTTAGGGCAGGAGCATCTCCGCAAGCCTCAGATCCAGCGGTGTGGTGACTTTGATGTTGGTCTCCGCACCTTCCACAAGATGGATGCGTTCTCCTATGCGTTCCACCAGCGTGGCCTCATCCGTGAATGCCGGGTCATAGGGTAGCGCGAAAGCGTGTCGGAGCAATTCGACCCTGAAACATTGTGGTGTTTGCACTGCACGCAGGGCCGACCGATCGATCGCTCGGCTCGTACCATTGATCACCTCCCGCACCGATGAGCTGATCGCCACCACAGGGATCGCGGCCCCATGTTCTTCAGCAGCCGCAAAACATTGTGCGATCAGTTCCACGCTCACCAATGGACGCACGCCATCGTGCACTGCCACTATTCCATATTCCACTATGGCAAGCCCATTTCGTACCGAATGGAAGCGTTCCACACCACCGGCCACAATGCGGTGTTCCGTGTGGAAACCATGGCCGATGCAGAGTGCTTTCCAAATGGGGATCTGCGCTTCGGGAAGTACTACGATGATCGGCATCGTAACATCATATGCCCGAAAGGCATCAATGGTCCTGCACAGCAGCGGCTTGCCTTTGAGCAGCATGAACTGTTTGGGGATGGGACTGCCCATCCGTTTGCCGGAGCCGCCTGCTACGATGATGGTTGAGCGCTGCAACGTGAAGTGTTCACCGCAAAGGTCTGCCGTATCGCGGACAAAGGAACGCGAAGGGGACAAATGAAGAGGACCGCAAGATCTCTTTGCGGTCCTCTTCGGTCCTTGTGCCTCTGCGTTCGATCTTCCTCAGATGATCAACATCGCATCACCGTACGAGAAGAAGCGGTACTTCTCTTTGATCGCCACCTTGTAGGCGTTCCACACATGGTCGTAACCACCGAAGGCTGCCACCTGCATCAGCAGTGTGCTCTCGGGCATGTGGAAGTTGGTGATCATGCTGTCAGCGATGCTGAAGTCGTAGGGCGGGAAGATGAACTTGTTCGTCCACCCGTTGTACGGCTTCATATGGTTCTCCGTGCTCACGCTGCTTTCGATGGCGCGCATGGTGGTCGTGCCTACGCAGCAAACGCGTTTCTTATCGTCCTTGGCGCGGTTCACGATGTCGCAGGCTTCGCGATCGATGATCACTTGCTCGCTGTCCGTCTTGTGCTTGGTAAGGTCTTCCACTTCCACCGGACGGAAGGTGCCCAGGCCTACGTGCAATGTGACTTCTGCGAAATGGATGCCCTTCAGCTCCATGCGCTTCATCAGCTCGCGGCTGAAGTGCAGGCCCGCAGTGGGTGCAGCAACTGCGCCTTCGTGCTTGGCAAAAATGGTCTGGTAACGCTCGGCGTCGCTCGCTTCGGTCTCACGCTTGATGTAGCGTGGCAGCGGTGTTTCGCCCATCTCGGTGATGGCGGTCTTGAACTCCTCGTAGGTGCCATCGAACAGGAAACGCAGCGTGCGCCCACGGCTCGTGGTGTTGTCGATCACCTCGGCGACCAACTCATCGTCCTTACCGAAATAGAGCTTGTTGCCGATACGGATCTTGCGGGCCGGATCCACGATCACATCCCACAGGAGGCTGTCGCGGTTAAGCTCGCGTAGCATGAACACTTCGATCTTGGCGCCGGTCTTCTCCTTATTGCCCCACATCCGCGCAGGGAACACTTTCGTGTTGTTCAGGATGAAGGTGTCGCCCTCGTTGTAGTAGTCCAGGATGTTCTTGAACTTCTTGTGCTCGATCTTGCCGTCCTTGCGGTGCAGCACCATCAATTTGCTGCCGTCGCGGTCCTTGGTGGGGTAAAGAGCGATCTGCTCCTTCGGGAGCACGAACTTGAAAGAGGTAAGTTTCATGTGTATAGAGCGGGCTTACGGGCCCGGGTCCGATGTTTGGGGGGCCGAAGATAGTACGATCGTGAACCGAACGTTAAATGCACTGTACAACAGGTATTTATGCCTGTTGCGCTGGGGGTCATCGACCCTCACCAGTGATGCGTTGTGACCAGACTGCCGGGATCACGGCATCAGCCACATCGTGGGCACCGATGCGTGTCCGTCGCAAGGCGGACAAGTGCGCGCCGCAGCCTAGGACCTGCCCGATATCGTGTGCCAATGACCGGATGTAGGTGCCTTTGCCCACATCAACAACGAAGTCGACCTCCGGGCCACGGATGGCAAGGACTTCCAATGAATTGATCAGGACGCTTCGCGCGGGGATCTCGAATGTTTCCGTGCGCTCCGCGTCGCGCGCCAGCCAATAGGCACGCTCGCCTTCGAAACGCTTGGCGGAGAAGTTCGGCGGCCGTTGCATCATCTCACCCTTGAATTGCCCGAAGGCGGAGCGGATGGCGGCTTCATCCACCTGTTCCCACGCACCGAATGGCACAGGTGTGGACTCCAGATCGTAGGTCGGTGTTACGCTGCCCAATGTGAGCGTGCCGGTGTAGGTCTTCTCCTCCCCGGTGATGTACGGCAGCTTCTTGGTAAATGGTCCGTAGGCCAGGATCAACAGTCCTGTGGCCAACGGATCCAACGTACCGGCATGGCCCACTTTCAACTTCCGCCCGGCGGCGATGCGCATAGCGATCCGCAACTTCCCGACCACATCAAAGCTGGTCCATGTCAACGGTTTATCAACTAGCAGGATCCCGCCAGTTTCCGGGTCGAAGACGAAGTCGGGCTTAGTTGTATGCGCGTTCATTCATCTTTGGGCTGACCGTCATTGGGTCTCTTGAACGCTATCCAGTGTGCATCCGGTCGATCGCGTTCCGCACCAACGCCGAGTGGCATTTCGTGCAATTTGTTCACCGTTCCATCTAATGCGACGACTTGGCTCAATGCAAGGAGTTTCATGTTCGCATCCGAATGGTCTTCCGCGCCGCAGAGGAACTGCCACGCGCCGTCTTGTTCATGAAGTGCAAGAAGGATGGGCCTTGTCCTATCTAGGACGTGACCACAGGTGAAGCATGCCGTGTTCTCAGGTTCCGCGAACCAATATGCCGGAGGTGACTTTTTGGAGAAACCGAACATGACCTTGGGCAGTATGGGGATACGCTTTGAGCGTTACATCATCTGCATCGACACACCCGCCAAGTGTAAAGCAATGATGACGCCGCCTACCACGATGCGGTACCAGCCGAATGCTGCAAAGCCATGCTTCGTGAGAAAGCTGATGAACGACCGGATCGCGATAAAGGCTACGATGAACGCGACAATATTGCCGAGGGCGAAGAGTTGGAAGTGTTCCGTTGTGAAGGAGCCGCCATCACCGATGTAGTCGTAGATGGATTTCGCTGTGGCGGCGAACATCGTGGGTACGGCCAAGAAGAAGCTGAACTCCGCCGCGTTCTTGCGCGTGAAACCTTGCGTCATTCCACCGATGATGGTGGCTGCTGATCGTGATACACCGGGCACCATGGCCAAGCATTGCCACACGCCGATGGTGGCCGCTTGTTTGAATGACATCGGCTGGTCTGCGTTCTCCTCAACGTTCGGCGCCAAGCGGTCTATGAAAAGGAACACGATGCCGCCCAGGAACAACATCACTCCCACTACGACCACGTTCTCCAAGAGCATGTCGATGTAGTCCTTGAAGAAGAGGCCTGCGATCATCGCAGGGACGAAACCGGCGAGCAGTTTCAGGTAGAAGTCGAAGCTCTGGAAGAACCGTTTCCAATAGAGCGCGACCACACTAAGGATCGTGCCGAACTGGATCGCAACGGTGAAGAGCTTGACGAACTCGTCCTGCTGTATCCCCATGATGGTGGACCCGATGATCATGTGGCCCGTGCTGGAGACGGGAAGGAATTCCGTGATCCCCTCGATGATCGCGAGGATGATCGCCTGAATGATCGTCATTTGCCGACGCCGAGACCAGAAGATTTCTTCAGAATGGCGTACACCACGAAGAGGTAGCCGATCAACACCACGATGGGTGCCACTGTGATGCGGCGGGCGCTGAAGATCTCGGCCTCATCGAACGCATTAGGGTCGCCGTTGCCACCACCCGTCATCAGCAAGAAACCCAGCACCACAATGCCGATGCCGATCAGCATCAGGCGGTAGTTGGTGGCCGTGAAGGCCATGTCGTTGTTCAGGTCGTGTTTGGACATCGGTCGTAGGCGTTCGGGTTCAGCTCCAGTGCAGATCCTCGGAATTCATGCGAAGGTAGCGGCGCACGGCGAACCACGTGGAGATCAGGGAGATCAGAATGCCCAGCACCAGAACGCCCATAAAGAGCATGGCAAGCGCAGGCATGTCCGTGAAGGCCAGCAGGTCCGGCATGTAGTGTTTCACCAATTGCAATAGCCCCACGAGCAGGCCGATGGCAAGCACCGCGCCGATGACGCCCTGCCACAGGCTTTGGCCGAGAAAGGGCTTCTTGATGAACCACTGGGTGGCACCCACCAAGTGCATCGTGCGGATCAGGAAGCGTTTGCTGTAGATCGCCAGGCGGATCGTGTTGTTGATCAAAGCGATGGCGATGATCAGCAGGAGCGCCGTGAAGCCGAGTACCAAGAGGCCCAGCTTGCCTACGTTGGCATCGATATTCTCCACAACGGCCGCATTGTAGGCCACCTCCTGCACGCGCTGGTCCTTCTTCAATTGCTCCACGATCCACTTCAAGCTGTCGGCCTGGGCATAGTTCGCGTTCAACCGCAATTCCACGGAAGGTAGCAGCGGGTTGCTTCCGAGAACACCGAGGAAATCCTCCCCGAGGTCTTTCTTCAGTTGCTCCGCCGCCTCATCGGCCGTCACGTAGCGTGTCTCGAACGTGTAGTCCTCGGTATCCAGCTCCTTGCGGAACTGCATCACATCCACCTCTTTCAGGTCCCGTTTCAGGAAGAGCTCCACGCGGACGTTCTCCTTGAAATAGCGCTCCAGCGAACGTGCATTCAGCACCAGAAAGCCCAGCACGCCCAGCATGAACAGCACCAATGCGATGCCGATCACCGTGCTCACGTTGGAGCTGCGCGTGCGGGCCCTTACGTAGTGTTCGTTGCTCATTAGGCGGCGAAAGTAAGGGCGAGGCATGGATCGACCTGACTCTCGCCGCCCGCCCCTCTACCTTAGCGACCTGTAGCACAGACCATGCAGTACGACCCAAAGGAGATCGAGCAGAAGTGGCGCCAGAAGTGGAAGGCTGACCAGACCTACAAGGTCTTGAACGATACCTCGAAGCCGAAATTCTACGTGCTCGACATGTTCCCGTACCCCAGCGGCGCAGGGCTGCATGTGGGCCACCCGCTCGGCTACATCGCCAGCGACATCGTGGCGCGGTACAAGCGGCACAGCGGTTTCAACGTGCTGCATCCGATGGGCTACGACAGCTTCGGCCTGCCTGCTGAGCAATACGCGATCCAGACCGGCCAACACCCTGCACAAACGACCAAGACGAACATCGAGGGTGGTTTCGACAAAGAAAAAAGACCTGTAGCTGGATATCGCAACCAGCTCGACCGCATCGGCTTCAGCTTCGATTGGGACCGCGAAGTGCGCACCAGCGACCCCACCTACTATAAGTGGACACAGTGGATCTTCCTGCAACTCTTCGAAAGCTGGTACGATCATGACCAGCAGAAGGCACGACCGATCTCCGAGTTGATCGCCCGCTTTGAAAAGCAAGGCTGGCATCCCGCCGATACCTCTGCTTTGACCGGTGATGTCGAGGATGAGCAACTTGCCTTTTCCGCAGAAGAATGGAAGTCATTCGATGAGCGTAGGCAACGCGAACGGCTTCTGCATTTCCGCCTTGCCTACTTGAGTGAAGCGTGGGTGAACTGGTGCCCCGCGTTGGGCACGGTCCTCGCCAATGACGAAGTGAAGGACGGCGTGAGCGAACGCGGGGGCCATCCCGTGGAACGCAAGCGCATGCTGCAGTGGAGCATGCGGATAACGGCCTATGCCCAACGATTG
>Ga0209181_10001057_pt1 | contig 49129 bp, 44 predicted proteins | sample MAT05_FD_187208 | JGI IMG/M metagenome (GOLD analysis project Ga0209181, IMG submission 187208) | Freshwater microbial communities from Lake Fryxell liftoff mats and glacier meltwater in Antarctica - MAT-05 (SPAdes) (version 2) | ecosystem: Environmental > Aquatic > Freshwater > Ice > Liftoff... | reverse complement strand
TCGAAGAGGGAAACAGAGTGCGGATGCACGAGCGGCCTCGGGTGTCGTTGCCAACGGCTTGTTATCCAACTGTTTCGACGAACACCGACACCGCTTCTGTCACCTCATGTGAATAATTCGGGATAGCAAGTTCATCACCGTGATCGATTCGTTTCCCAAGATAATGTAGATGCTGAGGCCATTCTCCCTGTTGACAGAAGAAATCCCGACGAGTGGTGACATTCCTGAACGCCATCGCCGGGATGATGCGGTCGACGACAACGGCCCCTGCACCGAACGTGTCGAACGTCGGGTATGGATTCCGGTGGATTTTCTCCTCCGACTGACCTGTGGGTTCCGTCGGGACTTGCGATAACGAACAGGGAAAGAGGGGAGAAGAGGGAGCAGTCCCCCATCTGAGGGGGGACTCGATGCGACCGAGTTCAGATTTGGATTGTGAACAGTCAACGAAAAACCCCGCAAATTGTTATCCTTGCGGGGTTTCTATTCAGCGAGGACGACGGGACTCGAACCCGCAACCACCGGATCGACAGTCTAGGACTCATGCCGTTCTTTCACATTGCGGTCGCATTTGATTGGCATTGTAATCTCATACTGATATTCCACTTGCGGCAAATCGTGCTAGGGTAGCATTGGTCTGACAGTGGACCGACGTGGATCAATACTGCCCCCAAATTGCCCCCAAACAGTCCGGTGTCGTCATGGCTTGGGCCGAGCAACGCAGTGGAAATTGGCGGATCGTGTTCCGCTACCAAAACGCCAAGCACTCCTTCAATGTTGGGGAAGTCAGCGAGTCGGACGCCGATGCCTTCCGGGTCTCGACAGAAGAACTACTCCGGCTCCTCAAACGGAACATCGTTAGCGTGCCCGAAGGGTGCGGCATCGAGGAGTTCATGTTCCACCGGGGCAAGGTGCCATCCCGGACGCCCAACAGCGACAGCGGGAAGAAGCAACTGAACCTCGGTGGGTTGAGGGAGGCGTACCTCCTTTCTCAGAAGGGGAAACTCGAAACGATTACCCTCGCCGGCATCAGTCTCCACTTCGGCCATCTGATTCGTCTCCTCGGTGAGAAACACATCATCACCAGCCTCACGCGGGCGGATCTTCAGGGCTACGTCGACAAGAGGATTGCGGAGTGGATTGACCCGAACGTCTACCGGATACAGCGTCGTGAGAAGGATGCGACGAAGAAGCCGAGAAAGAACCGCAAGCCACCACCAGCCGCAAGTGAAGATCGACCGAAGAGGCATCCGTCGGCCGCCACCATCAAGAAGGAGATTGTCAGTCTTCGGACAGCCTGGAACTGGGCCAGAGCGGAACTTGAAATGAAGGAAGAGTTTCCTGGCTGCCATCTCGACTACCCCAAAACCGAGGAGAGCTTCCCCTTCATGACCTGGGATGAAGCGCAGCGGCGAGTTGCGGATGGCGACGATCCGGAAAAAGTGTGGGAGTGTGTGTACCTTCGACCCGCTGAAATCGCCGAACTCTTGACCTGGGTCAAGGATCGGCCGGTCAGCCCGTAGGTCTATCCCATGTTTTGTTTCGCAGTTTACACCGGCGCTCGTCGTTCGGAGATCGTCCGGGTGACCCCTTCAGACCTGAATTTCGACGCCAGTGTCGTCACGATCCGGGAGAAGAAGCGAGACAAGAGCAAGAACACGACCCGTCGGGTGCCTCTCACGCCGTTCTTGATGGATGTCCTCCGCGAATGGATCTCCAACCGAGGAAAGGGGAAGATGTTCTTCTGCAAGGATGATGGCAAAGCGATCACGTCCCGGGAAGCGCACAACTACTTCCAGCGGGCCGTTCGCATCTCGAAGTGGAACGTACTCCACGGCTGGCACGTCTTCCGTCACTCGTTCATCTCGGCGCTCGCGAGCAAGGGCGTGGATCAGCGTCTGATCGACGACATGGTTGGGCACTCGACCGATGAGCAGCGGCGGCGTTATCGGCATCTCTACCCGGATGTGAAGCAGAAGGCCATCACCGACGTGTTCAGTTGATCGGAGACGGCTTGATGAGCGTGTGCCGAGTTCGCCCATCGTCCCATACTTTGGGTTCTGGACGCCCAGGAAAGCAGCAGTTCGGAGTTAATGGTTCTGGATCGACCCTACCCCTTCCGCGTCAGCCAAAACGGAGTCTGATGAGATTCGATGCCGAAACCGCAGCCGAAAGTCTCGTCGTGCACTGCCGCGTGCATGCGGCCGGTTCTGTGGGCAGACTCGTAAATCGCGACCTTGCTGTTTCGTTGTCCCCGTGCGGCCGTGGTGGTACTCTGCCCCAAGCCTATTCCACACGATCCCGCACGAGAAGACCGTCATGCCCTGGCTCGCAACAGCCGTCGCGTTCCTGTTTGGAACAACCATCATCACCGCGGCCGAGTTGCCGACGGGGAAGGAACACACCAACTCGCTCGGCATGAAGTTGGTGCGGGTCGAGGCTGGCGAGTTCATCATGGGTGCGGGCGACGCCCCGCCAAAGACTCGCGAAGAGTGGGACGCACGCGAGTGGTACGAGGCACCGGCTCACAAGGTGAAGATCTCCAAGGCCTTCTTCATGGCGACGACCGAGGTCACCAACGCCCAGTACGAGGAGTTCGATCCTGAGCACAAGAAACTCCGCGGCAAGCACGGCGTGAGCAAACTCGACGATGATCCCGTCGTGATGGTGACCTGGCAGCAGGCGGTCGATTTCTGCGCCTGGCTCGCCAAGAAGGAAGGGAAACCCTACCGGCTGCCGACCGAGGCCGAGTGGGAATACGCTTGCCGGGCCGGGACGACGACCGCGTACCACACCGGCGACACGCTCACCCCTGAGCAGGCGAACTTCGGCGTCGGGCTCGACGGCAAGAAGCGGATCACCGCCGTCGCCGTGGGCGGGTACAAGCCGAACGCCTGGGGTCTGCACGACATGCATGGGAACGTCGCTGAGTGGTGCCACGACTGGTACGGACCCTACGAGGCCGGCGAACAGACCGACCCCGTTGGCCGCGCCGATGGCTGGGCACGCGTGACACGCGGTTGGAGTTACCTTCCCGCGTCGCACAAACTCGGTGCCGTGCGTTACTGCCGGTCGGCGAACAGGTCGGGGCACCTGCCTGACGACGCCAACCGCGTCACCGGGTTCCGCGTCGTGCTCGGCGAGATGCCCGCAACCAAACCGCTGCCGGTGGCCGAACCGCCCTTGAACCAGCGAGACGTGAAACAAGGCCCGGCTCCGAAGGATGGCCCAGACGCGACGAAGCCATACTTCGCGGATCTGGCGAAGGGGCTGTCGGTGCCGAAAGAGATGTGGGGGCCAATCTACGGTGCGTGGAACCACTTCTCGACGATCGCCGTGTGCCCCAACGGCGACGTGCTGGCGGTCTGGTACACCTGCACTCAGGAAGAGGGCCGCGAGTGTGCTCAGGCTGCGTGCCGATTGCGTGCGGGGTCAGACAAGTGGGATCCGCCATCGTTCTTCTTCGGCACTCCGGACTGCAACACGCACGCCCCGGTTCTGCTCACCGACGGCAAACGCCTGTACCACTTCTTCACGCAGTCGTTCGCGGGCTGGGACGATGCCGCCGACTGCATGCGTGTCTCGGAAAATAGCGGTGCAACGTGGTCGAAGCCCCGCGTGATTCTCTCCCGCGAAGATCCGTTGCGGATGAGCCAGCCGTGTTCAGCGTTCGTGGCCGCGAACGGGAAACTCGTACTCGCCGTTGATGGCGACTTCGGCCACCGCGACGAACGTATCATGACGAGCGCCGATGCCGGCAAGACGTGGACGGTCGGCAAGGGCGACCTCCGCAAGGCAGCCGGGAAGTACGCGATCCACCCCGCCAGTGTGCAGCGAGCCGATGGTGCGATCCTGACGTTTCTCCGCGGTCCCGACCCGATGCCAGCGTTCGCGTCGAAGGACGAGGGCGAGACGTGGGAGCCGGTGCAGATGCCGTTCCCGGGCATCTCGGTCGGGCAGAAGGCTGCGGCGCTGAAGCTCGCGGGCGGTGGGTTGCTCCTGTGCAGCTTCGACAACAAGAAACAACTTGTCGGTGGCGGCACGTTCGCGGCGCTCTCGTTCGACGACGGCATGACGTGGCCGCACGTCCGCAAAGTGGAAGGTCCGACGGGTTACATGTCTCTGGCGCAAGGCCCGAACGGCGTGATCTACCTACTCGGTCCCAACGGCAGCAACATTCGCTGCGTGGCGTTCAACGAGGCGTGGCTCAAGGACGGGAAGCCGCTGAAGCCGAACGACAACAAATAGCATGAGACCCGGGATCGACTGCTTCGTCTCAGGATGTAGCAGCCGTGCTGATCTTCAACTCTTCCGTTTTTAGGTTCTCGGGGTCGTCGCCTGCTGCCTGCCAACAAGGCAGCTGAAAGTGGAGTCGTTTACCGCCGCGTTCATGCGGCCGTAGGCGACCCGCGGAAAGATGAGGTACGAACTTGCTGATCAACGTTGCCGGGGTGATAATTCCACTATTCATCCGCACGAAGCTCCGGTTGAGCGGCCCGCAATAGCCCGCCCCAACTGCAAAATCAGGGGAGAGCGTGACCATGACGTTTCTCCTCTGCGGAGGGGCTGGCACCAGTCAGCGGTTCATTGCGTACTGCGCCATTGCCACCGGGTTTCTCGCACTGACTTCGTCGCGGGCCGGTGCCGACGAGGTGAAACGCGTCCTCATCCTATACTCGAACGAAAGCTTCCTCCCCGCGAACATCGCTTTCGGAAATTCTCTCGTCGGCCACATGCGAGCGGAACTCAACGGCCGCGCCGAGTTCTTCAGTGAGTTTCTCGACCTGGTTCGCTTCAGCGGGGAGGCCCACCGAAACAGAACGGCGACCGCGCTGCGCGACAAATACAGCGGCCGACACATCGACCTGCTCGTCGTCGCCGGGCCGCAGGCGCTGGAGTTGATGGCCGCCCACCGGGACGCACTTTTCCCCGGCGTACCTCTGGTGTTCGCCGCGATTCGTGCGGACGACCCGGCGGTTCCAAAGCTGACCGCGGCGACCGGAATCGTTATGAGGCTCGACCCCGTGCCGACCCTGGAACTGGCGTTGCGCTTGCAGCCGGGAACGCGTCGCGTCGTGGTCGTCACCGGTGCCGCGGAATTCGACCGTTCGTGGGAGGCGGTCGCGCGTGACCGCTTCCGCGACCACGAAGGCCGGCTGGAATTCGTTTACATGTCGGGACTCTCCACGCAGCAACTCCAGGCTGAGTTGCGGGCGCTGGGGGCCGATACAGTCGTTCTATACCTCACCATTTTCAAGGACGGGGCCGGGAGGAACTTCATCGCTGGGGAGGCGGCACGCCTGGTTGCGGAGGCGTCGGCTGTGCCTGTCTACGCGCTCTACGACACCTACATTGGATCAGGGATCGTCGGCGGCTACATGGACACGTTCGATCTCGTCGGGCGCGAGACCGCACGGCTCGGGCTACGCGTCCTGGCGGGGGAGCGGCCGGAGGCCATCGCCCCATCATTCCCCGGTGAGGGCGGCACGGTCGTGGACTGGCGGCAGTTGCGCCGGTGGGGGTTGGACGAGTCCTTGCTTCCGCCAGGGAGTGATGTGCGATTCCGCCAGTCCTCGTTGTGGGAGGAGCACCGCAGAACCGTCCTCGCTGTCCTCGCCGTCGTGGTACTCCAGACAGTTCTCATGCTCGGGTTGCTGATTCAGTTGAGAATCCGCCGGCGAGCGGAGATGGAGGTGCGCCGCCAAGAAGATCGATTCCGGTCAGTCCTCGCGTCCGCGCCGAACGTCATCATCATGACCAACGCCGAGGGTAACATCGTCCTGATCAATTCTCGGGCCGAGGTGACCTTCGGCTACACCGGCGAGGAACTGGTCGGCCAACCCGTCGAGGCTCTCGTGCCGGAACGGTTCCGTGCTCAGTGCGTAAGAGACCGGACCGCGGCCGTCGCCTATCCCTCGCCCCTGCTGCTGTCGGCTGACGGGGAACTGTGCGGGTTGCGAAAGGACGGTAGCGAGTTCCCGATCGAAATCCGCCTCACGCGACTCCAGACCGGCGAGGGGCATTTCGTCCTCAGTGTCATCACGGACATCACCGAGCGGAAAGAGGCAGAGGAAACGAGGCAGGAACTCGCACACGCGGCGCGGCTCGCCACTGTGGGGGAACTCACGGCGTCCATCGCCCATGAAATCAATCAGCCCCTCGGTGCCATCCTGAGCAACGCCGACGCCGCCGAAATATTGCTCGAGTCCTTACCCGAGTCGCTCGACGAGGTGCGTCACATCCTGGACGACATTCGCAAGGACGACCTCCGGGCCAGCGAAGTGATCCGGCGTCTCCGAACACTACTGCGTAAGCGCGAGATGGAGATGCAGTCGGTCGATCTCAACGAGGCGATCTCGGAGGTCGTCGGGCTGATCCGTGCGGAGTCCGGGCGTCGCGGCCTTGCGATCGCGGCGTCACTCACCGCCGATCTCCCCATCGTCCGGGGAGACAAGGTCCATCTGCAGCAAGTACTTCTGAACCTCCTGCTCAACGGCATGGAGGCGATGGCGGACGGGCCGGGAGAGAAGAGGCTCAACGTGTGCACCGCCCTCGACGAGCACGGCTCCGTCGAGATCGCCGTCAGCGACACCGGGTCCGGCATCGCCCCGGACCGACTCCTACAGCTTTTCGATCCGTTCTTCACGACCAAGAAAGAGGGCATGGGGTTGGGGCTTTCCATTGCCCGGACCCTCGTTGAGGCACACGGCGGCCGGATCTGGGCAGACAACAACCCGGGTGGGGGGGCGACCTTCCGGTTCACGGTGCCGACCTGCACCCAGAAACCCGCCAGGGAATCGTCCGAAACGCGGCGAACGACTCTGGAACTGACCACATGACCCCGTCGAATCCCGTTATTCACGTCGTCGATGACGATGCCTCATTCCGTACGGCCGTGGTCCGGTTATTGTCGGCGTCGGGGTACGAGGTGCGCGGCTACCCGAACGCGGGCGAGTTCTTGCTGGCCAAGCGGGGAAGCAGTCCGGGTTGCGTCGTCCTGGACGTCCGCATGCCCGGCCCGAGTGGTCTTGACCTGCAAGCCGGGTTGGGCGAACGAGGCGACGCACTCCCCATCATCTTCCTCACCGGCCATGGCGACATACCCATGAGTGTGATCGCCATGAAAGCGGGGGCCGTGGATTTCCTCACCAAGCCGGTAGACAAGGGCGCGCTGCTGGCTGCGGTCCGAAATGCCCTGGCCCGAGACGCGGAGGACAGGGCCTCCCGTGACAGGGCACGCGAGTTACATTCGCGGTACGAAACCTTAACCCCGCGAGAGCGCGCCGTCCTCGCCCTCGTTGTCGCCGGCCGGCTCAACAAGCAAGTTGGCACAGAACTGGGGGTCTCGGAACGTACGGTCAAGGCCCACCGGGCTCAGGTGATGGAGAAGTTGCACGCCAAGACTCTGGCGGAACTGGTTAAGATCGCGGAGCAACTTCGACTCCGCCCCCTTGGCACTTCAGACTGACGCCCGTCCACCTGCACCAAAGGGCAATCGACCCCGCCCCAAGGTACAATCCCACCCGCCGTTCCCTGCCCCGATAATCTCCCCCACCTCGTGTGACGCAAGGGGTGAGTGTCGGACGCCACCACGAGTCGAGCGCATGGCGCGGATCGGGTGGGGAGATGACAGGCGGGACACCAAGAGTTGTGCTCGTGGAAGATGACCCGAGCATGAGCAGGGCCATCGAGAGGATCCTCCATATCGGCGGATTCACCACCGAAACTTTCGCCACCGCCGAGGCGGCCCTCGCAGCGGACGCGGCGATGGCGGACTGTCTGGTTCTCGACGTTCGCCTACCCGGGATGTCCGGCTTCGATCTGTACCGCCTGCTGGCCTCGGGCGACCGGCCACCGGCCATTTTTATCACGGCTCACGACTCGCCGGGTGTACGCGAGACGGCGGGAGGCATGGACGCCGCGGGGTATCTGCCCAAACCGTTTTCCGGTCGCTCGCTGCTGGACGCCGTCGCCAGGGTCCTCGGATCTCCTTGATCGACGGGGGGGAGGACAACTCGTGACGCTACCCTCACCTGCGACGACCCGTGGGCTTCGCGCGGAGAGTTGACCTTGGCGACAGCCCTGGCCCTGGCCACGCTCGCGTTCAGGGAAAACCCGGGAAGATCACGGTCGAGTTGACCAAGAAACAACGAGGTTCTAACACGCGGCCACGGACTTTCCCGGCCCAAACTTTACATCAACCGAAGACGCCACCATGACGCGCTTTGCATTCCTTCTCGCCGCAGTTTTCGCCGCCGGAGGCTTGGCCGGTTGGCTCGCCTCAACCCGCGAACCTGCCGCAGTCGCACAAGAACCCACTGTCGTACTCGCTACGGCCCAACCGCCGGCCAAGGCCGAAGGGGCCGAAGCCGGCATCAAGGCCATCACTGCCGAGTACGCGAAGGCGTTCACCGCCCACGACGCGAAGGCCGCCGCCGCGCTGTGGACCGCGAACGGCGAGTACGAGGGTGCCGAGGGCGAGGTCGTTACCGGCCGGGACGAGATCGAGAAGAGTCTCGCCGCGTTCTTCAAGGCGAATCCGAAGGCGACCGCCGAGGTCCGCGTGGAGTCGGTCAAGGTGATGGGCCGCGGGCTCGCCACCGCCGAAGGTGTCGTCGCACTGAAGACACCCGGTGCCGAGTCCGTTCTGGAGTCGCGGTACCTGGCGCTGCACACCCTCGAAGACGGCAAGTGGCTTGCAGTCTCGGTCAAGGAGTGGGTGCCCGACCCGGCGACCGATGTGAGCACGAAGAACCTCGAATGGCTCGTCGGCGAGTGGACCGCGAAGGGCGACGCCGGGGCCGAGGTGAAGATCGTCTATGCGTGGGACGAGGACAAGGTGTTCATCACCGGCAAGTACACCGTCACGAAGGACGGCAAGACGATCTCGAAGGGCACGCAGGTGTTCGGCCGCAACCCGGGCGGCGGCCTGCGGTCGTGGATGTTCGACAGCAGCGGGACAACATCGGACGGGTTATGGGTGCGCGACGACAAGCGGTGGGTCAACGAGGCGAGCGGCATGCTTCCAGACGGCACCGGGGTCACCTCGGTGAACGTCATCATCCCGCTCGGGCCGGACGCCTTCACCTGGCAGACGACGGAACGCGAGGTGGACGGCGTTGCGGCCGCGGCGCTGCCACCGGTTAAAGTCATCCGCGTCAAGAAGTGACCCCCACACCACACCCGAGGAAACACCCATGAAGCTCGCACTTACAACACTCGCGGCGGGACTGGCGCTGGCGGTTTCGGCGTCCCCCGCGCTGGCGTTCGGTCGCGGGGCCGCGGTCGGCGGTGCGCGGGTCGGGCCGGCCGGCGGCGTTCACGCCGGCGGGGCGGCGCGCGGCGTCTCCACCGGCCCATTCGGCGGGGTTCAGGCGGGCAACGTCCACGCGTCCTCGCGCACCGGCCCCGGCGGGGCGTCGGTTCAGCACGTCGGCGGCAGCGGCGTGTCCCGCGGCCCGCTCGGCGGGATGAGCGCGGGGGGCGGCGGTGCCACCCGCGTCACCGGCCCGGGCGGGAACACCTACACCCACGCCCAGGGGGGTGGGGCACGGGTCGGCCCAGCCGGCGGGGTCCGGGTCGGCGGCGCGTCCGGGTCGTCGCTCCGCACGCCCTACGGCACCGGGGCTGCGGTCGGGTCGCGCGGCGGCGTGGCGGTCGGCCCCTACGGCGGCGTCCGCGCCGGGGGTGCCTCCGCTGCGACGGTCCGCACGTCGTTCGGCGGGGCTGCGGTCGGGTCGCGCGGTGGCGTCGCGGTCGGCCCCTACGGCGGCGTCCGCGCCGGTCACACGACCGCGTACATGAGCCCGAACTCGATCCGGGCGTCGGCGGCCGTCGCCCGCGGCGGGTTCGCGCATCCGGTCTTCACGCCGAACTGGTACACGGTTCACCGAACCGCGTGGGTCGCGCCACGGTATGTCACCGGCTACAGTTTCTGGCGGCCGCCGGTGTGGGCCACCACGGCCGCATTCATCGGCCTCGCCACCCCGCCGGTCGTGTACGACTATGGCAGCACGGTCGTTTATCAGGACAATGCCGTGTACGTGAACGGCGATCAGGTCGCTACCGCCGCGGATTACGCGGCACAGGCGGACCAGATCGCAGACACGGGCCGGCAGGCGAAGCCCGCCGAGAACGACGAGTGGCAACCCCTAGGCGTGTTCGGCCTGATCCAGGAGGACGAGAAGACGGCCCAGCGGATCTTCCAAATCGCGGTCAACAAGGATGGGATCGTACGCGGCAACTACTACGACACGGTCGCCGACAACACCCTCCCGGTCGTGGGTTCGGTGGACAAGAAGACGCAGCGGGTGGCGTGGTCGATCGGGGACAAGAAGGACATCGTCTTCGAGACCGGTCTGTCGAACTTCACCAAGGAGGAATCGACCGTCCTCGTCCACTACGGGAAGGACAGCACCCAGCAGATGATCCTGGTCCGCCTTGAGGAGCCCAAGGACGGCAAGTGACCACGTGGTTCGCACCGCCCGCAGTGCCAACCCGATCGCCCGAGTTCGGAAATCTCTTTTCGCCCTTCGGAGTGGTTCATTATGTTGAAACGTTCGCAATGGGCTTCGGTGGCCCTGTTGGCCGTCGGCGCGTTCGCCGGTTGGGCGGCGGCGTCCGGCAGGCTTGACTTCTCCCGCGGGGCGACCGCCTCGCCCGAGCAGGCCGCCCCGTCGTCCGCGGCACTCCCCCCGAAGCCGTGCTGCGAGGCCGGCGTCAACACGGCCAAACTCGCCTTGGTCGCGGCCCACAACGAGAAGGTCGCCGCCACCGCCCAGAAGAACGGCAAGAAGCCCAACATCCTCGTCATCTGGGGCGACGATGTCGGCATGTGGAACATCAGCGCCTATCACCGCGGCATGATGGGGGGCAGTACGCCGAACATCGACCGTATCGCCAAGGAAGGCATGCTCTTCGTCGATCACTACGGGCAGGCCTCCTGCACGGCGGGCCGTGCCGCGTTCATCACGGGGCAGTACCCGATCCGCGTTGGCCTCAGTACCGTTGGATTGCCCGGCTCACCGGGCGGCATGGCGAAGGAAGACCCGACGCTGGCGAACCTTCTCAAACCGCTGGGCTACGCCACAGGACAATTCGGGAAGAACCACCTCGGCGACCGCGACGAGCACCTGCCCACCATGCACGGATTTGATGAGTTCTATGGCATTCTTTACCACCTGAACGCTGGCGAATACGAAGAGCAATATGACTTCCCCAAGAAGGGCTCGCCGTTGGCTGAAAAGTTCAAGCAGCGTGGCGTGGTTCATTCATGGGCGCAACCAAATGGTACTCAGAAGATCGAAGACAAAGGTCCGTTCGGTAAGGAACGGCAACGTACGCTGGACGCGGAGATCCTGACCGAATCCAAGCGATTCATCTCCGATGCCGCCAAGGCAGGCAAACCGTTCTTTGTTTGGCACAACACCACACGCATGCACTACCGGACCAATCTGTCGCCGAAATACGACGGCAAATCGGGCTATGGTGTTTACGGCGACGGCATGATGGAACTCGACGATACTGTGGGCGAACTGCTGAAGACACTGGATGATGCAGGTGTCGCAGATAACACCATCGTCATGTTCTCGACCGACAACGGTGCGGCAATGAATAGTTGGCCCGACGGCGGCAACACTCCGTTCGCCGGAGAGAAAGGCGCCGGAGGCAAAGAGGGCGGATTCCGCGTTCCCATGGTTGTGAAGTGGCCTGGCAAGATTCCGGCTAATACGACCACTGGTGAATTCATGACCCATGAGGACTGGCTGCCAACTCTCATGGCTGCCGCAGGCGAATCAGGGGTCAAGGACAAATTGCTCAAGGAATACAAAGCTGGCGACAACAACTACAAGCGTATCCACCTCGATGGTTACGACCAGACGGAGTTGATTACCGGCAAGGGTCCGAGCAAACGCAAAGAGTTCTACTACTTCACCGAAACCAAGCTTCACGGGGTCCGCTACGGCGACTGGAAGTTCCTTTTCGTCAAGCAAGACAAATGGTTCCGCAGCACACAGGATAATTTGACGACGCCGGTAGTCATCAACCTCAAATTGGACCCCTTCGAGCGTTTCACGGAGGCGCGTGGCTACGACGAGTGGGCGGAGAACCGGGCCTGGACCTACGGCCCGGCCTTTGAGCAAGTCGGGGTCTTGGTCAAATCCCTCAAGGACTATCCGCCCCGCGCAGCGAGTGTCGATTTCAATATCGATGAGGCATTGCGAGCACTGAAGCCGGGTGCTTCACAACGGTGACAATGGATTATCTGTCAATCCGCTGCTTCTGCTTACTCATGGCAGCGACTGCGTAGGGCATGAAGTAGTTGCGTTCCGAATGTTCAGCAGAAGCCGAATTGCGTGCGACATCGGCGTGAAGAGAATTACACCTCCACGGAGACTCAAACGTGAACCGTTCGTTTTTCGCATCAGTGGCACTAGTTGCCGCTGGAGCCACACTTGGTTGGGCCGTCGCAACCGACCGGCTCGACTTCTCCCGCAGTGCGTCCGCTTCAATCGAGGCAAACGCACCGTCGTCCGCGACACTCCCCGCGAAGCCATGCTGTGAGGCCGGCGTCAACCCGGCCGAACTCGCCCTGATCGCGGCCCACAACCAAAAGGTCACAGCGAACGCCCAGAAGGACGGCAAGAAACCGAACATCTGCATCATCTGGGGCGACGACATCGGCCAGTCGAACATCAGTGCCTACTCGCACGGGGTCATGGGCTACAAGACGCCAAACATCGACCGCGTCGCTAAGGAAGGGATGATGTTCACCGACTACTACGCGGAGCAGAGTTGCACCGCCGGTCGGGCGTCGTTCATCACCGGCCAGCACGGGCTCCGCACCGGCATGACCAAGGTCGGCCTCCCGGGGGCGACACTCGGGTTGCAGAAGGAAGACCCGACGATCGCGGAGGTGCTCAAGCCTCTCGGATACGCCACGGGTCAGTTCGGCAAGAACCACCTCGGCGACCGGAACGAGTTCCTGCCCACCGTTCACGGGTTCGATGAGTTTTACGGCAATCTGTACCACCTCAACGCCGAGGAAGAGCCGGAGCACCCGGACTATCCGAAAGACCCGGCGTTTCGGGCCAAGTACGGCCCGCGCGGCGTGATGGATAGCAAGGCCGGTGACAAGGACGACCCGACCGTGGATCCGCGTTTCGGGAAGGTCGGCAAGCAGGTCATCAAGGACACCGGCCCGCTGACCAAGAAGCGGATGGAGACGATCGACGACGACGTGGCCACCCGGGCGGCGGACTTCATCCAGCGCCAGGCGAAGGCCGACAAGCCGTTCTTCGTGTGGGTGAACTTCACCCACATGCACGCTCGGACGTACGCCAAACCAGAGAGCAAGGGACAGTCGGGCCGGTGGCAGAGCGAATACCACGACGCGATGATCGACCACGACAAAAACGTGGGCACGGTGTTGAAAGCGCTGGATGAAGCGGGGATCGCGGACAACACATTCGTCATGTACAGCACCGACAACGGCCCGCACATGAACACTTGGCCGGACGGGGCGATGACCCCGTTCCGCAACGAGAAAAACACGAATTGGGAAGGCGCCTATCGTGTGCCGTGCATGGTCCGCTGGCCGAACAAGATCAAACCGGGCACGATTTCTAATCAGATCGTCAGCCACCTCGACTGGCTGCCGACCCTTGCTGCCATCGCCGGGGACACCGAAGTTACCGCGAAGTTGTTGAAGGGGTATAAGGTGGGGGAGATGAATTACAAGGTCCACCTCGACGGCTTCAACCTCGTCCCGTACCTGACGGGTCAGGTGGACAAGTCTCCGCGCGAGTCGTTCATCTACTGCAACGACGACCAGCAAGTTGTCGCGCTGCGATACGACAACTGGAAGCTCGTGTTCATGGAACAACGCGTTACTGGCACTTTGCAGGTTTGGGCCGAACCGTTCGTCAGCCTTCGCCTGCCACTGATGTTTAACCTGCGGATGGACCCCTACGAGAGGGCCAACATCACGTCGAACACCTACTACGACTGGCTGTTCAGCCATGCTTTCCTACTAGTGCCGGCGCAGGACTATGTGGGCAAGTTTCTTGCGACGTTCAAGGAGTACCCGCAGCGACAGAAGGCCGCCAGTTTCAACCTCGACGACGTGATGAAGAAGCTGCAAGAGGGCGGCGGCAGGTGACAGTAACGAGGTCTGCGCGGCGGTCGGGATTACCCCCCGACCGCCTCTTTTGGAGACGAGATTACAGGGAGAATCGCAAGTGAGTACCACGCGCCGTTCGTTTCTCGCCGCCGCCACTTGCGGTTTGCCCGTTGCTTCCGCGTTCGCGCAGGAGGCGCGGAAAGGCGACCCGTTGTCGTCGTGGAGCGAAGGCGACGCGAAGAAGTCAATTCTGACGTTCGTGGCCAGGACTACTCAGGAAGGTTCGCCGGACTTCGTCCCGACTCCCGATCGGATCGCGGTGTTCGACAACGACGGCACGCTGTGGCCGGAGAACCCGCTGCCGTTTCAGTTGGCCTTCGCGTTCGACAGCCTCAAGCAGGAACTGCCGAAGAACCCGAAGTGGAAGGAAAACCCGTTCGTGAAGGCCGCCCTTGACGGCGACGCCCCGGCGCTCCTGGCCGATCACTACAAGGGCCTGTTCCACATCCTCGGTCTCACCCACGCCGGGATGACCACCGACGAGTTCGACGCCCGCGTTAACGACTGGTTGAAGACGGCGAAGCATCCGCGGTTCGGCATGCGCTACGACGCGTGCGTGTACCAGCCGATGATCGAAGTGCTCGCCCACCTTCGCGCGAACGGGTTCAAGACCTTCATCGTCTCCGGCGGCGGCGCGGACTTCATGCGCGTCTGGACCGAGCGCGTCTACGGCATCCCGCCGGAGCAGGTCGTCGGCTCCTGCACGCAGACCAAGTTCGAGATGCGCGACGGCAAGCCCGTACTCGTGAAGACCACCGAGCACGCCTTCGTGGACGACAAGGAAGGCAAGCCTGTTGGAATCCACCAGTTCATTGGCCGCCGGCCGGTGATGTGCTTTGGCAACAGCGACGGCGACAAGGCGATGCTGGAGTACACGACGCTCGGCAGCCCTCGTCCGGGATTCGGCCTGATCGTTCACCACACCGACGGCGAGCGCGAGTACGCCTACGACGCGAAGCCAAAGAGCAGCGGAAAGCTGGTCGAGGCGCTCGCCGACGCTCCGAGACGCGGGTGGGTCGTCGCGGACATGAAAACGGACTGGAAGCGGGTGTTCGCGTTCGAGAAGTAACGCGACAGCAGGTCAGCGACCGACCGGAAGCGTTAGTGCTGGCACGTTGCCGATCCGCTGCCGTTGGAAGTCCAGGCGGCGGAGTTGGAGCATCAATAGCAGGGTCGCCTTACTATTCAGGTCCCGGTCGTCGATGTAGTACCAGTGGTCCCGGTATCACACCGCGGCGTAGGCACAGGCGGGCGGCTTGTGGGGGTGTCCGGCGCAGGAGTTGACGCGGAAAACTCCGCGGGTCGCCTCGCTCGGGTTCCGTGCGATCGCGGAGAGTTGGGTTGTTCGGCGGAGATAACTTCAGACAAGGAGATTTGATGGAGGCTTGGAGACGCGGTATGGCCGAGTTCATCGGCACGTTCTGGCTGGTGTTCGGGGGCTGCGGAAGCGCCGTCCTCGCAGCGGTCGTCGGCGCCAAACTAGAAGGAACGCCCTTTAACATAGGCATCAGCCTGGTCGGCGTGTCCTTAGCCTTCGGCCTGACTGTGCTAACGATGGCATACGCCATCGGCCACATCTCGGGTTGCCACCTCAACCCGGCCGTGTCAGTGGGGCTGGTTGCCGGCGGCCGCTTCCCGGCGAAGGATTTGGTGCCGTATGTCATCGCCCAGGTGCTGGGAGGGCTGGCGGGGGCGGCCGTCCTGTACGTCATCGCATCCGGCAAGGAAGGCTTCACCCTCTCGGACGGGTTCGCGGCCAACGGGTACGCCGAGCACTCCCCAGGCAAATACTCCATGGTTGCCTGCTTGCTCGCAGAATTCGTGCTTACGTTCATGTTCTTGATGATCATCCTGGGCTCCACGGACCGCCGCGCCCCGCAGGGGTTCGCTCCTCTCGCGATCGGATTGGGGCTGACCCTGATCCACCTCATCGGCATTCCGGTCACCAACCTGTCGGTCAATCCCGCTCGCTCGACGGGGCCGGCCGTGTTTGTCGGGGGCTGGGCGTTGGTGCAGTTGTGGTTGTTCTGGGTCACACCGATCGTCGGTGCCGCCTGCGCGGGAGTTGTCTACCGTAGCTGCTTCGACACGAAGTCACCCCTGGCCGAACCGCCTTTGGCCCATCCGACTTGAGCAAATACAACGAGTCCGCTCCCGGCATCGACTAACGACGTAGGCGTTGTGGTTGCTCAAGCCCTCTTCGAATCGGCGACTGTTCTTGTGCGTGCACCGGGATGGTTCGCTTGCGGCGTCGCGCTTCGGATCGAAGCGGCACCAAACAGCCTTACGAGGTCGGGCCGCGGCGTCTTCCGATGCCGCGGCTGCGGCAAATCACCGGTCGCTGACGCCCCCGGCACGCCGCGCCTCAGAAACCGCTCCGTGCCGACGAGCCGGTGATGCAAATCGGCAAGCTCGCCCCCCGCGGTGTGACGGCGGTCGCGGGCGAGCGGCGGAGGAATCGAGACCTCCGTCCGCCGTTATGTTCCCACGCTTTCGCCGCGTCGGCTCAGTTAACCCGGCCGGGAAGTGACGTGATACTCGCGGTTGTCGCGAGATCGAAGCTGTCCGGTGGGGTCGGACTACCAGGAGGAGACGCGGTGTCCGCTCAAAGTCTTTCAGCTGAGCTGCCCCCGACGGCCCCACTCCCCAACCGGCGGCGAGGCTGGACTGGTATCGCGATTGCCGGTGCGATCGTGGTCATCGCTTCGACCCTGTGTGTGATTGCCGCGGTCTCGCTTCTCCGGCCGTCGGCGCCGCGCACGCACCAAGTCCAGATGCTTACCGATGTCGTTCCCCTCCGCACTTTTCTGGCGGAGCAGCTTCGTGACGAGAGCCGTCGTCATCACCTCGACATCGTGCTGACCTCGAAACAGTACGGCGCCCTGGAGGCACTCGATCTGCTCGATGCACCAAACGAATTTAAGCTCGCCTTGATCCCCGGAGGAATCAAAGCCCGCGACTACCCGCGAGTGCGGTTGGTGACCACACTGACGACCGAGCCGCTTCACGTCCTGGTCCGGCCCGAGTTGGCCGGGAAAGGCCTGTCGGCCCTTCGCGGCAAGCGTGTCTCGGTTGGCCCCTCCACCACCGCATCGCACCATCTGTCCCGCGAGGTCTTGGCCTTCGTCGGCCTCACGCCCACGACCGAACCGGGAGCTGACGGTTATCTCGTCGAACGAATCAGCCCCGATGACTTATACCGGGAGTTGGGTCGGATCGAATCGCTCGGCGGCACGAATCGTTCCCAGGCGATCCTGGCGCTCCCCGACGCCGTGATGTTCCTCGCGCCGATGCCCTCGCAGTTGGCAAGGCGACTGGTCGCGATCGCCGGCTATCACCTGCTCGCGCTGCGTATACCGAGGCGTTCTGCCTCGATCGCCTCAACCCACCCAACTCCGAGGGGGTCCGCATCGACCGCTCGTTGTTGAGCCAGACGACCATTCCGCCGCACACCTACGGAAGTGACCCGCCCATCCCCGCGCAAGCGTGCCCGACGGTCGGCGGGCCGCTCCGGTTGGTCGCCCAGGACGACACCGATCCCGAGGCCGTTGAGCGCCTCCTGGAAACAATCTACGAAAGCCCACTCACGAACGCGGACACCTGCCCCCGCCGCTGCGGGGGCAGGTGTCCGCGTTCCCGCTCCACCCAGGCGCGGAGCGCTACCTCCGCCGCGACGACCCCGTCCTGACTCCCGAACTCGTGGGGAAGCTCGGGACGCTGGCCGGCGGGATCGGCGCGTTCATTTCCGGCCTGATCGCGTTCTACAGCTTCATGCGACTCCGGAAGCTCAACCGCTTCGAGTCGTACTATCACGAACTCACGCAAATCGAATTGATCGCCCGCGGGGTCCAGGTGGACCCGGACGCCCCGACGACCTCGGACACCCTCCGGGCACACCTGGAGATGCGTCTTTCGGCCCTGAAGTGCCGAGTTCTCGAGGACTTCGCAGAAGGGGGGCTGAAGGGGGAAGGGCTCATGGCGGGCATCATCGCCCTGATAAATGATACTCGAAATTCACTGGCCGGGATGCAGGCGGGTGGCGGTGAAAAACGGCCCGACCCAGTTCCGGCCAAGTGATACCGACTCTCACTGATTAGACCGCATTCACGATAGCGAGAGGGCGTTCATCCCCCTCCCCGGCGGTTGTTCAGGAGGCGTTTCGGTGGGCGAGCATGCGGTTGACCAACCCGGAGCAAGCTCGGACCCGAGTGGCGTGGCCCCCACTCATCGCTGGGGTACGTTGCTCCAGCGGAGTATGAACGAACGTATAACCCAATCCACCGCTAAAACCTGTCCACTTTTCGTGGGGAACTCCAAACCGAGCAGTGGTACGGGCATGTGCAGCAACCAGGTCGGGAATCCGCTCGCAGAAGATGTGCCGAGGGCAACCGGTGTTGGTGCAGAGGAATTTGCGGAGGCGAAAAAGTGTAGTGCGCCCCTCGGACTGGAGACGAAAACGGCCTTGGAGAGTTGGAGTGTACTGATGGTCACATAGGGTTTGGAAACCCGAAGACGGTCGACATGCACCGTCCTTCGGGGTTTCCGTTTTGGGGTAACCTCTTCATCGGTGAAGGCTCAACTGCTCCTCAACTACCCTTTCGATTTTGCCTTCGGCTTCGGTCGACACGCTGCCTCAAATTCCGCAGGCGTCACATAACCCAACGAGGAATGAATCCGCTTCCGCATGTACACGTCCTCCAAAAACTTCCGAATCTGACGGCGAGCATCCAACAGGCCCGTGTAATCGCTCACGTACACTTCCTCCTGCTTCAGCGTCCGCATGAAACGTTCGCACTTCCCATTCTGAGTCGGCTTCCCTTTGGCCGACGTACTCACTGCGATACCCCACAACTCCAACTTCTCCACGTAACCATTCGCCATGTACTGCACTCCATGGTCGCTGTGGTGAATCTCCGGAGCATCGTGCTTCGACAACGCTCGATCCAATGCCCGGTGCGTCAGCTCCGAGGACAAATCGTCATCGAGATACCAGCCGCGAATTCCTCGACTGAACACATCAATGATGACCGCCAGGTAGACGAACTCACGACCCAAGTCGACATAAGTAATGTCTGCGGCCCACGCTTGATTGAGCTTCGCAATCGCCTGCGTTTTCAAGAGGTTCGGCCAGTCGCGATGATCCGCACGACACTCTGATGTGGTCACGAAGCGACGCACGGCAATGACCAGGTTCTCCTCGTGCATCAGCCGCCGAACTCGCTTCGTGTTCACCGTGAACCCACGGCGCTTCAACTCGCCCCGGATCATCCGGTAGCCGTACCGGGGAAACTCCTCAGCCACGCGAAGCAACTCCGCTCGCACGCCATCGTCGATCTCTTCGACCGGCTGATAGTAGAAGCTGCTCGGGTTCAACTCCAGGAGTTCACACAACTGGCTCACGTCGAATCGCGACTCAAGTCGTCGAACGAGCTGACGTTTCTGATCGAGTGTCAGTGGAGCATCGCAGAGAGTTTTTTTGCGACGTCGAGCTCCACGGTCAGTTGACCGATGAGTCGCTCGAGATCCTCGATGCGATGTCGCTGGGCATCATCGGGCGTGGTCGATGCGAAGATCTGATGGGCGGACTTGAGGAGTTGAACCTTCCACCGGCTGATGACGGTATCGGAGAGTTGATGCTTGCGGCACAACTCCGAAGTCGTAGCTTCCTTTCGCAACGCCGCGAGGGCGATCTTGGCTTTGAACTCGGGTGAGAACTTTCGCTGCTTCGCCATGGTCGGACCTCCTGACCATCAGCTTATTTCCACTCACCTGCACGCCCAGTTTTTGGGGCGCACTACAGAAGATATTCGGTGACGTCCACGAAGAGTTGGTGGGCTTGCACCGTGTGTTGAGCGTGGAGGAGATAGTCGGGTGCGTGAAGGAGACGGGTACGTTGGAGGAGTTGTTGGATCGGTTGCGTGTGTGCGTGGTGGCGGGCTGGTCGTCGGATTGGCTGAAGACTGTGCCCAAGAAGTCGGGAGCCCACACATCCGTCCATCGAGTCCTCCAACAAGCGCGGCTCCGCAACACGCCCCAACAGCCACCACCCAACAGCCAATAAGATGTGCAAAGGGGTGGCCTCGCCCTCCCAAGACTAGGCGTTACACATTTCCTGAAAGCGCTCTAAACCGCGCGGTCACAGACCCAGGACGTCGTTCATGGTGTAGCGGCCAGCGGGGCGATTCGCGAGGAACTTCGCCGCGAGCAGTGCCCCCCGGGTGTAGCTGTCGCGGTTGTGGCCCTTGTGGACCAACTCCAGCGTTTCGCCGATCGTCGTGAAGATGATGGTGTGCTCGCCGACGTTGTCGCCACCGCGAACCGCGTGAACGCCGATCTCATCTGCCTTGCGTTCGCCGACGAGTCCTTCGCGACCGTGAACGAAATGCCCACCTTGTACTTCCTGAATGATCTCGGCGAACCGCATCGCCGTGCCGCTGGGCGAATCCTTCTTGAAGCGGTGGTGGCGTTCCACGATCTCCGCGTCGAAGCCCTTCCCCTTCAGCACCTCGGACGCGAGCCTGGTGAGCTTGAACAGAAGGTTCACGACGAGGCTCATATTCGGAGCGAACAGCACCGCCGTCTGGTGCGCCGCGGCCTCGATCTCTTCCTTCTGAACCGCGGTGTGGCCGGTTGTGGCAACGACAATGGGTATTTGCCGCGTCACGCACATCGCGAGGATCGACATGGTGCCTTCGGGTGCTGAGAAATCGATCACACAATCGGGACGCAATGAGATCGGCAACTCGGGCGTGATGGCGACGCCGATGTTGCCGATACCCGCAACCTCTCCCGCGTCGCGTCCCTGTGTGGGTGCCGTCGGCGCGTCGATGGCCGCGACCACCTTCAATGCGTGGTCTTCTTTCGCAAGGGCGACGAGCCGCTGCCCCATCCGCCCGCCCGCACCGTTAATCGCAACGTGAATTTTCATCAGGAGCAACCTCAACTAGTTTCGTTGGCACGCCGCCATTCAACACGTATTTGCGGGTCGACCCACACACGAATCGGTTGACCGTGTGGGAAACTCACCCGGTCGAACGGGTCACCCCAATCCAGGTACGAGAAGCGGCTTGGAGCAACAACGCAGTCTCGCAATTCCAGCCAGCACTCGTCCTTGTACTCCTGCAATAAGGCTTTCCCACGGACGAAGACGGCGAACGTGGTCAACGGATCGGGGAGCGAATCAGTCCCAACGCAAACGCCGACCACACTTTCATACGGCCAGACGATGAGCGTGAGTTTTGCGCCTCCCTTGACCACTTCAAAAGTGTACCGCGCTCCCTCCTCATTGGTCGGGACCACCGACAAGACCTGGATGAACTCGTAGTCTTTCCAGTCAAGCAAGGGCATTGGTCACGCATATAGTTCGATCGCCTTAACGATCTCGGCCAGGTCGTTCGGCACCTGCACAGCGCGGTTCGCATACGATGCGCGTTTCACGCCACGCTTGCCGAGCTTCGCCTCGAAGACCGCCGGGTCGGCCGTGTGATACGCCACCGTCGCGTCCGGGTCTTTCAGCACGTGGCCGGTCAACACGCACGCCACCGTGTCGGACCGCGCGATCACGCCTTCCTTCACCAGCTTCAGCAAGCCCGCAACACTCGCGGCACTCGCAGGCTCACAGCCCAGGCCGCCGGCCCCGATCCGTGCCTTCGCGTCGAGCATTTCCTGATCGGTGGCTTCTCGCACCACACCGCCGCAGCGTTCGAGCGCTCGCAGCGCCTTCGGCAGGTTCACGGGACGGTTGATCTCAATGGCCGACGCGAGTGTGTCGGCCCGGCGATTGGCGGCGTCCATCGCGTGCATGTAGCCGTCGAGTTTCGGACGGTCGATGTCCCCGGCATTCCAGCGTAGCCCGTGCCGATCGTAGAGTTGGAAAAAGGTATCGGCCCCCGCTGCGTTCACGACCGCAAGTTGGGGTGCCCGGTCGATGAGGCCGAGTTCCTTCAACTCGGTGAATGCCTTCCCGAAGCTCGACACGTTCCCAAGGTTGCCGCCCGGCACCACGATCCAGTCCGGAACACGCCACTGCAGCGATTCCAGAATGCGGAACATGATCGTCTTCTGGCCTTCGAGCCGGAACGGGTTCACGCTGTTCACGAGATAGATGCCGAGTTGCCGGCTCACGTCCTGAACTTGCCGGAGTGCGTCGTCGAAGTCGCCGGAGATCTGCACCGTGAGCGCGCCGTGTTCGAGCGCCTGCGACAGCTTGCCGTAACTGATCTTCCCCGAGCCAATGAAGATGACCGCCCGCATGAGTTGCGTCGCGGCGCAATAAATGGCGAGGCTGGCGCTGGTGTTGCCGGTACTGGCACACGCGGCTCGCGTGGCTCCGGTCATGCGGGCGTGGGTGAACGCCGCCGTCATGCCGTTATCTTTGAAGCTGCCGCTGGGGTTCATCCCCTCGTATTCGAGGTAGACTGTCCCGGGATTCATGCCGACGTAGGCCGCGACCGCATCCGCACGCTGGCAAAGCGTCTGGCCTTCGCCGATGGTCATGATCTGGGCATCGGTCGCGAACGGGAACAGTTCGCGGAAACGCCACACACCCGAGAAATCGAGCGGGTCGTTGCGGTTCGACCACTTGCTCTCGAAGTGTTTGAGCGATTTGGGAACCGGGAGACGGTCCCATTCGTAGGCCACGTCGAGCAGACCCCCGCATTTCGGGCACCGGAATGAGGTGTCCGCGAGATCGACGGTCGCCCGGCACACCGGGTTGATGCAGCGCTGGAATGCGAGTTCAGACATGCCGACTGTTGTAGGGAGGCGAGCCACGGGGTTCATCCCCGAGGTGCTTGAAGGTTTCAGACACCTGGGGGGATCGCTGCTTTCCCACAATTTGCCGCTCACATCACGCGGCCTTCTGGATTGGGTGGGCGAACGACCATTCGTGCCCGAATGGATCGGTCACCTTGCCGTAGCGGTCGCCCCAGAACATATCCATCGCGGGCATCTTCACAGTCGCGCCTGCCGATGCGGCCTTCGCGATCGCCTCATCACAATTGGTCACGTCGAGGTGCAGCGTCACAGAAGTCGGGATGCCCGCCTTCGGTGCCCGCGACTCACCGCCACAATACTCCGGGAAGTCGTCGCACAGGAACAGCGCCGCATCTCCAATCTTCAGTTCGACGTGCATCAACCGCGTGCCGTCATCCGCTGGCATCCGGACGACCTCGACAGCCCCCAGTGCCGTCTTGTAGAACTCGACTGCCTTCGCGGCCCCGTTCACGACCAGGTGTGGGACCAGTCCATACTTCTCGCGCATCGCCATTATTTCCCCCTTTCACAAAATACCACCCGCTTCATACCCGACTGGTGATCCAAGCGCAAGGTCGGTTGCGGCAAATACTGTTGATGCGTTCATGTATGAACATCGGTATCATTCTGCCGCGACATGAACCATTTCGGGGGAGTTGTGTCCTGGGTAGAGGTGCAACATGAACCCAATCCGCAAATATCCCCGAACGCAACACCTCCTCGGCTCGGGGCTTCAACCCGGAGACGAGGACCTCGACGCGGTTCCGATGTCGGAACTGAAGGGGAAGCACATCGTCATCGAAGAGAAGATGGACGGTGCGAATTGTGGCGTCAGTTTCGGGCCGGACCTCGGTCTGCTGCTGCAGTCGCGGGGGCATTATCTCCTCGGCGGACCGCGTGAGAAGCAGTTCGCGCTCTTCAAACAGTGGGCCGGCACGCTCACCGATCGGCTCCTCGACCGCCTCGAAACTCGCTTCGTGATGTATGGCGAATGGCTGTACGCCAAGCATTCGGTGTACTACGACGCACTGCCCCACTTCTTCATGGAGTTCGACATCCTCGATACCGAGACGGGCGAGTTCCTCGATACGCCCCGTCGGGCCGAGCTGCTTGCGGGCCTGCCGGTGGCACCCGTGAAGGTGCTCTATTCCGGCGAGTTCCCGGGGGAGGGTGCGCTCCGGGAGTTCGTCGCGCCGTCGCATTTCATCACGCCCAATTCCGGGTTGCGATTCCGCGAAGAGGTGGCGAAGCTGGGCTGGGATGTAGAACGGGCCGTGAAGCAAACGGACCTGAGCGGGGTGATGGAGGGGCTATATCTGAAGGTGGAGGAGCACGGAGCGGTCACCGCTCGATACAAGTTCGTTCGCCCCGAGTTCCTGCAAACCGTGATGGCCGATGGTCACTGGCAAGACCGGCCGCTGATCCCGAACCGCCTCGCCGATGGTGCCGAACTGTTTGGCTGACTTTGAGTGGGTGCCCCGATATTTGTTGGCGGTTTTGGGAGGGCGAGGCGGGCGAGGCTCCTGCCGAGCCGTTTTCGTGAGAAAAATCCTGGCTCGGCAGGAGCCTCGCTCTCCCAGTGGCAAAATCCAAAGGGGCACCCACTTCGAGTCGCGGAATTGCGACATTCTGCCCGTAAGTGTAGTATGAATCGCAGCGGCCGATAAATCGTCGTCCGCACCGCGATGAGTTTCCGATGCGCGATCCGATGAGCTGGTCGTTGACGATCTTCCGGGCCTTCGGGGTCCCGGTCAAGGTCCACCTCTTGTTCATCATCGTGGCCGTCGGGCTGTTCCTCCGGCAAATCGGCGGGAAAGACAACCCGCTGTGGTGGCCGGACGTGCTGCTGTTCACGGTGTTCATTCCGTTCATCGTCATCGTGATGCACGAGTATGGGCACTGCTTTGGGGCACGGTATGTCGATGGTGACGCGAAAGAAATCTTGATCTGGCCGCTCGGTGGGCTGGCGTTCGTCGAGGTTCCGCACACGCCCCGGGCGAACTTCATCGCCACCGCTGCCGGCCCTGCCGTGAACGTGCTGATCTGCGTCGTTTGTGCCATCGGGCTGGCGATTGGCAACTTCCTGCCGAACCTGAACCCGCTGTCCAATCCGTATGTCAGTGAGATGTACAACTTCGGCGACCACCGAAACTACACGGCGGAATACGGTCTGAAGCTGTACGAACCGGGGACGGCCAACCCGATGCCGAAGGTTCAAGAGCTCATCGACAAAGCCATGAAGGAGGGGAGCGGGATTCGAGACACCGTCGTGTTTCGTCCCGACACCGCAGATACGATCGCCAGGAATGCGGCCGCGAGTGGCTACGAGCGAGCCCTGGCACCCTCGTGGGCGATCTGGCTCAACCGCACATTCTGGTTCAGTTGGTTCCTGTTCCTGTTCAACCTGATCCCGGCGTTCCCGCTCGACGGCGGTCGGATGTTCCAGTCGTTCATCTGGGCGAGAAGTGACTATCGCCGTGGCGTGACGGTTGCCGCGAACACCGGCTACGTCGTCGCGGTGATCTTCCTGGTGGTATCGATCGCGGTGAACGAGGCGCTGTTCATGGGGCTGGCGCTGTTCATGCTCTATGAGGCGTCGATGGCGTTGCAGCGCCTGGAGATGGACGACGGGCCGTTCGGCTACGACTTCTCGGCGGGGTACACGAGCCTGGAGAAGGACGACGAGCCGCCGCGACGACCGAAGAAAGTGGGCTGGTTCACGCGCTGGCGACAGGCAAGACGAAGCCGCAAACTTCAGCGGGAGATCGAGGAGCGGGCGCAGGAAGAGGAACGGATGGATCAGTTGCTCGCGAAGATCGCCGCGAGCGGCAAGGCATCGCTGACCGACGACGAGAAGCGGTTCCTGGAGCGCGTCAGCGCCCGCAAACGGAACATGTCATAAATTGTCGTTTCGAGTTTCGAGTTCAACGTTTCGAGTTCAACACGGCGCCGAATCGCTCGTTGATGATTTCGTATTCAACTCGAAACTCGGAACTCGAAACTCGAAACGAGTGGAAAATGATTACGCCGCGAACGCTGTCTGGTTTCCGCGATTACCTCCCCGATGTGATGCTCGCCCGCGAGAAGGTTCTCGACACTGCCCGGCGCGTCTACCGTTCCTACGGCTTCACCCCGATCGACACCCCCGCGTGCGAATCGCTCGATGTGCTGCTCGGCAAGGGCGGCGACGAATCCGACAAGCTCGTCTATCGCGTTCTGAGCGCTCGTGGCGACAAGGCCGAGATGGGGCTGCGTTTCGACCTGACGGTTCCGTTCGCACGCTTCTCGGCACAGTACATCAACCAGCTCGGCACGCCGTTCAAGCGATACGCGATGGGTCCGGTGTGGCGAGGCGAACGCCCGGGGCAGGGCCGCTACCGCGAATTCTGGCAGTGCGACTTCGACACCATCGGCACCACATCGAACGCCTCGGACATCGAAACGGCGCTCGTCATCAACGACCTGTTCACCGCGATCGGCTTCGACAAATTCGAGATCCGCATCAACAACCGCCTGCTGCTGAACGGACTTCTGGAACTCAACGGGCTTGCGGACAAGGCTGTGCCGCTACTGCGGTCGCTCGACAAGCTCCCGAAGATCGGCCGCGACAAGGTGGCCGAGGAGATGGTGAAAGAAGCGGCGGTGTCGGCGGAACAGGCTGGGGCCGTGCTCGACCTCGCAGAGACGACCGGCCCGAACTCCGAAGTTCTCGACAAGGTGGAAGCGTTCTTCACGGCATCGCCGAACGAGAAGGCTGCCGAGGGGATCAAGCGGTTGCGTGAACTGCTCGCGGTGGCGAAGACCGTGGGCGTTTCCGAGGGCCGCATCAAGATCGACCTGAGCATTTGCCGCGGCCTCGACTACTACACCGGCACCATTTACGAAACCTTCCTGACGGACCTTCCCGGCATCGGCTCCGTGTGCAGCGGCGGCCGCTACGACAACCTCGCAAGCAAGTACACGAAGCAGGTGTTGCCGGGCGTCGGCGCATCGCTCGGCGTGGATCGCCTCATTGCCGCGATGGAGGAGATCAAACACCCGCTTCTCACCGGCCAAACGACACCGGCCGAAGTGCTCGTCGTGTGCTTCGATGCCGCCCGGATGGGCGACTACCAGCGGATCGCGAGCGTGTTGCGTGCGGCGGGCGTGAACGTGGAGGTATACCCCGAGGCAAAGAAGGTGGGTCAGCAGTTCGCCTATGCCGAGAAACGCGGCTTCAAGCTCGTCGTGATCGCCGGCTCCACGGAATTCGAGCAAGGCGTCTGGAAGGTGAAGGACCTCGCCAAGCGCGAAGAAGTGACCGTGACGGAAGCAGAGTTGGCCGCACGGGTGAAGGCTTTGAAGGGGTGATCGCGGGCGGTTGCCTCGCGGTCAGCGCAAAACCAATTCCAAGGTTCGACCAGGGGAGCGGGAATCGTATGCGCTGGCTGATCTGTACAATCGCAACGGTTGTCGCAACAGCGGTCGGCGGGATCGCATTCATGCTCGTTGGGGAGATCCCATACGCACTCCTCGTTGAGTTCGCCCCTGGCTATTTCCCGGGCGCGTTCCCCGTGTTTCCCAAAGACAAGCTCTTTACACTCGAAGACGCCCGCAAGTGTGGATGGGGAGAATTGGTAGGCGACTACGGCGTGACCGGTGCAGTTACAATCGGGGCGACTACGTTGTCCCTCATGGCGCTGTCTCTGGGAGGCATCATGTCGTTGCTGAGAGCGTACCTGATCGTCTGCCTGAGTGGGGTTGCCGGCGCATGTGCGGGGGCCGGGATCGGCTACCTGCTCGGAACTGCTGCACCTGGATACTACCGTGCAGTGTTTATCGCCGGTGGTGAGGCGTGGTTCGATCCGATGCACGTCGGGATCGGGCTTGGCGTCACGCAGGGATTGCCTGTCGGTCTGGTAATCGGCTCGTTGGTTGTAGTGGTAACTGCGTGGTCTCGCAGTCGAAATCCAGGGACCGTCGGTGTGTGAGGCCCGTCTACGAGTGCGATTAGCCATGAACCGCGACAACCACTACGAGGCGGCGTTTGAAGCGTTCTTGCGAACGCTCGGCGTTGCCGTGGTCGCGGTGGATGAAGCGAGGCGGTCGTACCTCGACGAAGAATCGATCAAGTCGCCGGACTTTCTGGTGGTCGGGCCGCACGATGCCAGGCTCGTCGTGGATGTGAAAGGCCGTAAGTTCCCCGGTGGCACTGCCGAGCACCCGCGAATGGTGTGGCAAAACTGGTCCACACGCGACGACATCAGCGGACTTGAGCGTTGGGCGTCGCGATTCGGGCCGGGGTTCCGGGGGGTGCTCGCATTCGTGTACCACATCCTGCCGTGTGTTGAGTTGCCGGAGGCAACTCCGGATCTGTTCGCGTTCCGCGAACGGGTGTACCTCATGCGGGGCGTCGCGGTCGCGGAGTATCGCAGTGCGATGCGACAGCGCAGCCCGCGATGGGGCACGGTTCACCTCGCCACGGCCACGTTTCGCAGTATGGTGAAGCCGTTCTCGTACTTCCTCGCGCCGGCCCGTGTAGAATCAGAAGTAATCTCGCAAAGCCAGGACTAACCACAGAGGCACAGAGACACAGAGAAAACAAGAGACATCATTACAGACATAAACTGTGCTTTTGGGTTTGTGTCTTCTCTGTGTCTCTGTGCCTCTGTGGTTCAATCTCATCTATGCAACCACTCCGTATCGGTATCGTTGTCGAATCCACAGGGTTGCCGTTGCGGGCAGCCATCACGCAGGCCGCGCGCATGTCGTCGGCGGGCATCCAGGTCGATGCTGTCGGCGAACTCGCGCCGGATGCCCTCGGCGAAACCGCCCGGCGAGCGTTCCGCAACCTGCTGCTGTCGTTTAGCCAGGAACTCGCGGCGTTGAACGTGCCACTACGCAACGGGCTCGACACTGCCGAGAAACTGCAACAACGGCTCGACCACGTTCGCAAGGTGATGCAACTCGCCGTCGATCTCGGCACGAAGCGCATCGTGGTGCCGTGCCCGAAGATCCCTGAGGATGCGACCACGGCACGCGCCACGACCATGAAGGAATCGCTGACCGTGCTCAGCGAATACGCCGATCGTCTGGGTGTGGTGCTGGCAATGGAGATCGGGTTCGACGCGGCCGACAAGGTGAAGCAGTACCTCGACGGCTACGACATCGGCACCCTGAAGGTGACCTACGACCCCGCGAACATGCTCCTCCACGGACACGATCCGCTTGCGGGCCTGCATTCACTGAAGACGTATCTCGCGCACATTCACGCACGGGATGCCCGCAGTGCGAGCCTGAGCCGAGGGTTGCAAGAGGTGCCGCTCGGCGCGGGCGATATCGACTGGATGGCGTTCACGGCCACGCTCAACATCCTGGAGTACCAGGGGTTCATGGTGGTCGAACGCGATCAGGGCGAGAACAAGCTCGCAGACGTGGCCAACGGCGTGAAGTTCCTGCGCCGCTTCGCACTCCCGACCGTTTAGCCGCGACGCGGAGTCTTCGGAGCGGAGCGATTCGATATGTGAAGCGCTCCGCTCCGAAGACTCCGCGTCGCGGCTAACCATGTTTCTGAACCACATCCACGAAGGCCCGCAGCGATGCGGGGCGGAATCGTTGCTTGTGCCATACGGCACACAGCGTTCGCGTGGGGACCGGCTTGCCGAGCGGGCGGTACACGCAACTCTTCGCCACGTCCGCGACGGCCGCCATCTCGGGAACCACCGACACACCCTGATTCGCCGCGACCATCGCCAGCAACGTCACGATCTGTTCGCCCTGGCAAACCACTCGCGGTTCCAACCCGCTGCGATGGCAGAAGCTCAACACCTGATCGCCGAAACAGTGAACATCGTCGAGCAGGATGAACGGCTCGTCCACGACATCGCCCAGTTTCACCTCGGTCTTGGACGCCAGCCGGTGCTTCGGCGGCAACGCCATGACCAGCGGTTCCGTGAACAGCTTCTCGACGTGCAATCGCTCGTCGCGGATCGGCAACGCCATTAGGCCGATGTCCAGTTCACCCGAGAGGAGATCGGCCAGCAGGCGTTCCGTCAGGTCTTCCTTGAGCTGGAGTTTTACCTCGGGGTGCGCCTGGTGAAAGCGCGTGACGGCACGCGGGAGCAGGAACGGCGCGACCGTCGGGATGGCTCCGACCCGCAATCGCCCGCCCTCGCTGGAATCGCGCACGGCCCGTTCCGCTTCGCCCATCGCGGCCAGGATCGATTGCGCATGGCTGAGCAAAACATTCCCGGCATCGGTGAGCACGACCTTGCGGCCGAGGCGATCGAACAACTGGCGACCGATCCCTTTCCCCTTACTTTCCAGGCGAAGGATCTGCTCGCTGAGGGTTGGCTGAGTCACGCCTTCACGCTCGGCGGCGCGGGTGAAGCTGCCCGTTTCCGCCACCGCGACGAAGTACCGGAGCTGATGGAGTTCCATAGCCTCTTCCGATGGAGTGCTGTGATCAAATTGCTGGCCCCTATTCTACTGATTCCAGGGCGGAGAATGCTCCCAAACGGGAGGGCGAGGCTCCTGCCGAGCCACAGGCCTCGGCTCGGCAGGAGCCTCGCCCTCCCCACCCAGAACTTTATCTACACGGGAAGCAGTAGTGAGCATTTCACGAGTGAATGGGAGTGCCGCGCGATAAAATATTCGGGTCGCTCGAACGATCAGGGAATAACCGGGTCGCGTCGGGGTCACATGATCGTAGCGACCGTTCGGACACAGCCCTCGGCACTCCTCCGCGAGGTCCGTCCATGACCATCGAAGAAGCCGTCGCCAAGGATCTCGTCGCAGTCCTACTCGTCACCTTCCTATTTGGCGGTCTCGCGCTCTGGCTCATCGTCGCCACTCTGGCCGACTACTGGCGGCGGCTCGCGATCGGCGAGCGCAACGCGACGTTGAAGCAATCGATGATCAACGCGGGATATCGGGCCGACGAGATCGTGCGCGTCCTGAACGCGGGGAACGCGGACCGAGACTGATCGTCTCGCCCCACCGGCGCACTACACCAATTGCATGTCGGATCACGACGCATTACTCGCCGCAATCTGTGCCGAACCGGACGAGGACACGCCACGCCTCGTGTTCGCCGACTGGCTCGACGAACACGATCAGTCGGAGCGGGCCGCGTTCATGCGGGCACAGATTGAACTCGCACGCACCCCGGTGTGGGAACCGTTCGCGGTGATGTGTCGGTGGCGCAAGCCCGACATCGTGAACGGCAAGCCGTTTCGCCATACGCTTCCGACCGTAGATGGCTTCCACGTCTCGTGGTCGCACGAAGCGTTCCGCCGTGGGCTGGGCTGGCATCTGAACATTGCCACGCCGGGTGTGTGGGAGCAATCGGAGTCGCGGATTCTGGGTCGCGCGCCGGTCGGGGAAATCCACCTTCACGCCGCCACTCTCGACGACTGGATCCGGTTCGCGTCGTCCGCCATCGTGCCGGGCCTGCGAAAGCTGCATTTCGTCTCAAGCCCAATCGAGCCTCTGCTGGTGCTTCGTGACTTACCTGCGGCCCAGGGCATCACGGACATCTTTTTCGAACGAGCGAGCGGAGCCGGGATGCCGGTCGTGGTCGAGGATCTGCTCCGGTCATCGCTGGGGAAGGTTATCCGCGGGTTGCACTTCCACGTCGGGTACGAGTCGCTTGGCGATCTTATCGACGCACTCCACGCGGGCCGGCCGCTGGAACGGCTCACATTCTCCGTCATGGGCCTGACCACGGACCACCTTCGCCACCTCGGCGACGGCCCAACGCTGTCTGAGTTGGTCGAGTTGAACTTTGCAGACAATCCGTTCGGCAACGATGGCGTTCGCATGCTGGCCGGGTCGCTGCCAAAATCGCTCCGCACACTGCGCATGGCGGCGACGGGAGGGCAGGCCGACGGGCTGGAAATGCTCACGCGATCGGAAAGCTTGACAGGATTGCGTCGTCTCGATCTGAGCCGAAACCCGCTGGCCCCGCGTGCGACTCGGGTGCTGGCAGGGTCGCGAGTGCTGGCCGGGTTGCGGTCGCTCGATCTGCACGCCTGCCGAATCGGCGACAAGGGAGTACGCCGACTCACGCGGGCGAAGTTCTGGCCGAATCTGGTCGAACTCGATCTGCGGGGAAACGTGATCTCGGCAGTGGGGATTCAATCCCTGCTCGACGCCGAGATGCCGCCCGACTTGACGGCGCTTGTGCTCGATGGTGAACAATCGGGCGTCGTGTTTCGAGCGGAACTCCGCAGGAAGTTTGGCGAACGAGTCGTGTTCAGCGCGTGAGTAATTTGTCCCGCTCACGCCGGGACGAGATACGTTCGGATGATCCGGTCCTGTGGGGGCCGATCGGGATACCGCAAAGCGATCACGAGATAAACCACCAGCAGCACGACCGCGACCAGCCACAGGGCAGCCGCAGCGTAGATGCGCTCGGGTTCCGGTTGCACGGATTGAAGCCACGCCGAGCACAGAAGTAATGCCACCACGGGGAACCACACCATCGCGCGCAATCCACACAGTTGGCGGCTCGCAGGTTGCCCGTCTGCACGCACGATGGAAATCCCCGATACGAGCATCGACACCCCACCCCGTAGAACCATCGCCATGATCACGATCCCGATTGGGATAAGAATCAACACCACGAAGATCGGTTCTTCTTCCGCACGCCACGGCCCGCTTCGTCGGGCACGCGGTGTGCCCTTCGCCGCTCCCGCCCACTGGATTGCTGTCCGCACCTCAGCCGGGTAGCCATTGCTGCGGTCCACATTATCCGGGTCTTGCTTCTCGACCTGCTCCAGCACAAACCGCTGCGGGGTGAACAACAGGGGCCGGCGGGCCTCGGCTTCAGTCCGCTTTCGGGCACCGTAGTCGGTGAGCCGATTCACCAACTCAGGGTGCTTCAACGGCTCAGTCAACTCCGGATACGCCGCGAGCTTCTTCACCTTTTCAGGGTCGGCGAGGGCGGCGACTGCCGCATCGGCCTGCTCCGAACGAGCTTTAGCCACGAGCGTCAGATAGGGCGAAACCGCTGCGGTGAAGACGAACATCACCAGGAACGGGATCGACAAGATGACCGCCTGGATGCCCAGTTGTGCCGCACGCACGGCGGGTGTCACTTCCGGGCGATGAGCGTGCGTTTCGGCCAGATCGCGCTGGAAATCCGCGAGGTTCTGGTAGCCACCGTCGGTGAAGAGCTTGTCGAGAATCGGGACGGCGTGGGCAGGCAGCGGAGCACGCACGGGACCAGCCAGCGCTCGCGGCTTCCCTTCCAGCGTCAGCGATGCGACCTCCCTCAGCAAACCGATCGGGGTTGTGTCTGCCGTTCCAGTGCCAGCGGACGCGGAACATTCGAGTAACTGGATACGACCACTCGGTTCGGCCCAGAGGCGATCGAGGCCGATTCGTGCGGGTGTGGTTCCATCTGCCTCGGCAGCCCGGAACTCATCGACTAACTGTTCCAGGAGCAACCGGGAATCGGCCCACCGGAGCGGCCGTGCGGGATTGATCGCATCAGCGAGCGGCGCTCCCATCGGAGCGGCGAACGCGATCCAGTCGAACTCGGTTCCTGCCCAGGTCAGCGAACCGTTGCCGAGGCGTCGGAGTCGGGTGGGCCGTGCGGCCCCGTGCGGTGGTGCGGAATCGGACGCGGGCCGCAACCACAGCAACACCGATCGCGCCAGCGCCCGATCTTCACCGACCCAGACCTGCTCGCCCTCGGTCGCGCTTCCTGTTCCTCCAGCATCAACCGTCAGCCGGCCACGAATCGCGTACCCGCCAACAACCTCCGGCAGTGCCTCTGCTGGTGGCGGAAGGATCATCGACAGCGGCGTGGGGTGCTTCACCGGCAGCCGGAGCTTTCGGCGTGGGAACGGCTTCTGGGTAACATGGCACCCGCTGGCAATGTCATGCAAGCCCCGGAAGCCCCAGCGTCGCCGCACCTGGACAAGCAACCCGGCACCGGAAAGAGTCATCACGACGAATCCGAGAACGCTCCCCGTGGCCGCACCGAACCAGCGCACACACTCTTCGGGAAACACGATCACGCCGAACATCATGAGCCGAAATACCGTCGCCCGGATGATACCTCGCAGAATGCCCGGCGGTTCGGTGTGCCCCACACGACTCACTCGCAAGCCGAGCAACCATTTCCCGGCTGTCGCGCCGAACATGCCTTCCGCGATGGCGAAGTACAGCAGGGCAATCAGGATCGCGGCCGGGCGAAATTCAATCGGGTTCAGGTGCCCCTCGGCGACCGTTCCCCAGGATCGGCTGATCTCGACCGGGATGGTGATGAACGAGATCGCGATGATGTCGAGGAGGTAGGCTCCAATGAGGACTCGCGGGCGAGCCGGGTGCTGGTGGCTGGGCAAGAGCGCGACCAGGGCATCCCGCAGGTCGTCCAGCGATTGCCAGCGGCGTTCGCGGTCCCGTTCCAGCCCTTTCATCACGGCCGCTTCCAGGCCACGCGACACATCCGGGCGTTTCGAACGAACAGGCGGGGCGTCCTCCGAGATGGCCTTCGCCAGAGCCGCAGTGATGCTCTCGTGCTGGTAGGGTGCCTCACCGCAGAGGAGGTAGTACAGCGTGGCGCACAAGGAATACACGTCGGAACCGTAGTCGAGCGCTTCACCGCGGATCTGCTCCGGCGACGCGAACAGCACGGTTCCCAGGAATGCGCCACTGTGGGTCAGGTGCTGGTCGCGTGAGCCGATCAACGATTTCGACAGCCCAAAGTCACCGACTTTCACGCGGCCATCGGCAGTGAGGAAGCAGTTGCTCGGCTTCATGTCGCGGTGGATCATGCCGACGCGGTGCGCCTCGGCAAGTCCGTCGATCACGTCGAGCATGTAGGTGATGGCTTGCTCTGCGGGGAGCGGTCCACGCTTATCGACCGCGTCCTTGAGCGTGTCGCCGGGCATCAGTTCCATGACGATGTACGGGCGACCGGCATCGGCATCGGCGGCGATGACAAACACGCAACGGGGGTGCGAGAGCTGGCTCGCGAGGCGGCCTTCCTGCTTGAAGCGTTCGACGGAGGTGGGGCTGGATGCGAGCCGCGATGAAAGGAGCTTGACGGCCACGCGGGCCGATGAACCCGGGGCTTCGGACTCGTAGACCGCGCCCATGCCGCCGGCCCCGAGAAGTCGGAGCAGCTTGTATCCACCGATGGTTTTGGGTGCGCTTTCCGGCCCGAATGGAACGTCTTCGCCCGTACTGGATGGAGCTTCGAGGAACGGAGCGGTTTTCGTGGCAGTCAATTCCGATCGCTTGCCGAGCTTATGACCGCAGTACATGCAGAACGACGGCAGATCCCCGTCGTCGGCGGAGGAAAGTGAACGGCTACACTGGGGGCAGGTGACGGTCATTCGCATCAACCAACAACCGGGGATTCCGGGCTTGAAGTGCAATTATCGGCAATGGACACGGAAACACAAGGACCGGAGTGCCCACGGCCCAGGAGAAATGGTCAAACACCCACGGGGATGAACCCCATGGCTCACCTCAAGGCGAGCCATGGGTTCATCCCCGTGGTGTCTGACATCTCCATGCACCACGGGGGATCAACCCCATGGCTCGCTCACAGACTTACTTCTTGCCGAACTCGATGGCCTTCACCAGATCGAGATCACGGTTGCCAACAACCTTGAGTTGTTCCCGCTTCATCGCCACGGTTACGCCCATCTGATCGCCCTGTGGACCAGCCAGGAGGTAGAACGTCTGCACCACTTGCAATTCGTCCATCTTCCCTTCGGCCATGAGCCGGTACAGCCAGCGACCCGCCGTCATTGCCAGTTCGCCATCGGTCAGAACCTTCGTCTGAACCCAGCCCGGGGCTTCCGAGACGGCCTTCTTGAAGTCGACGACGGCCATGTGCTTTCCGGGTTCCGTTTTGCGCCACACGCTCACGGTTGCCTGCGCCACGAACTCGCCGCGATCCAGCAACCGCAGGACGAGGTGCGTATCGGTTTGCCCCGTGACGTGCCAGTCGCGGGAATGTACCAGCGTGTATCGCTCCTTGGCGTCCACATGCCGAAGCGCCAGCATCGCCACGGGCACATCGGCCTCGGGAATCTTGGCGATCGCCTCATCCGAGAGTTCTGCCGGGAACTCGGCGACTGCCTCGCGCTTCAGGGTCACCGTGGCTTCGACCTTCGACGCGGGACTGACTGGCCCCTGTTCGCGTTCGTCCATTTGCTTCCACACCAAGCCTGTCACTCGCCCGGCTGCGATGTCGAATGTGCCGGTCGCGGTAACGGACAGCGACACCTTGGAGCCATGTTCGATTCCCTCGGCCTTGCCCTCGATGGTGAACGTCGCCACGTTGTCCTTCACTTCGGCCAGCTTGCCGGCGAACTCTGCCTTGAGGACGACTCCCAGGAGACATGCCGATTGCGCCGCGGTATCGGTGAGCGTCCAGGTATCGCCGACGCTCACGGCCTTCCCCGGCAACAACCCCGCGAGACACTGCGGGTTGAAGTGTTCGGTCACGAGGTCGAGTTCGTCGCGCGTCAGCGGGCCGGCAGGAGCGAAGCACAACAAGCCATTGGCACCGCGACGGGCGACAATCAGTCGACGGTCTGCGGGAAGCGAGCGAGCGGTCTTGTCGCCGGCGACGGCGACCGAGGCTTGTGCTTCCGTGTAAGCGCGTGCGGTGCTGCTGGGCAACCCGTCGGTCACGGCGAGGATTCGCTCGGCGAACGCATGGCGAGCCTTCGCTTCCAGCCGCACTGCTTCTTTCTTCCCTTCCACGGCGAAATACAACTCACCCTTCAGGCCGAGTTCGACGCTCGACTTCGTGCGGACGTCGGTGGCGACCTTCTCGGTCAGGTTCACGGGCGGTTCGGCGGCTCGCAGCGCGGAGGCAGCCCCCCCGACAACAAGCGTGAAAGCGACGGTAACGGCAAATCGGGTCATTGCGGAATCCCCGGCGGGCGGTGTAATAAGCGGTGACTAGAACCTAACTCTGATGTGTGGGTCAAGACCGACCGGAATTGCGGAGCGAGGATCACATGGCCGCGCGGGCGTTTTCGACGGTGCAACTCGTGAACGGATCGACCGGCGACCCGGTGCTGTACCTCGATTATCCGGGGAGCGATAACGCGTTGTTGTTCGATGGCGGCGAGAACAGCTCCCTGACCACGGCCCAACTCGGCGACCTCGAAGCCGCGTTCATCACGCACCACCACGTCGATCACTTCATCGGCCTGGATCGGATCATCCGCGCGAACATGGACCGCGACAAGGTACTCCATCTGTTCGGACCGGTGAACACGATCCGCAAGGTCTACGACCGCATCATGGCGTACGAATACCCGTTCTTCCCGTTCCAGAAGATCGTGGTGAAGATCACGGAGTTACTCCCGGGGACGATGCGCACGGCCGTGCTGGAGTGCTCCCGAAAGTTCCCTGAACCCGAGGTGATCGAGACCGCGTGGACTGGTCCCGTATGCTACGAGAACGCCGATCTGCGAGTCGAGGCGGTTCACGCGGAACACACGGTCCCGTGTCTGTCGTTCGCACTGGCCGAGAAGAGCGGCTACCACCCCGATCCGGTTAAGCTCGCGGCGGGGATGTTGAAGCCGGGCGCCTGGGTGCAGGATGTGCTGAAGTCGCTGCGAAGTGGTGCCGACATGCAAACGCGGCTGAACATCAATGGCGGCAGCTTTACCCTGGAATCACTGGCGGCGAACTACTTCACGCAGTCGCCCGGTGCCCGCGTGGCCTATGTCACCGATACGTTTTGGTCCGACGCGGTGCGGCCCGAACTCGTGAAACTCGCGAAGGGTGCTTGGCGGCTGTACTGCGATAGCTTCTACGCGAGTGCCCAGGCGAAGCAGGCAGCACAATACAAGCACATGATCGCGCCGCAGGCCGGGGAACTGGCAAAGCTCGCGAAGGTCGAGCAACTGGTGCTGATCCACTTCGCGACGCGATACGCCGGGAAGTATCAGACGCTCATCGATGAAGCCGCCGGCGTGTTCCCACGGGTGACGGCCGAGATTCCGAACACCATTTAGCCCGGGGTTCACCCCGGGCAACCACAACCCGGGGTGAACCCCGGGCTCATTCGCTCAGAGGTCCCCATGTCCGATGAGAGCCAGACCGACGATCCGACCCCGGAGATTCACGCACCCGGGGAGCGACACGGGGCGAGCGATTCCCGACCCGAGATGCCCACGCAGGAAGTGCTCTCACTGATCTTGGCTGGCAAGCCGGTCGAGAACGTGCGTATCCGCCGATTGAAGCTCAAGGGCGAGTTTCCCGCAACCGTCGCGTTCAAGAACTGCACCCTTGTGCAACTGGAAGTGGGCGTGGCCACCTTCAAGGCCGACCTCACGTTCGTGGGTTGCACTCTCGATCGGCCCATCTTCGGGAAGCCGGTCACCGTCGAGGGGAACTTTGGGCTAAACGGTTCCACAATCAGCAAGTCGCGGTTCTGTCAACTCACGGTTCTCGGGAAGTCGTTCTTCAGTGGGACCGACTTCCGCGGCAAGGCGTACTTCGAGAAGTGCGAGTTCCGCCAGAAGGTGAGCTGGTGGGAGGCTCGCCTGGAGTGCTGGGGCGAGTTCAAGGCGTGCGGCTTCCTCCAGGATGCCGACTTCCGAAGCGTCCATTGTGAGCAAGGGCTGATCTTCACGGGTTGCACGTTCCTGGATGACTTCTTGCTTCGCGGTGCGACCGTGCAGAAGAAGTTCCAGGTTGATGGCTGCCGGTTCGAGAAACTGCTCGATGTCTCGAAGGCGAAGCTTCACGACTTCGTTTACCTGGAAGGGATCGAGCAGGGTCCGGAGATGCGGTTCGCCTTCGCGAACGCTGTGGCCGAGCGATTGCTGGTTCGGCCACAGCAGGTCGAGGGACGGCTCGCAAGCGAACTCGCCGGGCAGCACGATCAGGCGATGCACGAATATGGCTTGCTGAAGAAGTGCTACCAGGGCCAGCACCGCTTCAACGAGGAAGACTGGGCCTTCTACCGCTTCAAGGTGAACCAGCGGCTTTCGACGAAGGCAACCTGGAACCGACCGTGGACGAAAGTCCGCCGCGTCTGCGACTGGTTGTTCCTCGATATCGGCTGTGGCTACGGCACGAACCCCGCTCGTGCGGTGCGGATGGCCGTGGTCATCATCCTCGGCTTCGCACTGCTCTACGGCATCGGGGTGGAAGAGTTCCACGCGGAGAAGAAGCCGTTCCCCGATGATGAACTCACCGACACGAGTAACCGCGTGATGATCGGGCTGATCACGAGCGTGTCCGTGTTCACGTCGGGGATGGGCGGTATTCGCGAGATCGCGAAGGGCTGGATGAACGTCCCGGTGATGGTGGAGAGTGTTCTGGGTACGTTGCTGTTCGGGTTGTTCATCGTCGCGTTCAGCCGCAAGGTGATCCGCTGACGAGGCGTGCGAAATATACACTACTGGGACACCCGCACTCCAGGATCGAACCCCACTCATGTTCCACCGCACGGCCCGCGTTACCGAACACGTCAAGCTTGCCGAGCGCACGCACCGCGTTCGGGTCGAATGCCCCGAGATCGCGGCCACGATCCGCCCGGGGCAGTTCGTCATGCTTCGACTCCCCGGGACCACCGATCCGCTGCTCGGCCGGCCCTTCGCGCTGTACGACACCGTGCTGGATGCTGCCGGGAAGGCCACCGGAATCGACGTCGTGTACCTCGTCATCGGGAAGATGACCGGGCGATTGCCGGGCGTTGAGCCAGGCCAGTCGCTCGAAATCTGGGGGCCGCTGGGGAAGCCGTTTCTCGATGTTGGCACACCGGAACGAGTCACCTTCGTGGCGGGCGGGATCGGGCAGACGCCGTTCCTGGCCTTCGCGCGGGAACTGCTCGGTACCCGCGGATTCGGCGGCGATCCACCCCGCAAACGCACCCAGAAGGTTTCGCTGTACTACGGGGTGCGCACGGCTGCGCTCGCGGCGGGGGTGGATGATTTCCGCGCGGCAGGAGTCGAGGTTCATCTCACGAGCGATGACGGCAGCATCGGCGAACGCGGCTATGTGACGCAGTTACTCGCATCGCACGGCAAGACCGGGCCGCTCGTAGGTTGCGGACCCGAACCGATGCTCCATGCACTGGCGAAAGTGGCAGCCGCGTGGGATGTGCCATGCCAGGTGTCGCTGGAAACGCCGATGGCGTGCGGCGTGGGGATCTGCTTCAGTTGCGTGGCAAAGGTGACCACATCTGACGGATGGGATTACAAGCGGGTTTGTGTCGATGGCCCCGCCTTCGACGCGGCCCAACTCGTCTGGAGTTGAGCCGCGACAGGGAACCGATCACGGCCCGAGGATCTTGCACTTGGGCAGCGATTTCCGAAGTTCCTTCACCCCGGCGGGCGTCGCGCTGCTACCTGAGATGTCGAGGAAGGTGAGCGTCCCGATTGGGGCGAGCGCCTTCAACCCCGCATCGGTGACCTTCGTATTGGTGAGTTGAAGTTTCTTGAGGTTCTTGAACGCCGCGAGTTCCTTTAGCCCTGCGTCCGTCACCGCGGTGCGATTCAGGTCGATGTTGGTGAGATCGAGTGCCGCGAGTTCTTTCAGCCCCGCGTCGGTCAATTCCACGTTCTCCAGTCGCACATCCGTGAGACTCTTCAACGCCGCGAGTTGCTTCAGACCCGCATCGGTCACCTTCGTGTTCCCCAGATCCAGAATGAGCAGGCTTTTCATGGGAGCAAGCTGCTTTAGCCCCACATCCGTGATCTTGGACTTCGACAGGAACACCTCGATCGCGGGCTTTCCCTTCGCCTTGGTATCACGGCGAACGCTGCCGCCGAGTTTCTCGACGAACTTGACGGCATTGTCCTCAGCGGGGTCGGCCTGAACCTCGCCCGCCAACACGAGCATGGACGCGATCAGCGCAGCAAACAGGATCATTCGTGACATGCGTGATTCCCCTGAGAGCGAAGAAATGCGATGTCCGCATACTACGTTCCCGCGTCCCACGGTGCAACACTCAGGTCCGCGTTGGGCCATTCTGGTATCTCCAACCACTCTCCACTACGACTTTGCCAACATTCCCACCTTTTGGGCGTATGGGAAGACGCCGCCGGCCTCGATGATCGGGCCAACCTCGCCCAGCGGGAGCAACTCGATTACCTCACCACTCGTCGTATTCGTGAGCGTTCCGGCAGTAAGATCAATCACGACCTTGTCGCCGGTACAAACGCGATCAATAAGACGAGCTTTCGATTCGATCGGCACGAGGTAGCCGCCGTTGACGGAGTTCCGATAGAAGATCCGGGCGTAGAATTCAGCCACGACCGCAACTACGCCCGCCGCCGCGAGGGCGATTGGAGCATGTTCTCGGCTCGAACCACAACCAAAATTCTTGCCGCCTATGATAATGGTGTAGGGCGAGACATACTCGTCTGAGCCGGGCGGGTGGAATGGAACATGGCCCTTGGGCAACCCCGCTTGATCGTCTGGCACGCCGATCAGGGCGAACTTGCCAAACATCTTGAATTCTGCGGGAATTGAAGGGTTGTAGGTCAGGTATTGGGCCGGAATGATCTGGTCGGTGTCGATGTTGTCACCGAGAACATAAGCCGTGCCTTCGATCCGAGATTGCATGGGAGACTCCTGGGTTCACTATTACCCTACCCCGCATCGCCCCGGGTGGTAACCCCCGCAGTTGAGGCTTCCGCGAATCGAATCGCGTGCTAGGTTTCCTGAAGTGAACATTTAGTCGAATCTTTGCGGTTGTTCGTCCCGAAGCCATCCCTCCCATGGCAGGCGTGTCAGGAGACCCGGCGGACCATGCACGCACGCGTCAATCTCGAAGGCGGCGAGAGTCTCCCTACTACTCTCGACTTCTCTCCTGAACAACCGGTGACCCTTGGTCGCGGTCGGGATAATACCATCGTCCTCAAGGACGAGCTTGCTTCCCGATTGCACGCCAAAATTTATTTCGAGGAGGGGCGCTGGCACCTTCGCGATTTCGGTCTCAACGGCACGCGGGTCGATGGCATGAAGGTGAACGGGGCGGTCGAACTCACCCACGGGAAGAAGATCAAGATCGGGGAAGTTGTTCTGCGGTTCATCACGGATCTGAACGCGCCCGCCGTCGCGAAGGCACCCGCCCTCCCATCGGCCTCGGGAAGCGTTCCCAGTGCGGGTTCTTCCCGATCGCCGCGACCTTCGAACGAGAATATCCACGCCGGAACCAAGGTTCACGAAGCGCCTGCTGCGCGAGTTCCCAGCAACGACGAGACTCACGATCAATCCACGAATCACCTCCGGATGGATGAGTTGACCGCGTTGTGCAAGTTCATGACGCAGGCTGTCGAAACGCGGAACCCACACGACCTCATCACCCTCGGGCTCCGGGCGATCCTGCATCAGACCACCGCGAAACTTGCAGGCTTCCTCAGCCTTGACCCGGATGATCCCGCGCCCCGCGTGGTCGTTCCCGAGGCGGCCACGATGGATAGCCAGCTCAGTCGTCGGCTCACGGCGCAGGTTCAGAAGAACGGCAAGATGGTCTGGCTGTTCCCGGACCTCACAGCGGCCCACCCACCGACCGATTCGCTGGCCACGTTCGCAGATGCCATTTGCATTCCGCTGAAAGCATCGGGCGCGGCATTCGCCGCCCTGCACGTCTACCGATCCACGCCCGCGTTCACCGAGCGCGACGTGCGGTTCATCGAAGCAGTTGCGGGGTTCCTCGCTCCCGGCCTGGAAATTCACCGGAACCGCCGCACGCTCGAAGCCGAGAACTATCGACTCCGCATTCACACCCCAGCAGCCGACGACATGCTGGGTGGCAGCACCGCGATCATGCACCTTCGTCAGCAAATCCTGAAGGCTGCACCACAGCCGTTCACCGTGCTGGTTCACGGGGAAAGCGGCTCCGGGAAGGAACTCGTCGCGCTGGGACTGCACCGCAACAGTCGCCGGGCCGATGGGCCGCTCGTGGTCGTGAACTGCGCTGCGATCGCTCCCTCGCTGCTGGAAGCGGAACTCTTCGGGTACAAGAAGGGTGCGTTCACCGGGGCCGACCGCGATCATCCTGGCCTGTTCCAGCAAGCCGACGAAGGCACCCTGTTCCTGGACGAAATCGGGGAGTTGTCGCTCGATTGCCAGGCACGCTTACTGCGGGTCATCGAGGGGAAGGCGTTCCGCCCGGTGGGTGCGACTTCCGATGTGAAAGTCGATGTGCGAATCGTGGCCGCCACGCACCGCGACCTGGAGAAAGAAGCAAAGGCCGGGCGCTTCCGGCAAGACCTGCTGTTCCGCCTGCGGGTCATCCCGATCCGCGTGCCACCGCTGCGCGAGCACCCCGAGGATATCCCCGAACTGGCGGGTTTCTTCCTGTCGCGGGTGTCGGCAGAGTGTCGCCGGAATTTCCGCCTCACCTCAACCGCGATGCGCAAACTCCAGGCGTATCCGTGGCCGGGGAATGTCCGTCAACTTCGCGCTGCCATCGAAAGCGCCGCCGTGATGAGCGAAAGCGACATCCTCGACGGGGAAACGCTGCCGCTCACCGGGTTGAGCGAAATGGCGTCAATGCCTGCTCAGAAGGTTGCCCCTGATGCGCCGACGAGCCTGGACATGGACGAGATCGAGACCTGGGCGATCCGCAAGGCACTGCGGCAGACCGGCGGGAACGTGAGCCACGCCGCCAAGCTCCTGGGCATGAGCCGCGACACGCTTCACACGAAGATCAAGAAGAAGAACATCGACCGCGATGCGTTAATCACGACCCCAGCCCCGCTCAGCTCCGGATCTCCCGTCAAGGCCGAGTGAGCGTGCCCTCCCACACAGCCCGTGATGCGGCTCATTCACTTCTTGTGTTGAGCCAGCACTCCCAAAAACTCTGTGACCACCTTCGCGGACTCGTTGTAGCAGCGTTCGGCGGTGAAGTGCTGGATGCAGAGGATGCCCGACTTCTTGAACCACATATCCTTTTCAGCGTCTTTCTCGTAACGGTCAGGGTGGAAGGCAACTTCGAGAATTCCCCACGTCCCGTTGTCGCAAATCAGGAAATCGACCTCGCGGTGATCCTGCCAGTTCTTCCCCGTCTCGGCACGCACCCCGACCACCAGTGGGAAGAAAAGCACCTTCCGCTTCTCCAGTTCCTGCGCGATGCGGATTTCGGACGCGGACGCATACCGCAGTTCGTTCCACTTGTGGAGCGGTCGCCCGTCGCTGGCGAGATCGGACACCATCGCCTGATTCGCGCCCTTCGGGTTGGCGATCAGCGACCGCGCCATCTGTTCCCAGCCCTCTTCAACCGGGAGCATCTTCACCCGGAACGCGACCGGGAATGCAGCGGCGGGAATGTTCGTCAGGCGTTCCATCGTCTGCTGCTGACCGCCCGCCACGGTCCGAATCGCAGCTGCGAGCGCGTCCTGGGCGGTCTTGTTGCCATCAATTAGCGCGTAAGCTTGCGTCGGGATGTCGAGAAAGTACCTCTCGAAGCAGGCGTTGCCGTGGTCGTCCCATTCGTAACCGGCGGTCACTTCGCCATCGAGCATGACGGCGGCAAGCTCAGCTTGTTTGGTATGTATCAGGTAATCAACGAGCGTGCGGTGAATCGCCGCGTCGAACTTGTTCATGGGCATGCCAGTGAACTCCCGTTGCTCGAATACACGGCACCGACTTTGCCACTCAGCGGGTTGAGTGAGCGCTGGGCTCAGAACATAATCCATTTCACAGTTCGCCGCGACCGATGGTTTCGTTCTCGTCGCGGAAGCGTTCCTCGACCCACGGGTCGCCGCGCATGTGGTAGCCGCCGTTGCTCCAGCTTTCCCAGAAGCCCGGTCGATCCTTCTCCATGAACTCCACGCCGCGAACCCACTTCGCACTCTTCCAGGCATACAGTTTCGGCACCACCAACCGCAGCGGGTAGCCGTGATCGGGTGTGAGATCTGCCCCGTTGTGCTTCAGTGCGAACAGGCAATCGCTGTTGAAGAAGTCCTCGATTGGCAAGTTCGTGCTGAAGCCGTATTCGCAGTGGATCATCACGAACTTCGCGGCTGGCGATACCTTCACGTGGTTCAGCAACTCACCGGTCGCGACTCCTTCCCACATATTGTCGAGCAGGCTCCACCGCGTGACGCAGTGCATGTCGGCGAACACCTTCGTCCGCGGTAGCGCACAGAATTCATCCCAGGTGAAGCGTTTGGTTTCGTTCACGAGCGGCACGGGGATGATGCCGAAATCCCACTTCGCGGGGTTGAAGTCGGGCACCCGACCGGCGTGGAGCACGGGCCACTTACGGGTCTGCGCTTGCCGTGGCGGGATGCGGTTCTCTCGCCGCGTATCCGGGCTGATGATCGGTTCGTCGGCCATGGGGGAACCTCCCTGTTTTCGCGGCTTGCGGCTTCGCGAGGCCGCAAGTGGCGGGGTCAATATCTTAGCCCGTTCTTTCGGACGTGTACAATCGGGCCGCCGTGGTGCAGGACCGCGCCATTCAGCACACGACCCACCACCAGCACGTGATCGCCCGCGTCGAGATGGCTTACCACGCGGCACTCCACGTACGCATGCGATGCCAGCAGCACGGGCGGGGTTTCACCCTCACGTCGAACCTCCAGCCCCTCGAACGCTGGCTCAGTTGGCTCGAAGCCCTTGCCGAAATGCGCGATCAACGCTTTCCCGTTTTCGGGAATCACGTTCACCACGAACGCCGCGCCGATGTTGAGCCAGTCGAGGATGTATCGACCCTTGCGCACCGCGACCGAGACCTGCGGCGGGTCGAATGAGCACTGCTGTACCCAGCTTGCCAGCATCCCTGTTTCGCGGTCGCCGTGGCGGACCGTGACCACGAACAGCCCGCTCGGGATTCGCCCCAGAGCCTCAGCAAATGCGTTCCCTTCCACGACACCCATGTTGCTCTCCTTACCCAACATGCTAGGCGTCGTCGTCGTCGCTGTCACTTTCTGAGAGAGGACTCGCCCCGAAAACGGGCAGAAAGGCGTCGGCGTGCGAGACAATGATTGTGGGTTTTCCGTTCGATAGGCCTCCACGGGGATGAACCCCGTGGCTCGCCAAACTCGACGCTTCACGTCTTCCCCAACAACAGATCCACGACCCAGCAGCCGCGAACGTGCGTTGCCGATTCATCACGGCAATGACTCAGCACATCGTCGTTATCGCAGCCCGCGTCTTGCAGCGCATCCGCGAGGATCGGCATTCGGTCGAAGGCCCGATCTTCGTAGATGCCGCGTGCGAGTTGAACCACCGTTGACGTGAGCCACGCCGCATCGACCGCGCCGGGGCGGAACGGATTGCCAAAGATATCGCGTACGACGTGTGACAACCCGAGGACTAAAGGACGGATCTGAGTCCAATCCGGATAATAGGCTCCGCTCATGGCGAGCGAATCGCGGACCTTAGCGAGCATGTCGAGGTGATATTCTCCAACGACCGCACGCCATGCGACCCACGCCGCCATCGCGGCGGCGTATGCTGTGGGGTAACCATTGCTGTCTTTGGTTTCGGATTCGGTTCCGGACTTTTGCAGGTGGAGGGTAGCGTCCCTCACCAGTTGCGAGTCTTCTTTCGCGCGATCGAATTCGACCTCAATTGCCAATCCAACCAAATACCGCTCGGCGACATCTACAGCGTGGCGGCTTCGCTCATCGACCAATGCTGGCCAAGCAGCTCGCGCGCAAGAGAGAGCGAAGAAACTGAACCGCCGGTCAGTCGCGAGATAGCCCAGCTTGAATAAGTGCCTAACCATCGGGTTCGGCCAGGCCTCGGTGAACCACTCCTCTTCCGTCATCGCTCACCCCAAAACCGCCTTCACGGGTTCGCCGCGGGTCACGGGAAGCGGCCGACCCAAGCCGACGTGAATCTCGGCGTCCTTCGGTATCCCCAGGCAATGATAGATTGTCGCGGCAAGTCCTCGGCGTCACGCGGGGATCCCATGAACATCGATGGTACATAGAGTATGCCTGACGATGCCGTTCTCGGGAAGTGGTAATGCCATGCGCGTGTTCGTCTACGAATACCTGACCGCCACCGGCATTGGCCGCGATCCGAGTTCGCCCGAACACGGCTTGTATTGCGAAGGCCGCGCCATGCGCGACTCGCTGGTTGCTGACTTCGCGATGATTCCGGGAGTCGAGGTTTCGGCGTGTGCAGATGAAACGGCCCACTGGTCGCTTGTCATCGCTCCGGAGTCTGACGGAATTCTCTTCCAGACTGCACAGCAGACATTCGAGAGCCGAAGCCAACTCCTCGGCCCGTCGCTCGCCGCGATCCAGCTTTGCTCCGATAAGCTCGCGCTGTCGCAACACTGGCGCGAACACCACATCCCCACGCCCGCAACCACGGATCGTGAGCCGACGCGGTGCGAGGTCTTCCCCGTCGTGTGGAAGCCGCAAGATGGTGCCGGTTCCACCGCGACGTTCAAGCTGAACTCGGCGTTCGAAACTGCCAGTGCGAAGGCACGGCTCGCGGCCGAGAATCACACCGGTCCCATGATCCTGCAGGAGTTCGTGCCGGGGCTTGCCGCGAGTCTCGCGTTCCTGTGCGGGCCACGCGGGCATGTGCCGTTGCTGCCAACGTTTCAGTTGCTCTCCGACGACGGCCGCTTCAAATACCTCGGCGGCGAGCTACCAATCCCGACCGAGTTCGCGGAGCGAACTCTCCGACTCGGTCAACGTGCCGTGGACTGTGTGCCAGGGTTGCTCGGATATATCGGCGTCGATCTGGTGCTGGGCGATGCGGTCGACGGGTCGAAGGATTACGCCATCGAGATCAACCCGCGACTGACCACGTCGTATGTGGGCTTACGGGCGCTCGCGGACTTCAACATCGCGGAGGCCATGTTGCAAGTGGCGAAGGGTGAACTGCGTGACCCCCTGCGCTGGAAACCGGGCCGCGTTCGCTTCGGCCCGGACGGTGCCGTCACGCATCTCTGATTACGTTGCGTGAAAGGTGCTCACGACCACCGTGACGTTATCCTTCCCGCCGTTCTGGTTCGCCTCGGTAACGAGTCGTTCACAGATCTTCTGCGGTTCCTTTTCCTCACGGATCACGGCAGCAATTCGTTCCTCGGAAACCATCTCGGTCAAGCCATCGGAACACATCAGGAGAAGATCATCGGGTTCCAGATCGAGGCGATGCAGTTCCACGCGGACCCCCGGCTCAATACCCCCCAGCACATTGGTGACAACGTGACGTGATGGGTGTCGAGACGCTTCGGTCGGAGAGAGCACCCCCTGGCGCACCATTTCTGCGACGAGCGTGTGATCCTGTGTCAATTGATGAAGCTCGTTCTTCGAGAAGAGATAAGCCCGGCTATCTCCCGCGTGGGCGACAAACAGCTTCCAACCCACTGCGAAGGCCATCGTCAGCGTGGTTCCCATGCCGAAAAGCTCTGGGTGCCGACCCGCCTCCTCGAATACCCTGGCATCGGCTTGGAGCACAGCGCTTTTGAACTCCTGCATCACACTTTGTTCTTCCGACACCGCCAGATTGGTAAACCGATTGAGGGTGTTGAGCAGGAACCCCTCAATGGTCACCACGGTGAGGGCACTGGCCACTTCCCCCGCTCGGTGCCCGCCCATGCCGTCAGCCACGATGAAAATGTGCCCGCGGTGATGGCTGTATTGCGCAAGTGCCTGATGGATATTCGTCCCGTGGACATGCATGGTCCGGGCCAGTTCCACGATCACGAAGTGGTCTTCATTGGATTTCCGAACCCGTCCGGGATCGGAGATCCCAAAGCTGCGTACCGTGAATGGCTGCGGGCTACTCGCGGGGGCCATCGGGCTGACGCGTGGCAACTCAGGCTGGGTGTCGGCGAGGACCATGAGAAGGAACATCCAGGGAAGTTAAGACTGATCAATGAGTTTGACACAAGTCGCCCGACACGCTCTCACGGAGATTCTATCCGTGGGAGGAGGCGGAAAGTGCTTCTTTTCGCAGCTAGAATCGCGTTGCTGCGGATTCCTGCCTGGTTTGGCCGTGAATCCGTTGCGGAGGAATTTTTCCGTTCTGAGCGAGCGTGTTGCAGTCGCGTGTCACGAATTGTTGCGAGGGGAATTGAATCGGAACGGGAATGGACTAAAATCACCGAGACGACCTACCATTCGCTACAATACGATTGGAAGAGTCATCGCCACAGATGCACCCATAGCTCAACTGGATAGAGCATCGGTCTACGGAACCGAAGGTTAGAGGTTCGACTCCTCTTGGGTGTACTTTCAAGTCCTTTCGGAATCAGCAGTTACGACGAACCTGTGAAATCGACTTTCGCCGCCCGGT